>Ga0187886_1002117_pt1 | contig 16482 bp, 16 predicted proteins | sample June2016WEW_20_1_FD_133001 | JGI IMG/M metagenome (GOLD analysis project Ga0187886, IMG submission 133001) | Peatland microbial communities from SPRUCE experiment site at the Marcell Experimental Forest, Minnesota, USA - June2016WEW_20_150 | ecosystem: Environmental > Terrestrial > Soil >... | reverse complement strand
TGGACGAGCCAGCTTGTCGCCGGCAGCCCCGAGTTCTTAAAACGTCATCATCCACCAGGCAGGAGACGAGGAATCATCCCCTTACCTGAGAAAATTCGAAAGGTTGGAAAATAAAAGGTGTCCGGTAGCCCCTCCGTTTGCATAATTTTTCTTTGGCTTTGAGAGTCGGCTTTTTGTCTTACCTGAAGACTACACTGAAACGAATATGGAAACAGTACTTGGCATCGCTGTCGGCATTGGTTTGAGTGCAGCCTGTGGTTTCAGAGTTTTTGTCCCTCTGCTTGTGATGAATCTCGCGTCACTGAGCGGGCAGCTTCATTTGTCCTCGGGGTTTGCGTGGATTGGGAGCTACTATGCAACGATAGTCTTCGGCACGGCAACGATCGTTGAAGTCCTCGGTTATTACATTCCCTGGCTTGATCATGTCTTGGATATTGTTGCGACACCGGCTGCAATCATTGCAGGGACCATTGCCACGGCTTCATTGGTCACCGATATGTCTCCGTTTCTGAAATGGACGCTTGCACTTATTGCAGGTGGTGGGATAGCAGGATTGGTGCAGGGGACTACTGTTGCACTCCGTGCAAAATCGTCAGTCTCAACGGCAGGGATAGGAAATCCTTTGGTTTCCACGTTGGAATTGGTCGGATCAATTATTACAGCTCTGCTTGCGATCCTTGTCCCAATTCTCTGCCTTGCTCTCATCGCATTTCTGTGTATTTTTGTCATCCGCAAAGCGGGTCGGTTAGTATTTGGGAGAAAAAAATGACCGAGAGGTAAAGCTTATGGTGATGATGGAAAGGGAGAGATACACTACATGAAATTTGGGGAGGAGGGACTATGCATATCTTGTGGACGATCGTAATTGGTCTTGTCGCCGGGATTATCGCAAAACTCATTATGCCAGGAAAGGATCCGGGTGGATTTATTATTACTATTCTCCTCGGTATCGCTGGATCCCTGATAGCAACCTATTTCGGACATCTGATCGGTTGGTATCAAGCTGGCCAGTCTGCGGGTTTCATTGGAGCGATTATTGGTTCGATCTTGATTCTATCCATCTACCGCTTGATCAAGAGAAAGCAAGCCTAACGGTTAGGGTGGAAACGTGATCTCGATGGCTTTTCTCCTGTTCACCTTACTTCTCAGGGAAAAAATATGGGAATTAACCCCTTTACAGGAACATTGTTTTAGGATACACTGAGTGCCGTATATCAGTGGGGCCGATTCTGCAAGAGAAGAGAAAACCCTTTCTTCTGGGGAGAAAGGAGAAGAAAGATGGCAGAAGAGAAAATGGATGCCTTGGACGCCACGCAGTGGCATGAGGTGAAGAAAGGTGAAACACTCTGGAAGATTGCTGAAACCTACTATGGCGATGGCTCTCTCTATACAAAAATCTTCGAAGCAAACCGGGACACGTTGAAGGACCCCAACTTGATCAAAGTGGGGCAAAAACTTCGAATCCCATGATTAAAGGAGGAAAAAGAATGAAGAAGTGGTTAAAACCCATGGCGTTAACGGTTCTTGTTCTGTTTGTCGCTGCTTGTGCCGGCAACTCTAAGCCCGCGGAAGAGGCGATCAAGGCTGCGGAAGCCGCGATCAATGCCGCAAAAGGCGAGGCGATAAAGTACATTCCTGATCAGGTCAAGGGCCTGGAAGATGAGCTCAAGGCCGCCAAAGATGCTTTCGAGAAGAAAGACTACAAGGCCGCCCTGAATGCGGCGAAAGACCTGCCCGGCAAAGCGAACGACTTGGCCGCCGCCGCCGCAACGAAGAAAGAAGAATTGACCAAAGCCTGGACGGAAATGAGCGGTGGTCTTCCCAAGATGGTCGAGGCCATCAAGAGCAGGGTCAATATCCTCTCGGGAAGCAAGAAGCTCCCTGCCAACCTGGACAAGGCGAAGCTTGACGGAGTCAAGGCAGGCCTCCTCGAAGTCACCCAGATGTGGAATGACGCTCAGAAGGCCTTCTCCGGTGGCAACCTTGCCGATGCCATGTCCAAAGCAAATACCATCAAAGACAAGGCAGTGGAAATGATGACCACCCTGGGTATGCAGGTTCCAGCGGGAGCCAAGAGTTAGCAGACATGACCTGGATGGCGACGGATACTCTTCTTGTTTGCCGTCGCCGCCTCCTGGATAGTTCCTTGATGATGATGCAAGGTTTCCCCGGTTTGCTTTGGCAAGGAACCTCCGGAGGTCATTTTTTGCGTGCGGCTGTCTTGATTTAATCATTGACAGAGTGACCCGTCGCCACCCAAGCATGCGAGAAAAATGCAGAAAAATGGGGTCGGGTCTTGCTTTTTGATATTTTGTATACAATGGGAAATAATCGTGGGATGAAGGGTCAAAGCGCAGTAATCAATAGATTATCAAGAATAAAGATTCGACCCCCAAACCACAGATGAAACCTGATATCAGAAAAATATTTAATGTCTTAAGACATTTTGCGAAGGAAATCGCAATAGCATTAATCTTTGGGAGGGCTAGGGTCAGGCAATTGTAATAAAGTATTGGAGTAAATTAAGTAAAGGGCTGTGGGGTCAAATCTTTACTCTTGCTATTTTCTAAGAATGCGAACTGAGCGCCCGTGCCCAACCACTGGCATAATCTCATGAATATGAAGATGAATATGACGGTCCAACAAAATCTCTTTCATCGTTATCTTCCTACAAAGTTCATGCTAGTTGAACTTCTTGTAGAATGACTTCTTTATCCATGCTATTTTCGCAAGCGTTTACCTTTCCCAACCAATTTTCCAGGCACCACAACTGTCTATGCCCACATGCAGGGCAAGTATCCACACAATTCGTGACCACTTCACAATTGAGGCAAAAATAGGCTTCTTCTAACCTGATCGCAGATGCTACCTCTACGGCCATTCTCCCCCCTCCTTTTTCATTTAATAATTTTTTCAGCTCATCTTTAAGAACAAGACAAATGAGAAGGAAGAAACCCCTCTTCTCTCTCCTTTGAATAATTGTTTGGAAATACATTCCCAGGCTTCCCGAAATTTTGGATGGGCAAACTGGTATATCGTAATTATCTGACGAGCCGCTCTTTCCCTATTATTCACGCCGGAGACCTTTCATTATGTACTCAGGCAATGGGGGTAACTCAAAAAATTGTCGGGCATAATACTTGATGCCTCGCAGGGAGACTGAAAGATTACATTTGATAACCCTTTTGAATCTCCCCCGGTAGGATATTTGTTTTTCTCTTCTTAATTCTTCATGTATTCAAGCATGCAAAGAATGGTCCAATTTGTTCCATCTGTATAATTTAGGAATTTTGTTAGCTTTTGGAAATTTAGTCCCTTCATGGACTCGGAAAAAATGGAAAAAGAATTTCTCTTTTTCTCCAATTTCTTTCCACTGCAGTCTGGAAATAAGGAAAGAAAAAAGCCAAAAGACAAAACCTGACCCCTCGCTTGGTCCTGTTCGCCACGGTGGGCATCCAGTCAGGTCAAATCATTGAAAAAATCTTGTCAGTAAGGTAACTTCTTGTTATCAAGATTTCAATATTCTGCCCAAATTGAGGTAAAGTCTCGTGGCGGGGGTAGGGCGAAAAGGTGATATTCCCAGGAAGTTGGGGGGAACAGGCAAAATGGATCTGTAAAATTTCGGGGGGTTACTTTTTCGATGGCGAGAATCAATCAAATGCCGGGGGTCAGTCATTGCTTCTTGATATTTTGTATACAATGGGCAATAATCGTGGGATGAAGGGTCAAAGCGCAGGAATCAACAGATTGTCAAGGATAAAGATTTGACCCCAAAACCATTTCGAAACTTTAGGAATGGAGAAAGGAGACCAAGCATGAAGTGGAAAGCTTTGTGCTTATGCCTGTTGATACTTGGCTCCAGTCTTATCGGTTGTGGCGGGCTATTTCGGACGATGGAGCCTCCCCGGATAAACATCGCCAACGTCACACCAATGGAGGTTAAACTCTTTGAACAAGTTTTCGATTTGGAACTCCGGGTCCAGAATCCGAATGAGTCGGCGCTGTCGATCAATGGTCTCGCGTTTGAACTAGAGATCAATGACAGGCGATTCGCTACGGGAGTCTCAAATGAGAATGCTACTGTGGATGGTTTCAGTTCCCGCGTCATTCACGTACAAGCCGTTACCAGTTTCTGGGGTATTCTGCAGCAGATTGCGCAGCTCCAACGGACTGGAACGCCCCTCGTAACCTATCGAATTAAGGGTGATATCTATTCAGGCTCACCGAGTGTCAAGCTACGATTTGATGATAGCGGAGAATTTAAGATCCCCATTGAGCCTGCAAAATAATAAAGTTGAAGTGTGATCCATAAAAAAGTTGGCCCTGGCCTAATAGCATAGGGCATAGCGCAAAGTGCGTAGCGTAAACCGAAATGCCGGGGTTCAGGCCTTGCTTTTTGATATATTGTATACAATGGGAAATAGTCGTGAGATGAAGGGTCAAAGCGCAGGAATCAACAGATTGTCAAGAATAAAGATTCGACGCCAAAACCAAACTCGTTATGATGGAATACACACCCTATTCCGCCCGTTAATCATGTTATAAGAGTAATGAAAAGGAGAAAGGCAGGAGGCCCGGGGATTTGAGGCTTGGCCCGGCCATTTTTCGCAAGTATTATTGGAATGGGAATGACAGATATCAAATTGGGTGCAGATTAAAGCAGGGTCAGGGAATAGGGAATTGATTGCGGAGGATAAGATGGCGAATAATCGGATCTGTGGACTTTTGGGTATTCGTTATCCAATAATTCAGGCACCCATGAATTGGGTAAGTGGAGCTGACCTGGTAGCTGCAGTATCTAATGCCGGCGGCCTGGGCACCCTGGGACCGAATGCTGGAGCCGACTCTATTACCGCTGATGTGAAACTCACCGGGGAGAGATTGCGGGGTCAGATAAAGAAAGTGCAGAGTCTTACCAAAGAGCCCTTTGCAGTGAATATCGTGATTGGAGTTGGAGATTCCCAGCGATACTCGAGAAGATGGGTCGATGTAGCTATTGAGGAGAAAATTCCGGTGGCTATTGTTTCGGTGGGAAGTCCTGAGGTTTACACGCAGGAGCTTAAAAAGGCAGGAATAAAGGTTTTGCATGCTATTTCTACAGTGAAACATGCAAAAAAAGCGGAAGAATCTGGTGTAGATGCTGTAATTTGCGAAGGATTTGAAGCGGGGGGACATAAGGGCTTCACTGAGTTAACCACATTAGTTCTAACTCCTATGGTGGTCGATGCGGTGAAAATACCCGTTGTAGCTGGCGGCGGAATTGCCGACGCGCGAGCGGTAATAGCCGTTTTGGGGTTAGGGGCGGACGGGGTTTACATGGGCACACGATTTATGATCACTAAAGAATCGGACAGCCACGCCCTTGTGAAAGATGCTGTAGTTAAAGGGGAAGATGCTTGCACAGTGAGCTTACCAAAGGAAATAATGCTAGCAAGAGATTTGAAAAATGCCTTTACCAAGGAATACCTTGAAAGGAAGGCAGGGGGAGCCTCCCTAAAAGAATTGAACGATTTTTTAAATGTTCATTCCCAATATCGCTCCCAGCATCTAGGAGACGCTGAAGGAGCCGAGATCTGCTGTGGTCAAGTTGCGGGTCTGATAGGCAGAGTGGATACAGCAAATGAGGTAATCCAAAATATAGTCAATAACATTAGCTCCCGCTTCGATGAGCTAAAAAAGAAACTGACAGCTTTTCTATAAGAGCGAAAAATAAGAACGTTAAAGATCAACACCGAGCTCCCCCTTCTTCGGGTAGGAGAATAATACTCTATTACTTTAGCCTGACCCTAATCCCTGCTAATCCCCAACCACGCCAGCTCCCTGCTCTACCCACTTGCTCCCAGATGGCGGACTGCCGTTCCCCCATCCCAAGCCGGGGAGATCTTCTGGGGTCCGCAGTCAAGGGCGCGGCCCACGCCATTGGGGGTCAGCTTGGCCGGAAAATCATACGGGGTTCCTGGGTTCGCTCTTTGGGGTGGCCGGGAGCGTTAAATGGGGGGAAATCCTTATTTACTTTTCCTCCCATCTGTAATAATAATAGTATTATTTTTTAAATTTCAGCTTAGAGGAGGGGTTTTATGAAACGAGTTATTGTAATCGTCGGGATTGTATTGCTGGCAGCTTCTTTCGCCTGGGCTGCAGGGCCCAAGAGTTATCAGGTGACCGGGCCGGTCCTTGAAGTTAAGGACGATGTGATCGTGGTCCAGAAAGGGAAGGATAAATGGGAACTGGCCAAGGACGCCGGCACCAAAGTTACCGGTGATCTGAAGGTTGGCGCCAAGGTCACCATCCAATATACGATGAAAGCGGCCGAAATTGAGGTCAAAGAGGCACCCAAGGCTGCCAAACCTGCCAAAGAAGCGCCCAAGAAAAAGTAAATTACGCTTTTTGGATCCAGAGGTGGCCATCATGGGATTATTCGATACAATTACTAAAGAAGTCCCGGGGAAGCTTTCTGGCGGGGGCGGCCAAAATCCTTTGCTGGATATGGCGTTGAGTATTATTACCAATCCGAACACGGGAGGCCTTCAAGGGCTTGTAGAGAATTTTAAGAACAAAGGATTGGAGGGTATCATATCTTCATGGATTAGTACCGGTCAAAACCAGCCCATTTCTAAAGACCAGATTTTAAACGTGGTGGGGAAAGATCGAATTCAAAAAATTGCGGAAAAGGTGGGGGTGTCCCCGGAAGAGGCGACCGGTGGTTTAGCCAATCTCCTCCCTGAAATAATCGACAAACTGACCCCCAACGGGAAGCCCGAAAGCGGCTTGCTGGATGAAGCCTTGAAGATGCTTAAAGGTAAGGTGTAGCTTTGATGTAGTAGCGAAGAGGACCTGATGGGATATACAAAAAATCTGACAGGTTATTTAGAAAGGGGAACGGGAATGCACAAGTTGGAGGCAAGAAAAACTTTATCTGTTTTAGGCTGGATGGCTATCTTGGGGATGATTGTTATGACCACCATGGTTTTACACACTCCCGTGGCCTATGCTCAGGCTAAGAAAGCCCTCCTCGATTTAAACACCGCTTCTGAGAAGGAGCTCGAGGCCCTTAAAGGCGTCGGGCCCGCCACAGCGAATAAGATCATTGCCAACCGTCCCTACAAATCGGTGGATGAACTCTCCAAGGCGGGAATCTCAGACAAAAAAATTAAAAGTCTGAACCCTTTTGTAACTGTCGGTTCGGCTGCTCCGGAGGCCACACCTTCCGCCGTCGCCGAGAAGACTCCCATGAAGGTTTCTCAGCCCCCCGAGAAGGCGGCTGCGGTCGAGAAAGCTAAGACTACTGCTGAGAAGGCCAAGTCTTCTGCGAAACTTGCTCCAGGCCAGAAAATCAATATTAATACGGCAAGCAAAGAGGAGCTCGAGGCCCTTCCGCAAATCGGCCCGAAGAAAGCCCAAGCCATCATCGACGGGCGGCCTTACCAGCAACCCGAGGACATCATGAAGGTTAAGGGCATCAAGCAAGGGACTTTTAACAAGATCAAGGACTATATCGCCGTTAATTGAGATTGATCTTGATGGGCAAATAAAGGAGTCATTGCGAAGAATCCCATAAGCGCGGGACGAAGCGGCAATCCTGCCTGGGGCAGGACTGCTTCTCGTTCTGGCATGATCATTCAGTTGTGAGTTTGGTTTTACGAAATGGCGGGCGGCCGAAGAAAATGATTAGCCTGTTTCTTGGCCGCCCGTTCTATTTTGATCCGCGCCCAGTCTTTGCCAGGCTTTTCCCGCAAAAAAGGCGGCAAATCTTTATTCTTGAATAATTAGATAATGATAAAAGCAAAATCATCAGTTCAGAAAATTGGACAGTATCAAATGGTTATCCTCCGATTCTAGCCTTTTTGGCGTTCCGCCTCTGATTCAGGATATTGATATATTTTTGGAGACATCCTTATATGTCTATATTCCCCCTGTCAGGAGAAAAAATAAGCACCCCCGGCCTAAGGCCTGACCCATAGTAGATGGTTTCTGCCGGCCGGGTGATGATCCTACGCCCCTCCTCTAAAGTACGCGAGATAGTTTAAATACAGACGTTTCCTTTTCTTTGCCATCCGCAAACAGCGTCCATTTTTGGATGATGTGATCCTTATCGACAAAGGAAATCGTCAAGGAGTGCATGTAGGCGTCTTTCATGGGGTCGATATTGCTGCCATCGACAAAGACAAAATGAAGGTTCTGGGCATCCGCATCCTGGAGCTTCATCCTCGGCTGATTTCTGAGCGCACAATAGTGAGTCATGGTCAGTTGACCCTTATTGTCGTAATAAACTGAAACCATCTCGTGAGCCGTCCCTGGAAAGAGTGTTTCGACAACGGAACTGCCCCCGGAGCTCAGGCGATATTCAACCCTGACTTTCCCTCCTTCTTTGGGCATGTTGTTGGAGGTACCCTCCCAAGCACCCGCGAGTTCTTTCATGCGTTCAAATTCTTTGGAACCAGAATACGGAAGGTGGGAGTGCTCTCCCGCATATGCCATGACCAAACCAACGAACAAGAGATAAACTCCGGCCACCAACGCATATATTGATTTTTTCATTTTTCTCCCTCCTCGCTCTCTTTTTTCAATTTTCCTGCGCTACCCCGGCAGTCCCGGTAATCCGGGGCCTCCTTTTGCCGAAATCTTCGGCTCTCGTTTTTATAGATGAGGTAATTTTCCAAAGGATTCCCGAAGATGGAGGTCAGGACTACACTCTTGATAAATCGGAGAAGGACAATTATTTCTCTCGGATTGGGGGGGCAGCGGAAGAGCGGAGCGGGACGGGGACGTCCTTCAAAATTGGTGCTAGGCACATCGGCGCTGACGATGGCGATAAGTCAATTTTCTCCTTGACTGCCCATGAGCTTAAGAGTATTTTTTTAAAAGTTGTTTCCGTCAGTAGCCCAGTCAATCCAGCCACCTAACCTCTAACCTTCTGGAGGACCCTATGAAACGGTATTGCCGGAAGGTGCTCAATGAAGCCTCCAAGGATTCATTTATCCCTCGAGGCCTTTCTTTTGGTCACCTAATGGCTCCGAAAGAAATGCCCACTAAGAAAATTTGAGTTCAGTTAAAGGGAAAACGCGCTTCTTATTCTGCAAGGGGAGGAATTGGGTCTTTAAACATGAACGACGGCATATTTGTTAAGGAAAGAGATTTGACCCCGATAGCCCTCATCAGCCTTCTCCTGCTTGGGATTTTGGCGGGAGGGTGCACTCACTTCGGCCACTACCCGGTGAACGAGCCTTTGAGCAAGTACGAACCCGGCTACGGATATATCCCTCGGAACATGGTTTCGGCGGACAAATCGGAGGAACTCCTTCTGATCCTGTCCTTCTCCGGGGGTGGGACAAGGGCGGCCGCCTTTTCCTACGGCGTCCTCGAGGAACTCAGGGCCACACAGGTCACCCTGGATGGCCGGAAGCGGAGTCTCTTGAGCGAGGTGGATCTCATCTCAGCCGTTTCCGGCGGCAGTTTCACCGCGGCCTATTACGGGCTTTTCGGCGACCGCATCTTCGAGGACTTCGAGAGCCGTTTCCTGAAGAAGAATATCCAGGGGGGGGCTCACAGCTCGTGTCCTTTTGAACCCCGTCAACTGGTTCCGGCTTTCTTCTCCTTTTTTCGACCGCAGCGACCTGGCTGCCGAGTACTATAACAAAAATGTTTTCGATGGGAAGAACTTCGGGGACTTACTCGAGAGAAAAGGGCCCATGATCCTCATCAATGCCACAGACATGTCCAAGGGGACGAGGATGAGCTTCAACCAGTTTTTTTTCGACTTTATCTGCTCCGATCTTACGAAATTTCCCGTGGGCAGGGCCTGCGCCGCTTCATCCGCCGTGCCAGGCCTCCTGTCGCCCGTCACGCTGAACAATTACGCGGGTAGCTGCGGCTCGGTCCTGCCTCCGCAATTTGAGAAGTTGTCCCCGACTTACCGGCAGAGGGAAATAAGAGAGAACATCATGCCCATGCTGGATTCAAAAGAGAAACCCTACCTTCACCTGATCGACGGGGGCGTGGCCGACAACCTCGGCCTGAGAGCCATTGAGGAGGTCGTCAGCGCGGTTGGCGATTTGTGGACGACCCTGAAACTCACGAGGAGCGGCAGGGTTCACAAAGTGGCTTTCATCATCGTTAATGCGGAAAAAAAGATCGATGACCAGTGGGACAAAATTGAATTCGTTCCCCCCTTTTCGGCCATGCTCTCGAACTATTCCTCCATCGCCATCACCCGCTACAACCGGGAAACTGTGGCCCTTCTCCAGGAGAGCTTCGAGGGCTGGGCCCGAGGGATCCGGGAGGGGCGATGCCCGCCCGGGCAGATTTCTACGGAGCCGGGATCCTGCGGCGATATCACGTTCTACCTGGCGGAGGTCAGGTTCCAAGACCTCGAGGATCCGGAAGAGCGTTCCTACCTGAACAAGTTGCCCACGTCATTCCGGTTGAAACCCAAGGAGGTGGACAAGCTGAGGGATGCGGCCCACCGCCTCCTGAGGAAATCGGAGGATTTCCAGAGGCTACTCCGAGACCTGGAAAAGTAATCCTGGTTTTGTAGCAAGGCAGGATGGGCCACTGGTGGGAATGGCGGCAGGCGGAACTGGCAACTCAGAAATAAGTCAGAAATAAGGCGGCATACTCCCAAATTTCTCTCCCGACCCCGTTTGCGAACAATAAGTTCCCTCTGCCCCAACCCTCTTATAGTAGGTCCTCGAGCACAAGTGGAGGATGCCGGCGGTGGAATGGGTGAAGTGAGGGCGGGTAACAAGTGACGAGTGTTGAGGGGCGAGGGGACGAGGGAAAACACTCGACACGCTGCATGAGAAACAATGGACCCTGAAAGGGTCCAAATAACAGAAAGGGAGGGACAGAGATGAAAAAGGTATTTGTATTGCTCCTGGGGATGATTTTTCTTGCGAGTTGTGCCACCACTAAACTACCTAAGACAAATTTCCTGGGAGAGTATTCTAAGAATTTAACGCCTGTGCGGGAAGGCGAGTCCCAGATGCGCTGGCTGAAGCCGGGGGTGAATTTCGCCAACTACAACAAGTTCATGGTGGACTATATGGTCTTCGCCCTGGCCGAGGATTCCGAATACAAGGGCATCGAGGGGGACGAAATGAAAAAACTGGGAGACGCCGCCTCCCTGGCCTTGGTTAATGCCATTAATAAAATGTACCCGGTCGTGGCTGAGCCGGGCCCCGATGTTATGCGAGTTCGGGCCGCCATCGTAGGTCTTGAGCCATCCTGCCCTCAGTGTGATCTCAACGGTTATCCCCGTGGGTGAAGGCATCAGCATCATAAAGAAAGGCGCGACGGGCTCTTGGAGCGGTTCGGGTGCAACCCAGGCGGAAGTCCTGTTCATCGATTCTATGACCAACGAAGTGATCGGTGCCGGTTATGACGAGTATAAGGCGGGATTTACGGAAAGGTTCACGAAGTGGGGGTCAGCTGAAGACGCTTTTAAATACTGGGGAGAGAGAGGTGTAAAAGCCCTGGATAACCTCAAGGCTGGGAAATGACATTACCCGCGGCCCTTTCGGTCGCTGGCAATGACGAAGAATCTCATACCCAACATATATGCTCCGTGCCCGGAGGCTGACATCGAGTGGGTGAAGTGAGACAACGCAAACCCAAGCAATGAAGAGAGAGGGACATGACGACAACAAGAATCAAGCAACGATTGTGGGTAATCGCGAAGTCCACGCTATTTATATGCACATGCGCTAACAACCGACCCGTCATCCGTGGTCATTGGTTACTTGGAATGCGCGGATGCGCGTGGTGAGGTGGCAAACGAGTTACACCTTTATCCGGAAGGAGGGAAGAGAGAAAAATCGAAATGCCAAGAATGATCATAAATATGTGAAACATCAAAGAAAGGAGGAGGAAACAATGAAGTACCTCGGAAGGATGCCGGCTGTTGGGATCGGACTTCTTGCTGTGTTGGTTTTCACTGTGGGGCTCGCGGCAGCGGCAGAAGAGAAGAAACCCAACATCCTCGTCATCTTCGGCGACGACATCGGGCAGGCCAACATCAGCGCCTACACAAGAGGCCTGACGGGCTATCGCACGCCGAACATTGACCGCCTCGCCAAGGAAGGCATGATCTTCACCGACTATTACGCGGAGCAGAGCTGCACGGCCGGGCGGTCTTCGTTCATCACCGGCCAGAACGTCTTTCGCACGGGCCTGAGCAAGGTCGGACTGCCGGCCGCCCCGGTCGGCCTGCAAAAGGAAGACCCGACCATGGCCGAGATGCTCAAGCCGCTCGGGTACGCGACCGGCCAGTTCGGCAAGAACCACCTCGGTGACAGAAACGAGTTCCTGCCCACCGTCCACGGCTTCGATGAATTCTTCGGCAACCTCTACCATCTCAACGCCGAGGAGGAGCCGGAACTTTTTAATTACCCGCAGGACCCAAGGTTCCGTCAGATGTTCGGTCCCCGAGGTGTGCTGCGGACCAAGGCCACGGACAAGGACGACCCGACCGTGGATCCGCGCTTCGGCAAGGTCGGCAAACAGACCATCGAGGACACTGGCCCGTTGACCCGGAAGCGGATGGAGACGATCGACGATGAAACGTCGGCCGCCACTATCGACTTCATCCAGCGCCAGGTCAAGGCCGGGAAGCCGTTCTTCTGCTGGTACAACGCCACCCGGATGCACCTTCGCACCCACGTGCGTCCCGAGCACCGCAGCCCCAAGGGCGCCATGGCCCTCACCGAGTACGCCGATGGCATGGTCGAGCACGATGCCACGGTGGGTGCCTTGCTCAAGGCGCTCGACGACCTGGGCGTCGCGGACAACACCATCGTCGTCTACGCGACGGACAACGGCCCGCATGCCAACACCTGGCCCGACGGCGCGACGACTCCCTTTCGCAGTGAGAAGAACACCAACTGGGAAGGCGCTTTTCGCGTGCCTGCTTTCATCCGCTGGCCGGGCCACATCAAGCCCGATTCGGTCTCGAACGAGATCGTCAGTGGGCTGGACTGGCTGCCTACGCTGCTCGCGGCCGCGGGCGACCCCAACGTGAAGCAGAAGCTGCTCAAGGGCTACAACGTGGGCAGCATGACCTACAAAGTTCACCTCGACGGCTACAACCTCCTGCCGTACCTCACCGGCCAGGAACCGAAGAGCCCGCGCCGGGAGTTCATCTATTTCAGCGACGACTGCGACCTGCTCGCTTTGCGCTACGAGAACTGGAAGTTCGTCTTCGCCGAACAGCGCAAGCCCGGCACCTTGGGCCTTTGGGCCGAGCCGTTTACGCGCCTCCGGATGAGCAAGCTGTTCGATCTGCGAGCCGACCCCTACGAGCGCGCGGATATCACCTCTAACACCTATTATGACTGGATGCTCGACCACTCGTTTCTCGTCGTCCCGTCCCAGGCCTACATCGTGAAGTTCATTGAGACCTTCAAGGAGTTTCCGCCGCGGCAGAAGCCGGCGAGCTTCGGCATTGACCAGGCGTTGGAGACTCTGCAGAAGACAGCCGGAGGGCAATAGGCGGCACTCTTCTCAGTCGCCGTTGCTGTTCGTTCCTCGTCCCCGATCGCGCACGGGCGGCCGGGGACGAGACTCGGGGAGGGGCTCGCCGTAAGCCCCGCTGGAGCGGGTGCAGTGAGACAGGACAGACTCAAAGACGGAAAGGAGACCAGACCATGAGAACGGTACGAAGCAGCTTCATCAGCTGCTTGCTCGCCGCCTTGGCATGCGCAGCGTTATCAACAACCATCCAAGCCGCGGACCCGCTGCCTTCGTGGAACGACGGAGCGGCGAAGAAGTCCATCCTCCAGTTCGTCGCGAACGTAACCCAGAAGGGCTCGCCGGATTTCGTATCGCCGGCCGAGCGGATCGCGGTGTTCGACAACGACGGCACGCTGTGAGCCGAGCAGCCGATCTACTTCCAGGCCTTTTTCGCGTTTGACCGGGTGAAGGCACTTGCCTCACAGCATCCGGAATGGAAAGAGAGACTACCTTTCAAGGCGGTCCTCGAAAATGACATGAAGGGTTTTGCAGCCACAGGCGAAAAAGGATTGCTGGAGATTGTCATGACCACGCACGCGGGCATGACCACGGAGGAGTTTGAAAACATTGTCAAGGATTGGCTCGCCATGGCAAAGCACCCCCGGTTCAACAGGCCTTTTACTGACCTGGTGTACCGACCGATGCTGGAGCTGCTCACCTACCTTCGAGAAAATGACTTCAAGACCTACATCGTTTCGGGCGGCGGCATTGAGTTCATGAGACCGTGGACTGAGAAGGTGTACGGCATCCCTCCTGAGCAGGTCGTGGGAAGCAGCATCAAGATAAAGTTTGAAATGAGAGACGGCAGACCCGTCCTGACACGCCTGGCGGATATTGATTTCGTCGACGATGGCCCCGGTAAGCCGGTAGGCATTCAAAAGTTTATCGGCCGCCGCCCCATTGCGGCGTTCGGCAATTCCGACGGCGACCTCCAGATGCTTCAGTGGACGGCCGCAGGTGAAGGCGGGAGGTTTATGCTTATCGTTCGCCACACTGACGCGGAGCGCGAGTGGGCCTATGATCGGCAGTCGCCGATCGGACGGCTCGACAAAGCACTCGACGAAGCCCAGAGGCGCGGCTGGACGGTGGTGGACATGAAAAAGGACTGGAAGCGGATATTCGCGTGGGAGCAGTAAAAAAAGTGGCGAGTGTCGAGGAGCGAGTGTCAACCTAAACGTTGCATAAATTTTTTCAAAAACATCACCCCAACCCCTCCCCCCCTCTGTATGGACCGGAGTCAAGGGTTACAAACGTAGCGGAGACATAGGTAACAGTTTTATAAGGGGCTTCGGAATTCACAAACTTTGTAATCAATTTCTTACAACTATTAAATGAAGAAACATCGGGCGATGAGTAAGACGCGGCGATAGGGAGCTGAAGAGGCGAGAAGACATGGAGATAGGGAGATAAGGTATGTTAGCGAGAATACTGATTAATGTCACATTGGCCGCGATTCTGATTGTGCCGGCCATGGCTATATGTGCTCAAGCGGCGCCTGGTATAGCTAAGGGATACCAGGGATATGCCGGTTCGGAGAGCTGTAAACAGTGCCACGAGAGGTTTTATGGGTTGTGGTCTACCTCCCGCCACGGACTGGCCATGCAGCCGTACACCTCCGAATTTGCAAAGGCCCAGCTCACGCCCCAGCAGAAGGATGTGGTGATCGGAAAGCTGAAATACCGGGCCGATCTCACCAAAGGCCTGGTCAACGAGACAGGCCCGAAGGAGACGAAGCAGTACAAGATTGAGCATGCCCTGGGCGGTAAGAATGTCTATTACTTCCTGACCCCCTTTCCGAAGGGACGGCTCCAGACCCTTCCGGTTGCCTATGACGTCAACAAGAAGATTTGGTACGACACAGCCGGAAGCGGTGTGCGCCACTTCCCGGGAACGAGCAGGGATCAACCGGTAAGCTGGAGGGACCCGGGTTATACCTTCAACACCAGCTGCTACAGCTGTCATGTGAGCCAGCTTTCGACCAACTACGACCTCGAGACCGATACTTATAAAACAACATGGGCAGAACCGGGTATCAACTGCGAGACCTGCCACGGCCCCTCGGCGGAGCATAACCGGGTGATGCAAGAAACGCCCAAAGGGCAGCAGCCGCCAGACTTCAAAATCATCAGCGTCAAGAAGTTCACACCGGAGCAACACAATGCCGCCTGCTCGACCTGTCACGCGAAGATGTCTCCGGTCACTGCCACCTTTACCCCAGGTGACCGGTTTTTCGACCATTTCGACATTGCGACCCTGGAGGACCCTGACTTCTACCCCGATGGCCGTGACCTGGGCGAGAACTACACCTATACTTCCTGGCTGATGAGCCCGTGCGCGAAGGCCGGGAACCTCCACTGCATCTCCTGCCATACATCGAGCGGCCGTTACCGGTTCCGGGCTGAGGAAAAGGCGAACGCTTCCTGTATGCCGTGCCACAAGGAGCGAGTGGAGAACGCAACAGCCCACACGCACCACAAGGAAGGGAGCCCCGGGAACAAGTGCATTTCGTGCCATATGCCGATGACCTCCTTTGCCCGGATGAACCGGAGCGACCACTCGATGCTGCCGCCCACACCGGCGGCGACAATCGCCTACAAGTCGCCGAACGCCTCCAACCTCTGCCACAAAGATAAGGATGCGGCGTGGGCCGACAAGTACGTCCGCGAGTGGCGTCCCCGCGATTATCAGGCGCCGGTGCTTAAAAGGGCGGCCCTGATCGAAGCCGCCCGTAAGGGCGACTGGGGCCGGCTGCCGGAGATGCTCGAGTATATCACCGGCAAGGGCCGCGACGAGGTCTTTGCCACATCGCTTATCCGCATGGTCCCGGCGTCCGGGGACCCGGGAGTCGTCCCGGTGCTTTATAAGGCCATCAAGGACCCCTCGCCGCTCATTCGCGGAGCGGCGGCCGATGCGCTTCAGCATGTGCCGACGAGAGAGACTTTTCATGCCCTGGTGGAAGCGGTCGGAGATGACTAC
>Ga0187886_1002116_pt1 | contig 16497 bp, 15 predicted proteins | sample June2016WEW_20_1_FD_133001 | JGI IMG/M metagenome (GOLD analysis project Ga0187886, IMG submission 133001) | Peatland microbial communities from SPRUCE experiment site at the Marcell Experimental Forest, Minnesota, USA - June2016WEW_20_150 | ecosystem: Environmental > Terrestrial > Soil >... | reverse complement strand
CGGCTGCGCACCGAGATCGCCAACGTCACGCAGTGGTCTGCCGAGCGGCCGCACCTCTATCCGCTGCACGTAGTGCTGCGGTCGCCGTCGGGCCAGGCGGTGGAGGAAGTGGATTTGCGCGTCGGCTTCCGGCGCATCGAGATCGAGGGCGTACACCTGCTGATCAACGGCGCCACGGTGTTGATCCGCGGCGTCAACCGCCATGACTTCGACCAGCACACGGGGCGAGTCATCTCGGCCGATTCGATGAGGGCCGACCTGGTGGCCATGAAGCAGTTCGGCTTCAACGCCGTTCGCACGTCCCACTATCCGAACGACCCGGCCTTCCTGGACCTCACCGACGAACTCGGCCTGTACGTCTTCGCCGAGGCGGACATCGAATCGCACGCTTTCATCGATTCACTATGCGACGACCCCCGGTACCTGAACGCGTGGGTTGATCGCGCCGCACGAATGGTCCGCCGCGACAAGAACCACGCCTCGGTGATCGCGTGGTCGCTCGGCAACGAGTCGGGCCACGGCGCCAACCACGACGCCGAGGCAGGCTACATCCGCCACTACGACCCGTCGCGACCCCTCCATTACGAGGGCTCCATTCGCTGGGACTGGTCGAGCGACCAGCAGGTCAGCGACCTGACCTGCCCGATGTACCCGCCCATCTCCGCCATCGTCAGCCATGCCAGGTCCGGTCGGCAGCGCCACCCGCTGATCATGTGCGAGTACTCGCACGCCATGGGCAACAGCAACGGCACCCTGGCCGAGTACTGGGAGGCGATCGAAGCCACCGACGGCCTGCAGGGCGGTTTCATCTGGGAGTGGTGGGACCATGGCCTGGTCCAGCGGCAGCCCGACGGCACGGCGCGATGGGCTTACGGCGGGGACTTCGGCGATCGGCCCAACGACAGCAACTTCTGCCTGGACGGCCTCAACTGGCCCGACCGGCGGCCCAAGCCGGCGCTCTTCGAGCATCGCCAGCTCGCCGCGCCCGTACGGGTCACGGCCGGCGAGGCGGCGATCCGGCGGGGAGAGGTCGAGATCGAGAGCCGGCATGACTTCGTAGATCTAGGGTGGCTCCGCGCCTCCTGGGAGTTGCTGGCCGACGGCGAACCGGTTCGGAAGGGCGAGGTCGACCTGCCGGCCCTCGAGCCTGGCCAACGCGCGAACGTCCGCCTGGCCGGCTGGACGGCCTCGGACATCCAGCCAAACGGCCGCGAACTCTCGGTCGTCGTGCGTTTTCGGACGGCGGTGGAAGAGGCCTGGGCCCCGGTGGGGTTCGAGGTCTGTTGGGCCCAGGTGCCGATTACCGCCGGGACGCCCGAGCTGTCGAGGCCGGCCGTCCAGCCGGTCGCCGGGGAAGTCGAGGTGGATGCCGACGGCCTGCTCACACACGAGCTTCTGGCGTCTCCGCCGCGACTGTCCCTGTGGCGCGCCCCAACCGACAACGACCGGATCGGAGGGCAGGCCGAGTCATGGCGGAACTGGGGGGTCGATGAGCTGGCCCGCAGCGACGTCAAGGTGAGCCGGGAGGCGGGTTCGGTTGTGGTTACGGCCGTGGAGCGGACGGCGGCGGGCCACCTCATAAACCACGAGCAGCGGTTCCGACCCATCGCCGGCGGCGGCGTGCTCGTCGACGAAACGGTCCGCATCCCAGACGAGCTGGCCGATCTCGCTCGCATCGGGATCGTGCTGGAGACAGTGCCGGGCCTCGAGCAGGCCGAGTGGTTCGGCCGCGGCCCGATCGAGACGTACCCGGACCGCCGATTGGGTGGCGCGATCGGGCGCTGGCACTCGACCGTGTCGGAGCTGTACGTCCCGTACGTCAAGCCACAGGAGAACGGCGGCCGGGCCGACCTCCGCTGGATCGAGCTTTCGGATGGTTCGGGCCGTGGCTTCCGCCTCGCCCTCGATCGCCCGGCGCAGGTCTGCGCCACTCACTTCCGCGCCATCGACCTGGCCACGGCCACGCACGACGTGGAGCTGGTCCCGAGGCCGGAGACGATCGTCCACCTGGACGTCGCGCACCGCGGCCTAGGGACCGCAAGCTGTGGCCCGGATACGCTGCCGGAGTATCTTCTGGGGCCCGGGCTCTACGAGTGGTCCTGGATGCTCGCACCGCTGGGGTGACCGTCGCGTCCCTCCGGTGACCGTCGTGCCCGCACGGCGATTCGGGCCCCGACCGGCGACCGAGCGAGACGGCGCTCGCCTCGCAAACCATCGCGGGAGGCCGCCATGCACGAATTCAAGATCGGCATCAACCTCTGGAGCCAGGCCGGATCCTGGCAGGAACTGCTCGAGACGGCCCAGGAGGTCGATCGCCTCGGCTACGAGCATCTGTGGACCTGGGATCACGTCAAGGCGATCTTCGGCGACCCGGATCAGCCGATCTTCGAGGGCTGGACGGCGGTCACGGCCTGGGCAATGGCCACACAGCGGGTCAAGCTGGGTCTGATGGTGGGGGCCAACACGTTCCGCAACCCGGGCCTCGTGGCCAAGATCGTGACCACGCTGGACCACGTATCGGGCGGGCGGGCTATCCTCGGCATCGGCGGAGCCTGGTTCGAGCTGGAGCACCGCGAGTTCGGCATCGATTTCGGCACCAGTCCCGGCCAGCGGCTCAACTGGCTCGACGAGTCGGTCGGCGCCATTCGGGCCGTCACATCAGGCGAGAAGGTGACTTCTCCTGCGGGCGGCCACTATCGGTTCGACGATCTGACCATCAACCCGCTGCCGGTGCAGGAACGGCTGCCGATCCTGATCGGCGGCAACGGCAGGACCAAGACGCTGCGAACCCTGGCGAAGTACGGCGACATCTGGAACGCCTTCGGGCTTCCGGCCGAGGTCAAGGAGCTCGACGGCGTGCTGCGACGCCACTGCGAGGAGGTCGGTCGCGACGAGCACGAGATCGAGCGCTCGATCAACCTCTGGGTCGTGATTCGTGACTCGGAGGAGGAGGCGGGTCGCGAGTGGGCCGCGTGGATGGAGTTGAATCGAACGTCACTCGAGAGAGCTCAAGAGCCGTCGAGGCCGATTTGCGGAACGCCCGAGACCATAGCGGAGCGTCTGGCGGAGTACGTCGCCGAGGGCTTCACGACGACGATCGTAGAGATGCCAGCGCCATACGACCGTGAGACGATCGAGAGGCTGGCTCGCGAGGTCAGGCCGATGGTCGCAAAGCAGTCCGCCTGAGCATCTTGGGCGCGGGCCGGCCGGCGCCTCCTGGGCCGGCATCTGGTGGGCGGCCACCATGGGAACGTTGCGGCTTGCCGGCGGCCGTCGGCGTCAGCGTTGCGCGGCCAGCGCCCCGGCCATCAGTCCTAGGGCTGCCACCAAGGCGACCAGCACGAGGAAGACAGGCCACATGGCCAGGCCCACGAGTCGGTCGCTCCGCGATGCCTGGACCGGCTGTTTGGCCGCCTCGCGCCGTTGACGCATCTCTGTGGTGGTCAGTATCGACCAGCGCAAGGCGAGCCCGAACGGCACGAACGCGACAGCCACGATAGGCACCGAGTAGAGGCCGATCATGTGAACGGCGTAGATTGCCGCAGCCAGCACCGTGAGCGACAGGACGGCGAGAGCGAGTTGCCCAATCGTGGAGCGCCTGCGGCCGCGGCGAAGATCGACGACCAGTATCGGGAGGGCGAGCACCATCGCCACCAGCGCTGCGATCAGCACAAGCCACTTCATCTCGTCGACTAGTGTAGGGCCGCCCCGGACTCCAAGCCTTTCGAGTGGGGGCGTCCGGGGACGACCGTTGTCTGCCAGCGCGCGGGCCGGAGATGTGTCCGCCAGGGCGCACTGCAGACGCTTGACGGTGTGACTCCGACGCCCTCGAGGAGTATCCTTGCCCCTGCGGCAACCGTGCCTCAACCGTCTCGAAGTGTCAGCGGTCCTCATCGAGGCGACCGCAAGGAGTAGACGTAATGCCGTGGGGCCTCACACCAGCCCACCTAATCATCATTCTCGTGATCGTGCTGATCGTTGTCGGGCCCGGCAAGCTGCCCGACACGGGTGCGGCGATCGGTAAGGCTCTCCGCGGATTCAAGGATGCGATGGAGACCGGCGAAACCAGCCAGCCCAACACCCCTCAGCAGGCGGCGCCGCCTCCCCAGCCGGTGCAGCCGCAGTACCCGCAGCCGCCGCAGTACCCGGTGCAGCAGCCGCAGTACCCGGTGCAGCAGCCGCAGGCGCCGTACCAACCACCGCTCCCGGCTCAGCCGTACCAACCACCGCTGCCGGCTCAGCCGTACCAGCCGCCGCTGCCGGCTCAGCCTGCCGTGCCGCCCGCCGACCAGCCTCCCGCGCCGCAGGGTGAGCCGCCCCGCCAGGGATAACCGCCCCGCCAGGGATAGTCTGCAGTGGCGTGCCAGTTGGACGGCCGCCGCCGGCCAACGTCCTGCCAGGGCCTGCGCCGGCATGGGCTACGATCCAGGTGATGAGTCATCAAGCCGCGGATGGCGGCGCCCAGCGAATCCCGATTCTCGTCGACTGCGACACCGGCATCGATGACAGCCTGGCTCTTCTGTATGCGGTCGCGTCCCCGGAGTGCCACCTCATCGCGGTGACCTGCACCTCAGGCAACGTCGATGCCCGCCAGGTCGCGGAGAACACCCGCGCCGTGCTGGAGCTGGCCGGTCGTTCGGATGTCGAGGTGGCGATCGGCCGCGAGACGCCGCTCACCCGAAAGCTCGTCACCACACCCGAGACCCACGGGCCGCGAGGGATCGGGTATGCCGAGCTTCCGCCGGCCCAGATGCCACTCTCCCCGCGCTTCGGCCCGGATCTCATCGCCGAGGAGGCCCGCCGCCGCCCCGGGGAGCTGACCCTCGTGACGCTCGCGCCGCTGACGAACGTGGCCCTGGCGATCCGTCGCGAGCCGGCGTTGCCGCGCCTGCTGCATCGCCTGGTCATCATGGGCGGGTCGTATCGATCGCCCGGCAATACCGCGCCCACGACCGAATGGAACGTGAACGTCGACCCGGAGGCGGCGAAGGTCGTTTTCGAGGCCTTCGGGGCGGACGGGGCCCGGGGAGCCGACGCAGGCTCGGCTTCGGCCGCGCGCTCGGCTGCGTTCGCGCCGCCGACTCGACCGCTCGCCCTGGGCCTCGACGTGACCGAACGAGCCAAGCTGCTGCCCGAACACCTGGCCGAGCTCGCCGCGCGAGCGGGCTGCTCGCCTGACGGCGCGCGTCCGGACGGCGGCACCAACCCGGTGATCCGCTATCTCGCCGACGCGCTGCGCTTCTACATGGAGTTCCACAGCCGCTATGACCACTTCTTCGGCGCCTTCATCCACGACCCGCTGGCGCTGGCGACCGCCCTCGATCCGACGCTGGTGCGGACGGAGCCACTCACCGTCGACGTGGAGCTGGATGGGCGGCTGACCACGGGCCAGACGGTGGCGGATTGGCGCCGCGTGTGGGGCCGCCCGCCGAACGTGGACGTGGCCGTTGAGGCGGATGTCGCCCACTTCTTCGAGCGCTTCATCGAGCGGGTGGGGGCACTCGCGGCAGGGCGCTGAGGCCACGGCCGGGGCGAGGCGGTAGCCGTGGGCCGCGCAGCCCGTGTGTTGCCGCACATTCGAGATGGAACCGGGACTCCGCTTCGCGGTCCGCGCCATGCTCCCTTCCCAATTCACGTCACAGCGACATAGAGCAGACTTTGGTCTCGCGCCGAGATCGAAAGCCGAACTGGGGACCTCGAATCCAAGAAGATGGGCTCCCGTCGAAGCCATCTGACCGCCGCTAGCGCCCGATTCCTGGCCTGTGTGAGAGTCCAGCGTCCTCTGCAGCCTCGAGATCATGCCCAATGTCGCGCTGGCGTGAATTCGGCAACTTCCGCGGCGTGACCCGGGGTGTGGCCGGGGCGGGGAAGTGGTCCGTGACCCGCGGCGTGACCCGCGGCGAGGACCCGGACGGGGAGGCGGACGGGGAGGCGGCCCGCCGGACGGCCAAGCCGCCGTCCCGGGCCGCAGGTGGGCCGGACTGGCGGCCACTCCCTAGACCTGCCAAGCTTTCCCGGCGCGGCACCCGATTCATCCGACCTGGCCGCGTTCCGATTGAGGAGAGCAGGAGAGATGGAGTTGCTGGGTCGCTGGGTATCTCGCCAGTTCACGACCCGGGTCATCGTCATGATGCCGGTCGCGATCGCCATCAACATCGTTCTCGGGGCGTCGGTGCAGCAGGGGCTCAAGCTGCCGATCTACCTCGATTCGATCGGGACGATCCTCGTTGGGGTCCTGGCCGGCCCACTCCCCGGGGCTCTTACGGGGATTCTCTCCAACCTCATCTGGGGATACCTGATTCCGGCCCCGATCGGATCCAGCACCATCGCCCCGTTCGCCATCACCGCCGGTGTGATCGGTCTCCTCGCCGGGCTGTGGGGCCAGCTCGGCCTCTTCCGCCCCCGCCATGGCCGGGTGTTCAGCGTGGCAGGCGCCGTCGTGGCCGTGGTCCTGGTTGGGGCGCTGGCGCTCTACACCTACAGCCGGGCCTACGCCAGCCCGGAGCAATTCGCCGCCAATACCTTCAACTCGTCCGATGCCTTCGATCAGTCGAGGATCTTCTTCGCGCTTGTGATGATCGCGTACTTCACGCTGGTGGCCTGGGCGATCTTCCTGCGTCGTGAGGTCGGCGCCGTATACGCGATCGGCGCCGGGCTCGTAACCGGAATCGCCGCGGCCGTCGTCTCCGCCCCGATCTCGGCGGGCGTGCTCGGTGGCGTCACCGGAGGGAGCACAGACGCTATCGTCGCCGCCTTCCGGACCGGCGGCGACAGCCTCTACCAGTCGACGCTCAAGCAGGGCCTTCTATCCGACCCGATGGACAAGATGATCACCTCGTTCGTCGTCTTCTTCATCATCGGCAGCCTGTCGCGACGGTTCGTGGCCCGTTTCCCCAACGGCGAGAAGGCGATCGAGGGCGCGCCCGAGCACGAGCCCGAACCCGCGCCCGAGTCCGCGAGCTAGCCGGCTGCCTTGGCTGCCGCCCAGGCCGAGCCCGAACCAGGTATGACCGAACCAGGTACGGCGGCGACGCGGCTGCCCGACTACGTCGTCCGCCGACCGGCGGGCTTCTACCGGTCCGCGAATCCCGGCACGAAGCTGGCGGTCGCCGCGGTGGAGGTCGTGGCCGCCTTCCTTCTGCCGGGCTGGCTGGGACCGGCCGTCGTGCTGGCAGCCGTTCTCGCCACGGCCGCGATCGCCCGGCGGCTGCGAGGGCTGGCCACGATCGGCCTGGCAGCGTCACCGCTGATCGGCTCGATCCTGCTCATCAACCTGTTCCTGTTGCCCGGAGCGAGCGATCCGATCGCCCGACTGGGGCCGCTCGCGCCCACGTGGAGCGGTCTCTGGTTCGGCTTCGAGACGACCGCTCGGCTCCTGGCGTTCTCCTCGGCCGTGGCCCTCGTCTACCTGACGACCGCCGTCGACGACCTGCTGGCGGACCTGTCGCGGCGCGGCCTGGGCCGGCGGGCCACCTTCGTAGTGGGCGCGGCGGTCCAGATGGTGCCGCTCACGATGGCGCGGGCCGGCGAGATCCTGGACGCCCAGCGGGCGCGGGGCATGGACACCGAGGGACGTTTCTGGCGGCGGGCCCGCGGCGTCCTGCCGCTTGCGGCGCCGGTGGTCTTCGGCGCCCTGACCGAGGTCGAGGAGCGGTCGATGGCCCTGGAGGCCCGGGCGTTCTCCGCGCCGGGTCGCCAGACGTTGCTGCGGATCCCTGCGGACAGTCCGGCCGATCGTGCCTTGCGCTGGGCCGCTCTTCTCGCACTCGCGGCGCTGATCGGCCTTCGCGTTTCCGGAAGGCTGGGCTGACCGATGGCGATCGAGCTTTCGACCGTCCGCTATCGGTACGCCGGCGCCTCGGTCCTCGCCCTGCAATCGATCGATCTGCGACTCGAGCCGGGCCAGGTGGTCGGCGTGGTGGGGGCCAACGAGGCCGGCAAGTCGACGCTCTGCCTGGTGGCGTCCGGGTTCGCGCCTCGCGTAGTCGGAGGGCGGCTGGAGGGGTCCGCGCAAATCGACGGCGTCGAAACCACGGCGCTTCGCCCGCACGAGCTGGCCCAGCGCTGCGGGCTGCTCTTCCAGAACGCCGCCACGCAACTCTCCACCACCACCGCCTCGGTCTTCGAGGAGGTGAGCTTCGGGCCGTGCAACCTGGGGCTGCCGGTGCCGGAGGTCGTGGAGCGGGCATGGTGGGCGCTCCGCGCGGTGGGGATCGAGGAGCTGGCGGCGCGCGATCCGGCGCGTCTCTCCGGCGGCGAGGGGCAGCTGGTGGCACTCGCCTCCGTGCTGGCGTTGCGGCCCCGGTACCTGATCCTGGACGAACCGACGAGCGAGCTCGATCCGGCCGGGACGCGCCTCGTCGCCGATGCGCTGGTACGGGTAGTCGCCGAGACAGGCGCGGGGATTCTGATCGTCGAGCACAAGACGGACGTGCTGGAGCGAATAGCGGATCGGGTCGTGGTGCTGGAACGCGGTGCCGTTGCGCTCGCGGGTGAGGCGGCGCCGACCCTCGCCGACCCGCGGCTGGCGGAGCTGGGCGTGGAGCCGCCGGCCCGGGTCCGGCTCGAACGTGGGGTGCGGGCCTCGGGTGTGCCCTGGTCCGATCGCCTGGCGGAGGCCGTCCGATGAGACTCCGCGCCTCGAGCCGTTCGGTCGCCGGCGCTCCTTCGATCGAGTTCGAGGCCGTCTCGTTCGCATACCCCGACGGCACCCAGGCCCTGGCCGGTGTCAGCCTGCGGATCGAACCCGGCGAGGTCGTCGCAATCGTCGGCCAGAACGGCTCGGGCAAGTCGACCCTGGTGCGGCACCTCAACGGCCTGCTGCGGCCGGTCTCCGGGCGCGTCCTGCTGGACGGCGCCGATATCCGGCCGGTGCACGTCGCCCGCCTTGCTGCTCGGGTCGGGCTCGCATTCCAGAATCCCGATCGCCAGCTCTTCGCCGGTCGCGTCTCGGCGGAGGTCGAGTTCGGGCCGTGCAACCTGGGGATCCGAGGGATGGAGCTGGCCGAGCGGGTAAGGGGAGCGCTGGAGGATGTGGGGCTGGCCGGCATGGCCAGCGCGAACCCGTACGACCTGGGCTACTCGCGGCGCAAGCTGCTCGCGCTCGCCTCGGTCCTGGCGATGCGCACGCCCGTCCTGGTTCTCGACGAGCCGACCACGGGCCAGGATGCCCGGGGAGTAGCCCGCGTCCAGGACGTGGTGGCTCGGGCCGCCGCGGAGGGTCGTACGGTGATCGCGGTCAGCCACGACATGCGATTCGTGGCCGAGTGCTGCCGGCGCGTGGTGGTGATGCGGGCCGGGCGGGTGGCGCTGGACGGAGCCCCGTCGGCGGTCTTCGGCGAGGCGGCCTGGCCGGAGCTGCGGGCCGCGCACCTGGAGCCGCCACTCCCCGCCGTGGCGGGGGCGCGGCTGGGGCTGGGGGCCACTGCTACGGAGGCCGTGTTCGTGGCGGCGCTGAACGGTCCCGGCGGCACTCGCGGCCGTACGTAAGCGGGCGTCTATCGCGTCGGCCGATCCTTGGGTCATGAGGGAAGCCGTTCGTGTCAGACCAGCACTGTCATCGGTCGCCCAGGACGACATCAGGATCGGCGTGGCGATCCGCCTTTGGCGAGAGCGCAGCGAGCGGCGCCAGGCCGACGTTGCCCGGGAGGCCGGAGTGAGCCGGCAGTGCGCGTCATTGCTCGAATGCGGTCACGCCGCTTCTCTCAGCGTGCGCACCGTCCGCGCAATTGCCACCGCGGTGGGAATCGATCTCCCGTTCGCGCCACGGGGACGCGGTGCGCAGCTCGATCGCCTCATAGACGAGGAGCACTCGTCCATGGTCGATCTCGTGGTGAGGCGCCTCTCGGCCGAAGGATGGGAGGCGATGGTCGAGTTCTCGTTCAACGACTATGGGGACCGCGGTTCCGTCGACGTCCTGGCCTGGCATGCCGAGCGACGAGCGCTCCTGGTGGTCGAAACCAAGAGCCGGCTCGCCAATCTCCAGGGAACGTGCCGCTCGCTTGACATCAAGGCCCGGGTTGTCCCAAGGCTGGCGGCTCAGTCGCGGGGCTGGCGTCCGAGCGTGGTCGGCGTGGTTCTTGTGGTGCAGGAGTCCGCTCGCGAGCGCGCCGCGGTCGCCCGCCGCGAGGCGATCTTCGCCACGAGCTTTCCGGCGCGGACTCTTGAGATACGGCGGTGGATGCGCCGACCGGAGCTGCCTCTGCGGGGCCTCTGGTTCTTGCGGATTGCCAATACCAATTGCGCGAAACGCCGATCAAGTGCCGGGACGCGGGTCCGTAAACCCGCGGCGGCTGGCTGACCGCGGTTCGCACGCTTGCGGCGGGCCCAGGGACGGGTCACGAGACCGCGCCGGAGCCCGAACGTGGGCCCATCGTCGCTTGACGCAAACACCATTGGCAAACCGCGACGATCGCTCGTTGGACCCGATCTCGTGGCACCGCGGGGAGGGGGACCGCCCCAGGCGTTCGGGAAGGGCCATCCCCGGACGTCCGTTCCTCCACCCCGGGCAATCGCTGGAAGAACGCGCCGCGAGCGCCCGGGGCCGGCGAGCGCGCGGGCGCCCGGGGCTGGCTGGCAAGGGGCGGCCGAGGGCTCGCGACGCTCCGATCCGGCCGCGGAACGGGTAGCCTACGAGCGATGCGCGTTCTCGTACTCAACCCCGGGTCCAGCTCGCTCAAGTCGAGCGTCGTCGAGACGGAGTCGATCCCCATGGCCGGGGCCGGCGGCCCCGTTACGGCCGCGGCGGCGGAGCCGCCCGCGCCCCTTGGGCAACTCGCCCTAGATTGGGGCGTCGACGCGACGGCCGGAACCGACCCGGCCGACGACATCCGCACGCTCGTTACGAGGTACGAGGCCGCGGGCATCTCACCCGCTTCGCTCGGGGCGGTCGGCTACCGCGTCGTCCATGGCGGTGAACGATTCCGCGAACCAGCCCTCATCACACCTTCGGTGATCGAGGAGGTCGACGCTCTCCGCAGTCTGGCCCCGCTGCACAACGGCATCGCGGTGGCGACGATGCGCGCCGGCCTGGCGGCCATCCCGCAGCTCCCCCATGTGGCCGTTTTCGATACCGCCTTCCACGCCACACTGCCGGAGGACGCGTACCGCTACCCCGTCCCCGAACAGTGGTACGGCGAGTGGGGCGTCCGTCGCTTTGGCTTCCACGGCATGAGCGTGGCCTGGTCCACCGAACGCGCCGCCACCCTGCTCGCCCGCCCGGCCGCGGAGCTGCGCCTCGTGGTGGCTCACCTGGGAAGCGGCTGTTCCGTCACCGCTACCGATGGCGGCCGCTCCGTCGCAACCAGCATGGGCCTCACTCCGCTCGAGGGCTTGATGATGGGCACGCGGGCGGGCTCCATCGATCCGGGGATCCTGTTCTACCTGCTCCGAACCGGGCGCCTGGACGCCGACGAACTGGCCGACCAGCTCGACCATCACTCCGGCCTGCTGGGCGTCTCCGGCCGAACATCGGACGTGCGCGAGCTGCTGGTTCTAGAAGCCGCCGGCGACAAGGCGGCCACGCTCGCGCTGGCGATCTTCGTCCGCCGCGCCGCCGAGTGCATCGCCGCCGCTGCCACTTCCCTCCCGAAACTCGACGCGATCGTCTTCACCGGCGGCATCGGCGAGAACGCGGCCGGGGTGCGGGCCCGGGTCGTGGCCCGGCTGGGATCCATCGGCGTGGCGCCGATCCCGGAGCGGGACGTTCGGGAAGACGCCGTGCTGGGCGCCGGGCGGGGGCCCGCGGTTCTCCGCATCGAGGCCCGCGAGGATCTGGTCGTAGCCCGCGAGGCGGCCCGGATCGTGGACGGCGACTGAGCGCAAACGGGGTCGAGGACGGCCCTGGGGGCTGGACGAGCAGTCCGCTCCGCTCAGCCCTGAGTCTGGCCTTGCGCCTCGGCCTGCTTGCGGGCGTCGTCCGCCAGGGCGTGAGCGACGGTGTCGAGCGAGAGCAGGGCGCACTTCAGGCGGGCCGGGCTGATCTCGATGCCGATCAGGTCGAGCACGTCGTCGGGCGTCATCTTCTCGACCTCGGCCACCGTCTTGCCCTTGATCTCGTCCGTCAGGAGCGACGCGCTGGCCTGGCTGATGGCGCAGCCGCGGCCGGTGAAGGCAACCTCGCGCACCACGCCGTCAGCGATGCCCAGCATCATCGTGATGCGGTCGCCGCACAGCGGGTTCGAGCCCTCATAGCTCGCCGTCGGCGCGTCGAGGACGCCGAAGTTGTGGGGCCGGCGGTAGTGCTCGAGGATGTAGTCGCGGTAGAGGTCGTCCATCGGGTCGAGAATAGCCTAGCGGTCGAAGATGCGAACGACTTCTCGCAGGCCGGCGGCCAGCGCGTCGATCTCCTCGGGAATCGTGTAGACGTTGAAGCTGGCGCGGGCCGACGCTGCCAGGTCGAACCGCTCGTGGAGCGGCATGGTGCAGTGGTGGCCGGCCCGGATGCAGATCCCTGAACGGTCCAGGATCTGGGCCACGTCGTGGGCGTGGATGCCCGGCAGGTTGAACGCCACGACGCCACCTCGCCTGTCCGCGGCCGGTCCGTAGAGCTGGATCGTGGGGACCTCGCGCGGCAACACCTCGAGGGCGTACTCCGCCATCTCATGCTCGTGATCGCGGACCGCGTCCAGGCCGATGGTCATCAGGTATTCGGCGGCGGCACCCATCCCGATCTCCGCGGAGATGTCCGGCGTGCCGGCCTCGAACTTCCAGGGGACCTCGTTCCAGTCGCTGCGGCGGAGGTGGACCTCGCGGATCATGTCTCCGCCGGCGAGGAACGGCGGCATCGCCTCGAGCAGCTCGCGGTGGGCCCACAACGCCCCGGATCCGGTGGGTGCCAGCATCTTGTGGCCGCTGAACACGTAGAAGTCGGCGCCGATCTCCTGGACGTCCACCGGCATGTGAGGAACCGCCTGCGCCCCGTCTACCAGCACCAGGGCGCCCGCGGCATGGGCCATCTCGGTCATCTCGCGAACCGGGTTGACCGTGCCCAGCATGTTCGAGACGTGAGTGAAGGCGACGAGCTTCGGCTTCAGGTGGAGCAGGACCTCGTACACGTCGAGGCGCAGCAAGCCGTCGTCCGTGATGGGGACGAACTCGAGGTCGCCGTCTTTGTCCTGCACCAGGAGCTGCCACGGCACCAGGTTGGCGTGGTGCTCCATCTCGGTCAGGACGATCGAGTCGCCGCGGCCGATGTTGCGGCGGCCCCACGAGTAGGCCACGAGGTTAATGGCCTCCGTGGCGTTCCGGACGAAGACGATCTCGGCCGCCTCGGGGGCGTTGATCAGCTTTGCGGTGGAGGCTCGCGCGGCTTCGTAGGCATCAGTCGCCCGCTCGGCGATCTCGTAGATGCCGCGGTGGATGTTCGAGGAGTACTCGCGGTTGTAGCCGTCAACGGCCTCGATGACGGTGCGCGGCTTGAGGCTCGTCGCGGCCGAATCCAGGTAGATCAGCGGCTTGCCGTGGCTGTTGGTCGTGGCCAGGATGGGGAAGTCGGACCGGAGGCGGTGCGCGTCGAGCCGGCCGGTGCGCGCGACCGCCGGCGCGGTTCCGTGGGAGCCGTTCGTGGCGAAATCGACCATCGTTCGCCCGCCCTAGTGGGCGGCCTCCATGGCGGGCTCGGCGGCCGCCTCTGGCGCCTCGTCGCCGATCGTGGCCTCCAGCCCTGCCGCCGCCAGAATGGGGGCGTACCCCTCCTCTTCGAGGCGCAACGCCAGGTCCTTGCCGCCGCTGGTGATGATCCGGCCCGCCGCCAGGACGTGGACCTTGTCCGGCGTGATGTAGTCGAGGAGGCGCTGGTAGTGGGTGATCACCACTACGCCCATGTTCGGGTTGAGCATGGCGTTCACGCCTTCGGCGACGATCCGCAGGGCATCGATGTCCAGGCCCGAATCGGTCTCGTCGAGGATCGCCATCTGGGGCTCCAGGACGGCCATCTGGAGCATCTCCAGACGCTTCTTCTCGCCGCCTGAGAAGCCCTCGTTCACGTACCTTGCCGCGATCGACTCGTCCATCCGCAGCAGCGCCATCTTCTCGCGGACCAGCTTGCGGAACTCGCCCATGGGGATCCCGCCCCTGTAGGCGTCTGTGGGATCGACGTTCGGATCGGGGTTCAGGCCGAGGCGGTGGGCGTTGATGGCCGACCGCAGGAAGCTCGCCACGGACAGGCCGGGGACCGCCATCGGGTATTGGAAGGCGAGGAACATGCCGAGGCGGGCGCGCTTGTCGACCGAGAGCTTCAGAAGATCGTGTCCCTGCCAGCGCACCTCGCCGGACTTGACCACGTACGCGGGGTGGCCCATCAGCGCGTAGGCAAGCGTGGTCTTGCCGGATCCGTTGGGGCCCATGATGGCGTGGACCTCGCCCTTTCGGACGGTCAGGTCGATGCCCTTGAGGATCTCGTGATCGGGGTTCGCCACGGGGGCCACGTGCAGGTCGCGGATGACGAGGTCTTGGTCGCTCACGGTTGGCTCGACTACTCCTTGAGGCGGGCTTGGCTCGCTCAGTCGGCGATGGGGGCGGGTCTTGGGGCCGGGTCCGTTCGAGTGCCCAGGATCGAGAGGTCCGGGCGGCCCAGGCGCGCTCCGACCGGCACGAGATCGGCGAGAGACATCGAGTCGAGGGCACCCGCGATCGCGTCGCGAACTCGGATCCACATGAAGTTGACGGTGCAGTAGCCGGTTCGTCCGCAGGTCGCGTGGTCTCCGCCGTCGGTCACGCAGATCATCGGCGCTATGGGTCCTTCGAGGGCCCTCAGGACCTCACCCATGAGGATCTGCTCCGGCGCCCGCGTTAGCTCGTAGCCGCCGTGAGCGCCGCGTGTGCTGTGCACCAGATCGGCATCGCGCAGGCCGATGACGAGCTGCTCCAGGTACGCCCTCGGCAGGTCCTCCTCTTCGGCGATCTCCGTCAGGCTGGCCGGCCCGCGGCCGTAGTGAGCGGCCAGCTGAGCCATGAGGCGCACGCCGTACTCACCCTTCGTGGAGAAGGAGACGGCGCCGGTGCTGTGGTACGTCCGAGTGGCCAGTTTGGGTGCTCCGTTTCGACGGGGGTCGGGCCGGGGGGACGCGCCGGCTAATTCCGACCAAAACTGTCGGAAATGAGTATAGGAGCGCCGCGGAGGAGCGTCAACGGAGGCGTGGGGTGGTACCGGTCAACGTGCCGGGTGCGGCCCGGGTCGGCGGCCGCGCGCGACCCCGAGCGGACGGAACCGCGGTCGTGCCGTCGTCGCTCTCACTGCCGCCACGCTACTTCGTAAGATCTCGCTCCTCGTAGCGGGTCGCGGTCGCGACGGCCGGCGTGTCGCGGCTGGCGACGAGGAGGCCGCCCATCCAGCCCCCGGCGGGCAGGGTCGCGGAGTCCACCATGTCCGCGACTTTCTTCCCCTCGACGAACAGCACCAGCCTCGTCGCGGTGCCGTCACCCAGAGTGGCGCACATTCCGACCACCGTGATCGGTGTGGTGCCGGGGACGACGGCCGACGATCCATGCGAGAGGGTCGTGGCCAGGGCACCCAGACTGGGAGCGCCGTCTCGCCTCGTTACCAACCATCCGCCATCGTTCTGGACCAGTAGCTCGTACGAGATCTCCGATGCGCCCTGGCCTCGCCGGCAGGTCACCCCGAGGCCGGCGCCTGTTGAGGCCGACGCCAGACCGGCCGTCAGCGAAATGCTCAGTTGCTGCGAGGCTTGCTTGCTGGGCGAGTAGACGAGGTGATGCAAGACACCGCCGCCCGCGTTGATGACGTAGCCCTTCGACGTGAAGCTGAAGGTCATGAAGCCGCTCTGGCTGGCAGTCGGCCAGCCCGACGACCTGTTCTGGAAGTCGTCGGAGAAGACGACCGCTCCGTCGCCGGAAGCGGGCGACGAAGAGAAGGTCACAGGGCCGCGCGTGGCCGCGATCGTCAGTGAGGGCGAGGGGGCCTCGGGGGAGGCGATGGGAGTTGCCGTGCCGGCCACGGCGATCGTGGCGGTGGCGGGAGCCCCGCCTGTCGCCGGGGGGCCTGAGGATCCGCCCTGTCGCAGGACCACCGCTGCCAGCACGAGGCCGCCCACAAGCAGGACCGCCGCGCCGAGCGCCGTGTAGAGGCGGATGTGCGTGCGGGGCTTCGGCTGCGACCCCGGTGACAGCGTCCCCGGGGGATACGCCCACGCCGGATAGGGCCCCGGCCGCCACGGCCGCCCCGGAAGATGCGCCCCGGACTCCGCCCCGGGTGAGCTCGCCCCCGCGGTCCGCGCCGCAGCTGAAGCCGCCGTCGACCCTGGTGGCGTGGGCGCAGGGGTGGCGGCAATCTCCATCGGCCGGGATCCTGCGCTCGGTGGAGTCGGAGTCCCCGGCCGCCCGAGGTCGCGGGGCGAGCGAGTCGAGATGGCCACGCCCGGGCGCGGCGCGACCGATCGGCCTGGCGCGCCCGCACCGGATGCCGCCACAGGTTGGGGAGGGCCGGACGCGATCCGATCCGCACCCTTGGGCGCCTCGCCAGAACCTGCGGTGGCTCCG
>Ga0187886_1002115_pt1 | contig 16499 bp, 10 predicted proteins | sample June2016WEW_20_1_FD_133001 | JGI IMG/M metagenome (GOLD analysis project Ga0187886, IMG submission 133001) | Peatland microbial communities from SPRUCE experiment site at the Marcell Experimental Forest, Minnesota, USA - June2016WEW_20_150 | ecosystem: Environmental > Terrestrial > Soil >... | reverse complement strand
TGAACACCAAGAGCTGCAGGAATATGGCCCCCCCTAGGCAACTTAAGCCCAACGTGTGAAAGAGTACCTGCATTCGATGGTTTGGTCGTGTAGCGTTCATCGTAATCGTGAATATCAAGAGTTACTACGTTCACTTATACGTTGCGAATCCAAACACACAACAAGACCTAATGATTGAAGTTTAGGATTCATCGTTCAAGCCATAATCAAACTCAGGACAGGTGCCATGGAGGCGTTTTTCCAACATCGGACGAGAGACATGCGACACGCAAGTACAGGAATAGGTTAGAAGCCGAGATAGGCGAGCTAATTTCTCCACTGACGGATGTTTCAGGGTCCGTTAGCATCTTCTTGAAATCCTCTAGGATTCTCCACTGCAGCAATGGACTTATCAAGGATTCTCCGGCTTTCTATATGTGTGCTCTCACATATCCTCCCTCCGGTCAGATATATGATCCAAATATGATTCGAGAAGAGGTCAGACTTGCCAATGAGCCATGCTCTTTCTTTCACCGTCGATTTTCCCCTCAGTGGCTCAAGAATGGTCTGAGAGAACAACTCCAGAGTAAGGCTCAAGGGATAGATGAACGTTCCTGCTGTCACTTCGTGATTTTGTGCAGTTGATAAGTCGGTGAAAACGGACTCTCGTTCTGGAGTGATTTTTCCGCTTTAAATTATAATGTTCTGTTTTCGCGATGAGTTATTCAACGCAACCATTACTCTGCCTTCTTCATGAGCTCTAAGATATGCATAAGTGTTCGTTTTCGAGTCCGAGTGCAACGTGGCGAAGTCTCCGTCTTTCAGAGCCCTGTTTTTCTTCCTTACGTTAATCAGTTTTCTGCAAGAGCCATGAAGCTCGAGATCTTGCCCTTTTTCATCCCAGATCATTCCTCGCCTGTTGTCTTCCCATTCCTTGCTTCCCTTGAGGCCTTTTTCGTCGCCATAGTATATCGTTGGCATGCCAATGTATGTCATTTGGAAAATGAGCGCGCGCATTTCAGTTTGTTACACTTGATGGATTCTTCAATATTGTGGAAAGTCTTTCGAATTTTCTATTGTCACGCAATTTGGTCGTCAAAAAGGTACGCGCGAAAGCCAATTCTTGTTTAGTCCATCTCTGAACAGAAAAGGAATGAAATAATCCGAGCGAATTTCAAGCAGATACTCAAGTTGGAGCTGGGCTTCTGTGACGCTCCAAGTATTATTGACTTTGGGGCATCCAGAAATCGTTGGAACTAAACCGAACCAGAATTGAGAAAGTGCATGGACGAAGAAGTCACACTCTTTCTCATGTCACACATGAATTTGCACACCGAGAAAGAGAAGTCTCATAGATCCATTGATTTTGCAGCTTGGGGGCAAAGAGCTCAACAACAGAGACCTGACAACACGCGCGTCAGGCAGAACGCAAATAAGGAAAAGGGCGAATATCTAAAAGGAAAGGTGAAACTACGTGTGTGTGACCTCGAGAAGTATCACTTTTCCGAACAGCTTTGTCTGGGGCGTCGCAAGTTCTTCTTACCAAATCGAAGGTGCTTGGAACGAGGAGGGCAAGGGCGAATCGATTTGGGACCGTTTTTCTCACGCTCCAGGAAACATTATGAATAGTGACACTGGAGACGTGGCGTGCGATCATTATCATCGCTACGTTGAGGATGTGGCTTTGATGAGGGAGTTGGGGGTGCAGGCCTATCGATTTTCTATATCTTGGCCTCGTGTGCTTCCTAAAGGAAAGGGTGACGTTAACCTTGCTGGTCTGAACTTCTACAAGAGTCTCGTCGAAGAGCTCTCCAAGAACAGAATCGAGCCTTGGGTATGTTTGTGTCATTATGATTTACCTCAGGCGCTTCAGGATGAGGGCGGATGGGCGAATCCGAAAATTACTGAATATTTTGCGGATTATTCTGGACTCATGGCCCGTGAGTTAGGCGACTTGGTCAAGCGATGGGTGATTTTCAACGAACCCAGATGCATGGCGTGGTTGGGACATCTCACGGGAATCCATGCACCGGGGGCAAGAAATCTCGAATTGGCTTTGAAGGTTTCGCACCAGTTACAGCTGACTCAGGGAAAAGCTGTTCAGACTCTCCGTGATTTGGACAAGAATTTTCAAATAGGCACAATAGTGGATCTCAATCTCGTGCATCCGATCAGCGACGATGAGAAGGATGTGAAGGCCGCCGGCAGGCTCGGTGAATTCTGGAATCGCTGGTACACGGATCCTATCTTCAAGGGGGAGTACCCTGGTTTGGCAGAGGAACTCGGGTTGAAGCCTGATCGAGAAGACATGGACTTGATTAAGCAACGCTTGGACTTTTTGGGCGTGAACTACTACACGCGCGTGCTTGCAGCTCATGACCCCTCAAATCCCGTAACGCAGGCCAAGGTAGTTGCTAAGAACACGCCTACAACGGAAAAGGGTTGGGAGATCTATCCTGATGGACTGTACGAGGTACTGACTCGTCTGCGGGAAGAGTACGGCGATCAGATGCTTTACGTCACGGAAAACGGGGCTGCCTTCGAAGATATCGTGACAAAAGGAGGCAGGATTCAGGACGACGACCGAGTCGCCTTCCTCCGAGATCATATTGCGGCGGCATATCGCGCTGTTCAGAATGGAGTGAAACTCAACGGATTTTTCGTATGGGCACTTCTTGATAATTTCGAGTGGGCAGAAGGATACAGTAAGCGTTTTGGTCTCGTCCGTACAGACTATGAAACCCTTATGCGGACCCCAAAGAAGAGTTATGACTGGTACAAACACGTAATCGAGACAAATGGTTTCAGCTTCCCTTAGGCGCGCTATGCCCGCAACCGATCTTCTGCCGCAACCCAAAGATACATGAGGAGATCACGCGTACAGTCTTCGCGCAACGACCGGAGTCTTTTTTGGGGCATATTAATGATTTCTCAACATGCTCTTTGCTGCCGTCAACACCTCCCACTCAGCTTCATTGCGTGGCGAGTGTGGAGTCAGCCAGAGCTACGTTGTCTTTCAGAAATCATTTTAAGAAAAACAGGAGTATCATAAGTCACGGCTGTAGCGCAAGAAGGGAAATGCATGCTTTATCCTAAGAAAGAGATTGTCAAACGTTATGAAAAAAACCCCATTCTAACGGCTGAAGACATGCCTTTCAAATGCTCAGGCATTTACAACTCGGGGGTCGTTAAGTTCGATGGGAAATACTTGATGCTGTGCAGAGCCGAAAGCATCGACATATCGAATTATTTCATACCGGCTGTCAGTGAGGACGGATATCACTTCAAAGTTCGCAGAGAGCCCATAAGGCTTCCTGAAGATGAAGAATTCAAGAAGTACACTGACCAGATGATTTACGACCCCCGCATTACCGAGATCGAAGGTGTCTACTACATCCTTTTTGCGGCGCACAGTTCATACGGCGTCAGAATCGGAATGATGAAGACGCAGGATTTTGAGAAATTTGAATGGTGTGGCTTCATTTCGGAGCCCGACAACCGAAACGGAGTGCTTTTTCCTGAAAGAATCCGTGGACTTTATGCTCGGCTTGACAGGCCAATCCTGCCCGATGACCACGGCGACATTTGGATCAGTTATTCCCCCGACCTTGTTTTCTGGGGCAAATCAAGGTGCGTGTTCAAGCGCGGAACCCACGGCCACTGGTACTGGAAGAAGATTGGGGCCGGTGCGGTTCCCATTAAGACCAACAAAGGTTGGCTTGAAATCTGGCATGGCGTTCACGTGATGGCTGGGTACCAGTACGTTTACCATCTCGGGGCGATGCTGCTCGATCTGAATGACCCAGCTGAAATTGTCGCAAGAGCCCAAGCGCCTATTCTTTCGCCAAGGGAGCAGTATGAGCGGGTTGGGTTGACCTCTAACGTTGTGTTTACGAGTGGCGCTATTCTTGAGGAGGATGGGGAGGTCAAGATCTACTACGGCGGCGCCGACACTGTTCAGTGCGTGGCAACCGCGCGTCTGGATGATCTTGTCCAAGCGTGCTTTGACAGATGAGCGGAGACTGATCAGGAGAAAAATCGTGAGGTATAGTGCCGATGGTGTAGTGCCGTTCTGTGAGGGCTGAAACAGAGGTTAGACTCTCCGATCGTTCTTGAAGCCTGTCACCTCTGTCCTCATGGCTCATTGATCATTTTCGTCTTTCTTGCTTCCAAAAAAGCATAAAAGAATACGATAGCATACTAGATTCGGTGTCACGGTGAGTTATGGATTTTTTTCGCGAGACAACAAGGAGTACGTCGTTGCCAGGCCCGATACGCCTACGCCGTGGATCAACTACCTGAGTAACAACGCATATTGCGCTATAATCTCTAACACGGGTGGAGGCTACAGTTTCCACATAGATCCGCTCTATCGGCGGATTCTCAGGTACAGGTATAACAGCCTCCCGGCAGATAGGCCTGGAAGGTACATTTACATCAGAGACAACAAGACAGGGAAATATTGGTCTCCGACGTGGCAGCCGGTTCTTGGCAAGTTGGACGCGTATAAATGCCGACACGGTTTAGGGTACACCAAGATAACGTCTTCGAATTCGGGCGTTAAGGCGGAAGTCACATATTTTGTGCCCCTGGACGACAACTTGGAGGTTTGGATGCTCACTTTGAAAAATGCTTCTTCCGAGAAGAAAGAACTGAATGTGTTCTCATACGGAGAGTTCTGTCTCTGGCAGGCCTTCAACGACTTGACGGATCTTCAGTGCAGTCAAGGTCTAGGCATAGCTGCGTACAAGGGTGACGCTATTTTCTACAGTTTCTTCGATGTGAGCACCGGCTACGCCTTCTTCGCTTCGAGCGGAAAGGTCACTGGATACGACTGCAACAGAGAGATGTTCATCGGCACTTACAGGGGCGAATCTGACCCAGTAGCCGTTGAAAAAGGTAAGTGTTCGAATTCTCAAGCTAAAGGAGGCAACCCAATCGCCGCCACAAGCAACGCTGTTGTCCTTGGTCCTGGAGAAGCAGAGTCGCTGATCTTCGTCCTAGGCGTGGCAAAGAGAAAACTTGACGCTAGGAACTTGATCCGAAAGTATGAGAGAAAATCCAATGTGGAGAGGGAGTTTCAAAGGCTGAAGGAGCACTGGAACATTTACCTGAAGAACTTCAACGTTGACACTCCAGATGAAGAGTTCAACACGATGATCAACGTCTGGAACCAGTACCAGTGCAAGACAACCTTCGACTGGTCAAGATACGTTTCTCTTTACGAAACAGGCGTAGGAAGAGGAATGGGCTTCCGAGACAGTAATCAGGACACTCTGGGTGTGGTTCATGCTCTGCCGAAAAAGGTGCGCCAACGCATCCTAGATCTCGCTAAGAACCAGTTTGAAGACGGTCACGTCTACCACCTTTACTTTCCGTTGTCCGGGGAAGGAGGTTGGCCACCTTACGTGAAAGAACAGATGAAATTCTTCAGCGACGATCATCTGTGGCTGATTCTTTCGACCTGCGAGTACATCAAAGAAACAGGCGACATGACCATTTTGAACGAGGACGTAAAGTTCGTTGAAGGTTCAAAGGCAAGCCTGTACGAGCACTTGAAAAAGTCGATTGACTTCACACTTGACCATATGGGCAAACATGATTTGCCCCTATTAGGAACGGCCGACTGGAACGATCCCCTGAGCCTGCCCGGTCCGAACAACGCAGCCGAAAGCGTCTGGACAGCCATGTTATTTCACAGAGTCTTATTGGAGCTGACAGATCTCTGCAAAGAGTATAGACGAGGCAAAGACGCCAAAGCGCTCGCAGCTATAGCTGACAAGACGAAGAGCCACGTGAATGAAACGGCATGGGACGGCAAATGGTATGTTCGTGCTTATGACGACTCGGGGAATCCAGTGGGAAGCTCAAGGTGCAGGGAAGGAAAGATATACCTCAATGCTCAGTCATGGGCCGTCATCAGCCAGATCGCCTCGAAAGAGAAGGGCCTGGCGTGCATGAACTCGGTGAAAAAACACCTTGACACGGAATACGGAATAATGCTTCTTGCTCCATCCTACTCAAAGTACTGTCCTGAGATCGGAGCACTGACGAGTTACGTGCCTGGACTGAAGGAAAACGCTTCTGTTTGGAGTCACGCGAATGCTTGGGCAATTCTGGCAGAATGCATCCTCGGGCGAGGAAACCAAGCCTATGCATATTATAAGAAGCTTGCCCCTACGACCAAGAACAAGATTGGAGAAATCCATAGAGCTGAACCATACGTATATGCTCAAACAATCGCTGGCAAAGATCACCCCAACTTTGGCATGGCACGGCAGTCTTGGTTGACGGGAACCGCGGCGTGGATGTTCAAAGTGGCAACTAACTGGATTCTCGGCATAAGGCCGCAATATCATGGGTTGCTCGTGGACCCATGCATACCTGCAGACTGGGCAAAATTCGATATCATCCGTCATTTTAGGAGCGCTATCTATGAAATAGGAGTCAGGAACCCAGACCACGTATCTAAGGGCATCAAGAGCGTGACTGTCGACGGAAAAAAATCAAAATCCCACCTCATCCCTTGTTTCGCTGATGGAAAAAGGCATACGACACTGATTACGATGGGATGAACCGATCGTCAATGACAAGGGGTCATGAAGTGCCCGCCGATTTTTCGAGCGACAAACGTCGGGTTTGGCTAACTAACAGTTTTTCTTCGGCGGCAGTTCACCGGCATCGTGGCGAAACTTGGAGCAAGCGAGATTCGCAAATTAACATTGACGCCACGATATGTCCTTACAGGTTGCCGCGAATCTCCACGGTAAGACTACCCTTCAGGCTAACTCGGCAACGACAAAGGCTTTTTCTTGCAGCTGTTTTGTTGCTCTGACGGCAAAAGACTTCGGCACGCACGAGAGGAAACGTATGGGTGACGTATCGAGAATCGTCCAGTCGTTAGTGTGAGTTCTGGAAACTTACAGAAGAAAAAAAAGGGGTTTGTAGCTATTTTTTCTTGAAGACAAAGGCGTAGGCCAAGGCGACTACCGCGATTATTATGAACAGAGCAATGACAGCATATACCCATATTGGTATTCCACCAGAAGGCGACGCTGTGAGAGCCACGTTATTTGTGTAGGTTTGTCCTGCCGTCGATGCACTGACCGTGACATTCGCCGTGTTATACCCTTCAAAGATCACGGTTACGATGTACGTTCCTGGCGCTACCTGCAACGAATAAGACCCGACGGTTCCCGTGGTGGTTTGGTAGGAACCGGCAATGACCGATGCGCCCGAAATAGCGTTTCCTGTTCCTGCGTCCGTCACATTCCCTGTAATGTATGCTGGAACTACTGCTGCTGCCGCCACAACGAAAGTTGCAGTCAGCCCGCCTATGTTGACCAGGTAAGTTCCGAGAGCCACTTCTGACACGGAGAATGAAACAGTTTTGGTTTCGTTTGCGGCGAACGAGACGGTTTGGCTGGCGGTCGCGTATCCGTTGATCAAGAGCTGTATGATGGCCGTGCCTACTTGGCTGCCCGTGTTTGTCACATTTGCCGATATCGTCGTGTTTTCTCCTGGCACGACGTTTGCTTTGCTCACTGCAATGTTGCTGTACTGAAGTGATACACTCGGACTTAGATCTAGGACGACTGTCTGCATGAGTGCGCTTGTTGCGGTTCCGCCGAATGGGCCTGCTGGAAGAATTGGGTTGGTGACTTTGTTGGAGAAACCAGTCCAGTACATCGTGTTGTACTGGTACCAGTTGGGGTGTCCTCCGAATGGGATAATCGGCAAGTCTGTTCCCAATATTGTGAGGATGCTGTCAGCGACGGTCTGTTGAGCCGCTCCCGCGGTGATGTCGAGTTGTCTTATTAGCTCGACCAGGTCAGGGTTTCTGTAGTCACCGTAGTGGTTCCAGTAGTAGTCGGTTCCGACGAACATCTGGTAATATCGGTCGTACATTGTGCCTGTGGAAGCTTCCATGCAGAAATTCATGAAGTCATAGTTGAATGATTGTCCGTCTGCCGTGTTTGTTCCCCAGTCCACGACTTTCTGCGTCATTGTTATGCCAAGGCTGTTCTTTATCATGCTGCATCCGAGCGCGTCTATTGCGAGCACATCCGACCATCCTTGTTCATCCATGATGCTCCATGGGCCGAGCGGTATGTTCATGCCAGACACGTCCGGCAAGGCATCCGTATATTGACCAATTGTTTCGTTGTACAGAGCCAGATACTCCGCACTCGGGCCATCCTTCGTATACCATCTTCCGTCCGACCCTTTAATGCAGTGTTCCTCTATTAAGGCAACAGCAGCTGAAACGTTGTTGTATATCGCGTATTGCTGTTCGATCTCAGGCCTCACTAGTGCTTTGGCAACTGCGTCGTCTGAGGGCAAAAGATGCGATGGAAACGGAGACGGGTACTTCAGGTAGCCGCTGCTAACCAAGCTGATTGAATGGTAGTCAAGCACCATGGCTATTGCCTTATGTAGCCAGGGTTCATCTAGCGGGTATTTGTGGTTGTTTGGAACCAGGAGTACAAATGATGTCTCAGCATAGTAAGGTGGATTCGGGTCGTAGGTATGTATCTGCGCCATGGATGACATTATGGTATCTATGCCCGGAATGAAGTTGCCGCAAATATCAATTTCGTTGTTTTGCAAGTCTAGGGCGGCTGGCGCGTTGGAGTAGTGATAGCATGTGTGTAGAATGTACTTTGGTGCAGGTAGCTTGCCGAAGACGCTTTTACCCCACCAGTTTTCGTTTCTTTGCATGATCGTCCGGTCGTTGTCGTGATACACTGGCAGGTACATTCCTGATGCGACTTTCCAAGCGCTCGGCATGCTGGAATCTTGCCAGTCATTGGTGAAAGTCCGCATGTCCGCGCCATAATGAGCTTCAATCAGTGTCCATACGTGCTCTGGTAATATGTTGTACGACAGCGTCAGGTGCCTCCAGACTACCGCGCTGTTAGGATACTCCGGTTTTATGTGCACCCTGAATGTTTTATTGTCTACTATTTCGAAGGACTGTAACCTCTCTTTCAGGGGGAGCACTTCCTGCGCGACCCATGTCTTGTTGTCAGATGCTAGTCCATAGACGCCGTAGCTGTACTCGACATCCTCAGATGTTATCGGCTGGCCATCAGTCCAGTTGGCTTCCTGGCGGATTTTAACCTCGATCGTTAAGTTGTCTAGCCACTGAATACTCTCACCAAGGATTTTTATGAGATCGGCTGGCGCTGATCCTTTTGCAATATTGACTCCGAACAATGGCTCATACATGAAGAAGAAGGCCATGCCCGCACTTCCTGCAATATCCCATGGTCTAAGTGCGGTCGGGGGTCCTTCGTAGCCACTGAGCTGCAGAGTCTCGTCTCGCGGTAGATTCTGTGGCAAAGTCCCTTGCGCTGCTGCTGAAGAGATGAGAAATGAAAAAGCGGCAATTGCAGATCCAATCAATAGCATTCCAATCAATAGCGGGGGCATCAAAATTCGTAAGAGATTCTTCATTTTAATTCCCTTTTTGTCATTCGACGGAATCACTTATCATCTCCACGTTTATATAAGATTTTGGATTGTGGGTTTTCCAAGTGGTTAAACATTCAAGTGCGTTTATGCGCCCATGGAATAGCTGACCAAAGCATGTAAACATGAAGAACCCTTTCATTCATCGAGGTGATATTCAGATGTTAGGTCAGGGCTTGAATTTGTTTCTATAATTCTGATTTTCGTTGGTCACTGCACGAAGGAGGTTGGTCGGACAATCGCAAAACCATCCAGCGCTGTGCAGATCAGGATTTGTGCAGACTTATTGAAGACAGGGCCCCTGTCGGTACAAACAAGTAATCCCAAATCATCTGTTCTGCTGCGGATTGAGTTCTCTCAGTCAATCAAACGTGGGAAAATTGTGGTTCAGCATTCCCATTTCTTATGCAGTTGGGGCACGCATGCAAAAAGGTTTTTCGTGTAGGAACATGTTGGATCACAGAAGACTTTCTCGCAAGGTCCTTGTTCAACCACCTCACCCCGTTGCATGATGAGGACACTGTCAGAAACGTATTGAGCTTGAGCTATGTCGTGCGTTATGAACAACACCGATATTTTTTGGTCCTCTTTCAGAGCTAGAAGGAGGTTCAAAATTCCGGCTCGAGTGGACGCATCCAGCATGCTGGTTGCTTCGTCTGCGACCACTAACTCTGAATTAACCATCAGAGGTCTCGCTATGAGTAGCCGCTGCAGTTGACCTCCGCTCAGCTGGTGTGGGTATCTTCCCAGTATTTCTTCGGGGTTTATTCCGATTCTCGTCAGTGTTGAGTATATGATTTCCTTTTTTCTTTCCAAAGTTAAGCCACTTTTGTAGAGGCCGAACACTTCTTCTAGTATACGATCGACCTTGTAGAACGGGTTGTACGCCGAGTAAGGATCTTGAACAACCGCCTGTATCATCCTGTAATAATTTTTCCGGTCGTATGAGAATGCATTCTGGCCCTTGAAGATTATCTGGCCAGAGGTTGGTTTGATCAGCCTTAATATCATCTTGGTCACTGTGGTTTTCCCGCTGCCACTTTCGCCCACGAGAGAAACGATCTCTCCTTTTCTCACGTCAAACGTCACGTTTTTCACGGCGACAACAGACTTCGTTCTAATCAGGCCCGAAGTGTAGATCTTCGTCAGATTCTCACAGTGCAGAAGTGTCTCCATTTACTCACCATCAATAAAGCCAACAAGCGACGGCGCGTCCTTTTTCTACGGCGTTAAGCGGAGGCTCCTTTGCGTCGCAGATTTCCATTCGCTTTTCACATCTTGGATGATATCTACAGCCAGAAGGAGGATCTCTCAAGTCCGGCGGCGACCCTGGTATGCTCCTCAATCCCCCTTTCCCCAGCCTTTCTGGATCATAAGAAACGACTGAAGAAATTAGTGCACTCGTGTAAGGGTGGAGAGAGCTGTCCAGTATTCCGTTCATACTTCCGACTTCAACTATTTTCCCACCATACATGACTGCGCATCTGTCGCAGAGCTGCCCCAAAACCGTGATGTCGTGGGAGACAAACAATATGCTCTTGATTATGCCAACCTTTTTAAGATTTGCAAGTGATATTATCACCAGCTTTTGTGTTGTAACGTCGAGTGCAGAAGTTGGTTCATCGATGGTGAGGAGCTTTGGGTTCCAAAGCGTCGATATCCCTATCACGACTCTCTGCTTCATGCCTCCGCTGAGTTCATGAGGATAACGGTCAAGAACCCACCTTTCTAACCCCAGCTTTTCGAAATGATCCCCTGCCATTCTGAGGACCTCTTCCTTTGCAGGTTTTCTGCCGGTACGTTCCCTCACGACGTCCATTACGAAGTCCCTGATCCTCTTAACCGGGTTCAAAGAATCCATCGACGCTTGAGGAACGTATGACATGCGCTTGCACTTGAATTCTGTTCTGAACACTTCAGGATCAATCTTGTGTATGTCCGACCCGTCTATGAGAATTTCACCGGATTCGTAGTGTAAGAGAGGACTGGGGGAGCCCGAACAGAGTTGCGCAAGGGTTGATTTTCCACAACCAGATTCGCCCGCAAGGCCTACAACCTCACCGTCGTCAACCGCAAATGAGACCCCGTCGACTGCACGGACAACTCCAAATACTCCTCGATAGTAGCCTCTGAGGGATTTGACTTCAAGAAGGTGCTCGCTCATCTGGATCACACCCTCCGCAATCGAGGATTGAACACTTCGTCCATGCCGTTGTGCATCATAAAAACTGCCACTAGGAATATAGTCAATATAAGGCCTGGCGGAATAAAGCACCACCAAAGGTTCCATGGTAGTGCCGCCTGTGTGCTGTTCATGACCCAATAGAGAATGGATCCCAAGGTAACGCTCGTACTGGGGTCGGGACCTAAACCGATCATGCTCAGCCCTGCCTCAGTCAGGACGGCTATACTGAGGGATACTACGAAAACGATTATGATGTAAGCGAGCATGTTCGGCATAATCTCAGCTACCACTATCTTTCTATCTTTCATGCCCGACATGCGAGCGACATCAATGAACCCTCTTTCCTTAAGGGTTAACACCTGAGATCTTATGCATCGGGCGGCCCACGGCCAGCTTGTTAAACCAATCAGTAACGCCAATAAGAACATGGATCTTTCTTCGAGGATAGCTGCGAGGAGTATCAACAATGGCAACATGGGAAAAACCATGACAACATTGGTGAATGTATTTGCGATTTCATCTATCAGCCCTCCTTTGTATGGGCCAATCCCTCCCACTAATATAGCAATCAACATGGCAAGACCCCCTGCGATTGCGCCGATCATCAGGGAGTTGCGGGTACCTGTACAAAGCTGGGCGAGCACGTCCTCTCCAAAATTCCCCGTGCCGAGGAGAAATTCATTGCTTGGCGGCTCGACAAAGTGGGAACTGTAAGCCAGTGGATCCCGAGTCAGCGCAGGACCTATTATCCCAAATAGAATAATAGCCAGCACGATGGTTGTGCCAATTATGAATTTTCTGCTTCTGATGAGCAATTCAAACATTTCTATCCACCGCTGCCTGTTCGGATTCGTGGATCTAGAAATGCATATGCGACATCCACCAGAAAATTCCCCAGGATTACAACTATCATTGTCACTAGGAAAGTGCCCAACATCATGAAATAATCGCGAGACCGTATGGCGTCGAGCGCTAGTAGACCGATGCCATCCCATGCAAAGACCATTTCAATGATCATCGTCATTCCGATGAGATTGTTGAGATTTATGTTGAGACCTGTGAACTGTGGCAGAATCGCATTCCTCTCGGCGTAGGATACCAACTTTTTGTTTCTGAAGCCCAATTGTCTGGAGTAGAGGATGTAGCCTGAGTCCAGTTCATAAAGAGTCATCGATCTCATGCCTGTAGCCCATCCTCCCGTGGTTATGATTAGTAATGTTAGGAAAGGCAAAGTATAGTGGCGCAACGCATCTATGAAAGACGCAACGTCAAAGTTAGGTATGAATCGCGGACTGAAAGTTCCGCCTGTGGGGAGAATTCTGGCATTTACTGCCAAAAGGAATAGAAGAACCATCGCAAACCAGTAGAACGGCATCTGACTTGTTATGACTGAGGTATAGTAAATAGCGTCGCTTCGCTTGCCCTTTGCGTACGCTGCTCTAGCCCCAATCCAGTTGCCCAAGAAGAAACCGATAAACAGCACGGGAATCACGAGGGCCAAAGTATAGGGCAGCCTCGACATGACCGCATTCGCGACAGGCTGGAAGCTATATCCGCGCATGACTGCATATCCCAAATTTCCTTTCAGAAGATTCAACCAGAAATTGACATATTGTTCGGACCATGGTTTGTCAAGTCCGAAGTATTTTTCCAGCTCGGCTTTGAGTCTCAGCCTTCCAGCGTCAGTGGTGCCCGGAGGAATCATCTGATCGATAGGATTGCCCGGCATGAGTCGAGGAATTAGAAATATGAAGTTCAACGCGATGAATGTCACAATCAGATAGAAAGCTCCTTTCCTTAGGATGAATTTGGCAAATGGATGAGAGAATGGGTTTTTCATCGTGAAGATATTCCCGCCGCCTGACTTTTTTGTCTTTCGTTTTCCGGTTCTAGTAACTTGTCGGGTTTCTTATAATCGAAATTTCTAAATGGCAACTTTAGGGTTCTGAAGCTCGATGAGCTTGTTTCTTCTACGAGTTTTAATATGTGCCGTGCTTTCGCCACAAGATTCCATATTCCCTTTTCTTGATCAATAGGAATTTTCTGTTTTTCACAGTAGTCGCATGAAGTCTGCGCAGCGCGCGGAACCCTGCGTCCATAAGCAGTCTTTATCATACGGTAAGGGACAAAGGCGAAAATCAGACAAGCAACGACCAGCCTGATGCAAGTGAATCCTCAGTTGGTAGTGGATTCGTTCCTTTTTATCTAAACGCTGCAAGGACTACTATGCGTAGAAATCGTCATATGATAGTCAAGGTAAAGTCTAAAGGCGCATGATGTAATACACTCTATTTATTTCATGAGCTGAGAAAGTATGAAGAAGCCAAATGTGCTCATGACAACGATGGAGTATGACGTGATAAAGGTCGGAGGGCTCTCAGCTGCATTAACCTCAATGGCGCATGCGCTGAAAAAGTACGCGAACCCGAAAGTTGTTCTTCCAAGAAGCGGTTACAGTCCTCCTTGGAAAAAGGTGGAAGAAAAACAGCGGCCCGAGGTGATCATGCAAGTCTATGAACACGACGGAGTCAGCGTTTATACTTTGTCCAATCAAATTCTTGATATGCATGAGGTGTATCCTGAACCCGCGGACCAAGAGGGCATAAAGAAGATTGACGAATTCTCCAGAAGATTGACTGAAGTTGTCGACGACATAGATTTTGATGTTGTGCACATGCAGGATTTTTTCGCCTACAACGCCATGGACAAATTCAAGGAAATGGGCAAGCCGATTCTATTGACCATTCACAGATTACATAGGGAATATCCCACATGGTTTTCGGCAGAAAGAACAGCCTTGAACAAAGCAGATTACGTAACAGTCGTCGGCGAATCGTACTACAAAGAGGATGAGAAAGAACTATTCCATCCCTACAGGAAAAAGACTACGCATGTCTTCAATGGAGTCGACACGGAGTTCTGGAACGTCCAAGCTTGCTCCTATCCGAAACTGGCCAGGAACCAACGGCGAAAGAGAATTTTACAAAAGTACGGGCTCACAGACGGTGTACTCTACACATACGTTGGAAGATTCGATCCAGTGCAAAAAGGAGTCGACATCCTTCTAAGGGCAGGCGCAGAATTTCTAAGAACAGAAAACGCAAAAATGATAGTTGTCGGTGTCGGAGACAAGAGACTAGAGAGGCAGTCAAAGGAGCTGGAAACGCAACAGCCTTCGAAACTGAAGGTTGTTAATCAGCTTCTTTCGAAAGAAACCGTGCGCGATATCTACTGCAGCGCGGATTTCGTCTTAGTCCCAAGTCTATTCGAACCGTTTGGGCTTGTTCAGTTAGAGGCCATGTCATCTGAATGCGTGCCAATAGGCAGCAGAACTGGAGGAATCAAGGATACTGTCGTCTCGTATGACGAGAATCCCAAAGGGGCAACTGGGTTTCTGGTAGAAAAGGGGGAACCCCCTGCTCTTTTGGAGGGCATGAGGAAGACGCTCCGGCTCTACAATGAGAAGCCAGAAATAATTGAGAGGATGCGTGAAAATGGAAGGTTCAGGTGCGAAACGGTATTTCAATGGAATGTTTCAGCTAGGAAATACTTTGATATATATGAGAAACTACTACGCCAACACTAGACGGGTGCCTTGAATGAGGAGTGTCTGGATATTCTCCTTTGAATGCGCTGGAGTAGTTAAGGTTGGAGGCTTAGGTGAAGCAGTCTACAACATAGCGAGGCACCTAGCAAATCGAGGCCTCGAAGTCACGGTGTTCATGCCAAGCCATGGAGTTACCAAGAAGCCTGACATAAGAGCGAAATTGGCTCTTCAGGAATGCAAAGTGCCCCTTGAAGGAAACATTAAAGGAAAGAGTTTTCTGCCTTACCGGAGTCCTTTCAGATACGATATTGGAGTTCAGACTGGCGCTCTGAGCGGCTTCAACGTCGTCCTTTTTCACGGGTTGAACAATGCTGCCACCGAAATCTTGGACAATGAAACGGTTTACAGGTCAAATCTCATCGAGGACAAATCCCTATTGCTGGCCAGAGGCATCTCAGGCTACGTTGAACATCTACGAGGTCTCGACAAAGAGTTTCCAGATGTTGTTCACGCCCACGACTACCACAGTGTGCCTGCAGCAGTTATGGCTAAACAGAAGCTTGAAGAGTGCAATCACAAGACAGCCCTGGTCTTCACAATACACTTGTTAAGCGATAAGAAATGTTCATGGAACTATCTCGGTGAAGATTGGTGCGGATTAAAAAATAGGTCCCATCAAGTTTACTTCTACAGCGAAAAGGTTGAAATGCCTTATAAGACCGTTCTGAGGAAGGCCAGGTTCAAACTCGAATCTTTTTGCGCCGTTGAGTCTGATATCCTGACGAGTGTGAGTCAAAGCTACTTGCAAGACGAAGTTATCAAACGGATAGGTCAAGGCTGCGATGGAAAGACAGCGTTTCACTGGAACGGGTGCGACTGGGACTACGGAAAAATGCTCGAGGATGCTGTGAAAAAGTTCGGGGACGACGTAAGAAACACGTTGGGAGCAACTCAAATAGAACGGCACGACTTGAGAAAGTACTTCTTAACGAAGGCCATAGGCAACCTCAGACCAGAGGAGCCAATCTTGGAAGAGGAAAAAGTTAGGGAGACTGTGTTGACTTTCAAAGGCAAACCTTTTGTCGGCAATGGCAAACTTGAGCCTTTCAATGAAGATGGTCCCATGGTTCTGATGACTGGAAGGCTGGGCGAACAGAAGGGAGTGGACATCCTGTTCAAAGCTATGCCTTGTGTTCTGGAAAAAGTTCCCAAAACCAAGTTCGTTCTTCTACTGTTACCTCTCGAAGAGGAAATCAACCTGATAAGCCAATCTGCTAAACTCATGAACAAATACCCGCAAGCGTTGAGAGTAGT
>Ga0187886_1002113_pt1 | contig 16507 bp, 16 predicted proteins | sample June2016WEW_20_1_FD_133001 | JGI IMG/M metagenome (GOLD analysis project Ga0187886, IMG submission 133001) | Peatland microbial communities from SPRUCE experiment site at the Marcell Experimental Forest, Minnesota, USA - June2016WEW_20_150 | ecosystem: Environmental > Terrestrial > Soil >... | reverse complement strand
GTACGGTCATAAGGCGCCGAAGGCAACTCCTGTCTGCGGCAATTACCGACTTGGCGGTTCCGAATGCCCGTAGTATCACGGTCACTTCACAGGATTCCGCCTGTAGAATTGGATTCACATTGAGCTACTTTCCCCAATGCAACGCGGTTCGCTCGCCAAGTTGGGCACGGTCTAGTGCTCTGATGAAAACATGCGTCAACAAGGTTAAAACATGCGTCAGCAAATAGATAGATACCTGCAAGAAGTCGCAGACAACATATCCCGATTACCTCGTGAGCCAATCGAGAGACTAATCGACGAATTGACCCGCGCCCGCGACTGTGGAGCCCGCGTTTTCATTTTCGGAAATGGAGGGAGCGCTGCCACTGCTTCCCACATGGCGTGTGATCTATCCAAGAATGCAACCCGGGAGGGCGCATCCCGGATTCGGGCAGTGGCGCTTTGCGACAGCATCCCCACCCTAACCGCATATGCAAACGACGATGGCTACGAGACCGTTTTCAACGAACAACTCCTCACCCAGGCCGAACCAGGAGATGTTGCGGTCGCAATTAGCGGAAGCGGCAACTCTCCCAATGTACTGCGCGCTGTCGAGACCGCGAAGCGCATGGGATTAACAATCGTAGGCATCACGGGGGGTAGCGGTGGCGCTCTTCGCACCCTCGTGGACATCTGCATCATGTCGCCGTCGCCAAGAATGGACCAGATTGAAGACTGCCACCTAGTCATCGATCATGTCGTGACAGCCGTACTGAAAGGTCATCCTGATCAGTGAGAACCTCCCCTACGGCCCGGATCGAAGTGCTTGTTCCTGACTTCCCCTGCGGGCACATCCGCTTTGCTCTCTTCGACTTCGATGGCACGCTCTCGCTCATTCGGGAAGGGTGGCAAACCATCATGATATCCTTCATGGTGGAGGAGTTATCGAAGGTGCCCCTCTCAGGGGATCCCGCGGAGACTGCCAGGGTGGTGCGGAAGTTTGTCACCGACCTGACGGGAAAGCAGACCATATATCAGATGATCCGCCTTGCAGAGGAAGTGGCGAGCAGAGGCGGACAACCCCTGACACCATTGGAGTATAAGCGCGAATACCACTCCCGTCTTTGGGAAAGGATCAAGGGACGAGTAGAAGCCCTTCGCGCTGGCCTTGTTGAACCAGACGAGTTAATGGTGCCGGGAAGCCGCAACTTCCTGGAAGCAATGCGACGCCGGGGGGTCAGCTGTCTGCTGGTCAGCGGCACTGACCAGGTCTTCGTCCTCGAGGAGGCGAAGCTTCTTGGGATCTCGCGGTTCTTTGAAGCAATCTACGGCGCCATCGACGACTACAAGCGCTTCTCAAAGCAGATGGTGATCGATCGTATCCTGGCTAAGCATCAGTTATCTGGACCAGCCCTGGTCACCCTCGGCGATGGGTATGTTGAGATTGAGAACACACGCAATGTCGGGGGAATAGCTGTGGGCGTGGCAAGTAGGGAGGCGGAACGAAGCGGAATCGATGAATGGAAAAGGTCTCGCTTGATCGCCGCAGGAGCCCACATAATCATCCCCGATTTTCAGGAGCATGAAGCATTGATGTCTCTACTCTTTTCCGACCGGCGGTGACACCCATGCCCTACCCTACATTCGACCGATCCCGTCTTCTGATAAAGCCCCTCTCGGAGAGAGTCCACGACCTGACGACTGCGGACCTAATGGGCCTTGAGGATCCGTACCCTCCATTTGATCACCCCAACATACCCGTACTCGCAAAGGCGGTGGTTCAAGCCCGACAGCAAGGAGCAGCGGTCATCCTCATGATGGGCGGTCATGTGATTCGTTCGGGAGTGCAAAGCCACATAATCGATCTCATGAGCCGCGGCATACTGACCCACGTGGCCATGAACGGCGGGGCGTCAATTCACGACTACGAGTTGGCACTGATCGGCGCAACGACTGAGAACGTGAGTCGATACGTCGCGGAGGGCCAGTTTGGACTATGGCATGAGACCGGCCAAATGAACGAAGCCATTTCCCAAGGCGCCAAGGATGGTCTGGGTTTGGGCGAAGCCCTTGGCAGAGCGATCGAGTTGGGTCAGTTCCAAAATCGCAGCCGGAGCGTACTCGCGGCCGGGTACCGTCTCCGCATTCCCACAACCGTCCACGTCGGCATTGGATACGACATCATCCACGAACACCCCAACTGCAACGGAGCGGACCTTGGCGTCTCCTCCTACCGTGATTTTTTGACCCTTGCCCAGAGTGTCACCACTCTCGAGGGAGGTGTCCTCCTCACCTTCGGCACCGCGGTGATGGGCCCCGAAGTGCTGCTCAAGTCCCTCGCAATGGCGCGCAATGTTGCCCATCAGGAGGGTCGTCGCATCGCGCACTTCACTTCGGCTGTTTTCGACCTACAAGTGCTTCCTGAAAATGTCAGTCAGGAAGCCGCACGCGGCACACCAGAGTACTACTTCAGGCCATATAAGACCCTCCTGGTCAGAACCATCTCTGATGGGGGGAAGAGCTACTACTTTCGCGGAGAGCACCGCTCAACTCTTCCCACTCTTTACCACAAGATCATCGAGACTCTTTAGACCGCGGAATGAACAGGACTCGCCTCGACCAAGTGCTTCTGCAGCTGCGCGGGGTTCGCGCCCTCGTGGTCGGTGACTTGTTCCTGGACGAGTACCTAGTCGTCGATCGCACATTGAGTGAGACGTCGATTGAAACAGGTCTTGAAGCCTACCAAGTTACTTCTGTACGCTCAGCACCCGGCGCCGTCGGGACTGTCGTCAAGGATCTCTGCGCACTCGGATGTGCGGTGAAAGTCATAGGCGTACTCGGTGACGACGGAAACGGCCTCGATCTCCGACGCGGATTAGTTAATGCAGGAGCTGATGTTGCGGGGTTGATCATTGGAAAGGGGACATTGACAAACACATACGTTAAACCCATCGTCTATGAGATGGGCCTAGCTCCCAAAGAGCGCGAGAGGTTCGACATTAAAAACCGTCGTGCGCTATCAACGGAAGTCGAGAACAGATTGCGCGACAACTTCCGAGAGGTTGCTGACTGGGCCCATGTCGTGATTCTATCGGGTTATATCGAGACCTCGAGTGGGGGCATACTCACGGACCTCGTGTCTAAGGATGCCGCCTCATTCGCCAAGAAGCGGCCAGAGACACCCTTGCTGGTGGATTCGAGATTCCTCCGATCGACGATCGCGAATGCAATTCTCAAGTGCAATGTAAGGGAGGCCTCCAGGGTAGCAGGCTTGGACGCGTCGGAAGACGCCAGGGACGATGTGCTCTTCTCCCTCGGAGCAGGACTTGTTGGGCTCACTGGTTGCCCAGCTTTCGTCACGGTGGGAGCGAGAGGGATTCTGGTGGCGGATACGGCTGGCTGCAGACTGGTACCCGGGATTCCTGTTGAGGGGCCAATCGACACCGTTGGAGCCGGAGATGCAGCATTGTCGGCAATAGGGGCGGCCCTAGGCGCCGGCGCAACAAATGACGAGGCCGCTGTTCTGGGTACTCTTGCGGCTTCTGTCACGATAGGGAAGATTGGCGAGACGGGAACAGCGACGGCAGCGGAGATCGCCAATATGGCTGCCCAAAATGCCGCTACCTCTCGCCAGAACAGGGAACGAACCCACCCCCCGGAGCGGTAGGGCTCAGTTCCATCCACTTGCATTGCGATCTCATCGATCTCCGAACGCAGGCGGCAATCCCCATGAATACACAGGAACTAGTTGACTCCCCCCTGGCTTTGGCGCTCGACTTTGGAGGCACAAAGCTGCTCGCGGGCATCGTGGAGCTCGCAACGGGTGCCGTGCTAGCCAGATGGCAAAAGCCGACCCCAGTTCAGCGGGGGGCTGAAGCATCTATTGAGGTAATGCTCGAATGTGCCATGGCTGCTCTTGCCAACTCCCAGTCCGCCCTCAACCGGCTCAGAGGTATCGGCATCAGTTTCGGGGGTCCGGTTCAGGACGATCGCAAGGCCGTGGTCAAGTCCATGCATGTCTTGGGCTGGGAAAACCTCCCGCTCCCGGACAGGATTTCTTCGGCCGTAGGCTTGCCTGCGATCATGGACAACGACGCCAATGCAGCCGCCCTTGGTGAGGCCAGGTTCGGCGCAGGCAGGTGTGCCCGCAACCTAGTTTATGTTCAGGTGAGCACAGGGATAGGGAGTGGGGTGGTTATTGGTGGGAGGCTCTATCGGGGCCAGGGACAAGCCGGTGAGCTGGGCCACATTACGATAGTACCCGGCGGGCCCATGTGCGCGTGTGGAAGGCAGGGCTGTCTCGAAAGCATTGCTTCCGGGTGGGCAATTGCTCGCCAAGGCCGTGAAGAGTTGGCCCGCGCTTGCCCATCCAGCCCTCTCCGCATTCTCTGCGCCGATTCCAAAGACCGACTTGATGCAAGGCTTGTCGTCCAGGCATCGAGAGAGGGAGATGTTCGGGCACAGCGCATTGTCCTGCAGGCTCTTGAAGCCCTCGCTTCTGCCATTGGGATCGTCATCTGCGCCCTCGATCCCGAAGTTGTCGTCGTTGGCGGCGGCCTCGGCAAAGGAATGGAAGTATTCGCCGACGATGTGAGAGCGGCGGTTGATCGCCATCTGCCCGCCACATTGACCCATCGCACTCGCGTGGAGTTTTCGCGCTTCGGAGACAACGCAGCCCTCGTTGGCGCCGCTTGCTTGCTTGAGGAGGACACCTCCTAGGCCAGGAACAATGCCACTGCAATCAGAAGGTTTATCCTCTGCCACAAGGGACGCCTGAGATCCTCGTAGAGGTGTACCCTGACTCGCCCGACCATGTGCATACCGAAAGCACTCCTGACCACCTCGCCAAGCACCACTCTCGGGCAAGGAGGGTTTTGTGTTGTCGTCGAGGCCGATCAGATTAATTAAACGATAGTCATGGCTCAAACCACACAAGCCAGGACTCCGCCACCTCAGTGTCTTGCGACAAGCTGTCGCGCTTCTCTGGCCTTGCTACTGCTATTCAGCCGCAGTACATTGCCGCAAGCAGATTGTCGGGTTTAGGGCTTCGCGCTAAACAGACGCTCCATGGAGGCCCGTCTCATGGGAGACATTTTGGTTTTCGGTCTCTCGTCTGACCCCATTCACTCCGGGCATGTCGAACTTGTCACAAGTGGTGTGGTGCAGCTACTAGGTAGGGGGTATCACGTTAACGAAGTAATCTTGGTGACAACGGTTTTTCCACACCCTGCAAAGCAAGCTTCTGTAACTCCTTTTACCCATAGACGGCAATATGCAGATTGGGATCGGAGGAGATTGCCAGGGCGCTCTCTGGGAGAGAGATCCGTGTAAGATGCACATCCATCGAACAGCTGATGCAGGAAGCGCGCTCCGCTCCAGGACCGAGCTATACCATCGAGACCCTGCATGTTCTTGTCGAGTCGCTATCGCTTTGGCGCGGTTGGGCGGCAGCTCGGGACACTCGGTTCATACTCTTGATGGCTTCAGATCTTTTTGAAGGCGCGACGCCCCCATTCGCCTCCTGGGCTGGACTCGACGAGATTCTAGAGCTTGCCACTCTAGCTATCTGCCCTCGCCCTTGCCACACTCCAAGTATGCCATTCATTGAATCCCTCAGCCAACGGGGGGCACCATTGCCCTGCTAGTTCCCGTCATCGCAACTGGGTCGAGCAGTCAAATCCGAAGGCGACTCAGGGCAGGGGAAGACGTTATGGTGCTCACCTCATCGGGACTTATCCCCTTCGCAGTTGCAGAGTTCATCTTCCAACACGGCCTGTATGGTGCTGATTCAGTTGATCCCCTTATTCGCGAAGGAGTGGCGCCTATCCGATGCGGTGTCGCAGAGCCGGAGGTGCATGGAAGACCAAACGTGTCCAGCGATCCTTCAAATGCCATTGATTAACAATTCACGCTGTCTCTGCAATCAAGTCTCCAGGGTACTGGACACTTGGGCGTGGGCTTTGGGACGGCTTTGCATCCTTCAAGGCTCACTCGCAGGCTGTGACCGGAACGATGCAGTTCGATCTCCATTGTGGGGGCAATGTCCTCGAGGGGTTCAACCACCCGCTGCTAAAGTTAAAACTCATTTGCGAAGGGCTAACAGTAAAGCACTTGGGAATGATGAAGCAATTACGCTCCTCGAGGAGGGAATCCCTCAACGAAATCGCACGTAGACAATACCCGATACTCGAAAGTTCATGGTCGCAAACCCCGTTGCGCTTCGAAGATAGCGGCCTGCCCCGCAACTTCCGCGGGGTACGCGATCGCGAATGGATCTTCCAGTTCAGTGATAGCGATGACCAGGACTCTCTTTAGGATCGCGCCCTTTCACGCGTCGAGCATTCCTTGTCGCACCGCGTCAGTGTCAAGTCCGTTAAAAGGCGTCACGGCCCAATTGGGTAGTCGATATGACTAGCTAGGAAGGTGCGCGGCTAAAATGGAGAACATAGGTTCTATTGACCTAATGCAATCGTGTGCTAGAATTCGATTGCAAGCAATCGTTTGTTGATAGCCAAAGACATGCCAAGAAGGACGCGAATCCCCACATCTAGTTATGGTCAATGACACCCGAGTCTACAAAGGTGCCATATAGGGTTTTCTATGCCGCCACAACCTACAGCCCGTACAGGGACCTACAAAGATCCTAACCTTCGGATTGACGAGAGGGTCAAAGACCTGATCTCGCGTATGACATTGGAGGAGAAGGTCGCGCAACTGAGTGCCAGATGGCTCTACGACGTGGTTGAGGGACGGACATTCTCCTTAGCCAAAGCAAAGGAAGTGTTTGCAAATGGTGTTGGGGGTATCTCGCGAATCGGCGGCTGGTCCGTTCTCGATCCAAAGGGGAACGCGGAGATGGCCAACGCAATTCAGGCGTTCTTGATCTCGTCCACTCGTCTTGGAATCCCAGCTATTGTTCACGACGAGTGCTGTTCGGGATATATGGCTCGAGGAGCCACTATCTTCCCTCAGCCGATTGGGCTGGCTAGTACTTGGTCTCCCGAGCTGATCGAGGAAATGACATCAGTTGTCCGGACCCAGATGCGTGCTGTGGGCACTCACCAGGGACTTGCCCCGGTACTGGACGTAACCCGTGATCCGCGATGGGGCAGAATTGAAGAGACGTTTGGAGAGGATCCCTACCTAATCTCAAGCATGGGAGTCGCGTATATCAGAGGTCTGCAAGGTAAGGATATCCGTACGGGGGTCATGGCAACCGGGAAGCACTTCGTTGGGCACGGCATGTCGGAGGGAGGTATGAATGCAGCACCTCCGCATATTCCTCCTAGGGAACTCGCAGAGGTATACCTGGCACCCTTTGCGGCGGCAATCCAAGAGGCGAACCTCGCTTCGATCATGCCTGCAATCCATGAGCTTGATGGGGTACCAATTTCGGGCGATGCGAAGCTGCTCACGGAGTTGCTACGAGAGAAACTTGGCTTTTCCGGTCTCGTCGTCTCGGACTACGAGGCAATAAGGTTCCTAATTGACCTCCACCATGTCGCGAAAGACAAGCAAGAAGCCGCTCGCCTCGGCTTGAGGGCAGGCATATCGATGGAGTTGCACTTTCCGGATTGCTACGCAGCCCCTCTCTTGGAAGCGGTTCAATCCGGCAGGGTACAGGAACAGGAATTGGATAGGGCGGTTGTAGAAGTGCTCACCGCGAAATTCCGGTTGGGCCTGTTTGAGAACCCATCCGTAGACTCTGCCCGCTCTGCGGAGGTCTTTGATGCGCCTGAACATCGTATACTGGCCCGTCGTATCGCCTGCCAGTCAATTGTGCTTTTGAAGAATTCCGACCGGCTCCTTCCACTTCAGCGGGAACAGTGCAGAATCGCCGTCATAGGGCCAAATGCCGATGAGTCGCGTCACATGTTAGGAGATTATTGCCATCTGGCCCACATTGAGGAGCAGTTGCTGAGAAACCCCCTTGCCCCGGGTTGGCTGGATGGCGCTGAAAGAGCCGACGCGACGACGGTATTGCAGGGGATCAAGCACAAAGCCGCTGCATCGTCAGCAATTCTCTACGCCAAGGGATGCGACCTCAACAACGAGTCTCGGGCAGGATTCGACGAGGCTGTTTCAATCGCAAGGCGCGCTGATGTAGCGATTCTTGTGCTGGGCGACAAAAGCGGTCTGACACCAGAATGCACTTCGGGCGAAACCCGAGATAATGCCGACCTACGCCTTCCAGGAGTGCAGGAGGACTTGGTGCTAGCAATAGCGGAAACGGGTACTCCCGTTGTCCTCGTGTTGGTCAGTGGCCGCGTGCCTTGCATCTCCAGAATAGTCGATCATGTTGGAGCAGTCATCGAGTCTTGGGTTCCAGGAGAGGAGGGGGGAAATGCCGTGGCAGATGTGTTGTTCGGCGACTTCAATCCTGGAGGGAAGCTCCCTATAACGTTCCCTCGCTCGCCTGGACAGATTCCCATCTACTACTGCCATAAGCCAACCGGTGGGCACTCTCTCTGGTACAAGGACTATACCCTATTATCATCTCAACCACTTTTTCCATTCGGATTCGGCCTCAGCTACACCGAGTTTAAGTATAGGGACCTTGAGATTTCTCCTGTACGCGTGAAGGCAGGTGCAAAGGTTTGCATTCGGGTCGCTGTGACAAACGTTGGGAAACGTGCAGGTGACGAAGTAGTGCAGCTTTACCTTCACGATCCTGAGGCTAGCATTACAAGGCCCGTGAAGGAACTGAAGGGTTTCCAGAGAGTCAGCCTATTGCAAGGGCAAACGGGGCATGTCGAGTTCGGTCTCGATACAAACCAATTGGGTTTCTATGACAATGACATGGCCTACATCGTCGAGCCAGGCACCTACGAAATCATGATCGGATCCTCTTCAGAGGATATCCGCTTGAAAGGACAGTTCGAGGTTATTGCCGAAGAAAAATATACCCCCCAAAGAAGGATATTCTTCTCTTCTGTGAGGGTGACCAAGAAGTAGGAAATATGTCCCGTCGCCAGACACTAGATCGGCGTCCGTCGTGCATTTGTCCGACAAACCAGAGATATATACGCCAACTTGCAATCCGTTTCGCACGACCGCGAGTGAAGGAGGTGATTCCAGGGGCCCCATCGACGCAAGGTATTCGGGCTCTCGCCGCCAATTGGTCAAGACGGAAGAGAGGAAGAAGGATTCTCCATGTGTTAGAAAGCGGAGGAAATGCTGTGAAGATATGGATTCGAACCTCAACCGTAGCTGTTCTTGTGGCGCTGATTCTTGGGGCGTGTGCCCCAGCTACAACGCCAACCGCATCGCCAGCCGGATCCACAACAGCGCCTACAGTGCAACCTACGCAGGCTCCGGCTACGCAGACTTCGGCCGAGAAAAAGGTGATAACGCTATGGCATGTCCAGACAGGTGATGGTCCTAAGGTGATTCAGAATGAAGTGGACAGGTACATGGCGGATCACCCAGATGTGGAGGTAAAGGTCGAAGCCCAGCAGACGGACAATTACACTGTCAAATTGAATGTTGCGTTGGGAGCTGACAACCCTCCTTGCGTCTTCTCAACGTGGGGGGGAGGGCCCTTATACCAGTATGTGAAGGCAGGCAAGATCCAGGATCTTACGGAGTGGATGAACCAGGATAATTACAAGGATCGGTTCCTCGATGCTGGTATTGCTAGCATTACATTCGATGGGAAGATCTGGGCCGTTCCCGTGGAGCACAGCGCGATTGCGGTGATCTTCTACAACAAGAAGATCTTTGCCGACAATGGACTCTCCATCCCGAGCACGTACGACGAGCTTCTCCAGATCATCACAAAGTTGAAAAGCGTCGGAATCGCCCCATTCGCACTCGGTGGAAAGAGCGTATGGCCTGAGCTTTTCTTCACAACCTACTTTGTCGATCGGCTTGGCGGTCCGGAGGCGTTCCGCGCCGCTGCGACCCGCACTGGAGGAAGCTTCACGGATCCCCCCTTCATCCAGGCTGGACAAATGATCCAGGACTTGGTCAAGATGGGAGCATTCGTTGAAGGTTTCAATGGTCTTGACTATGGGACTGGTCAGTCCCGCATGCTGATGTATTCTGGTAAGGCGGCAATGGAAATGATGGGCACGTGGAACATCTCCACCATCAAGGGCGAGAACCCGGATTTCTATGCCACTAACCTCGGGTTCTTCCCGTTCCCGGCCATTGTTGGCGAAAAGGGGGACCCGAACGACGTCGCCGGGTCCATAGGTCAAGACCTATACAGCGTTGCTGCAGCGTGCAAGTATCCCAAGGAAGCATTCGAGCTGATCCAGTACATGATCGATGACAAAGCGGTGGCCGAGAGAGCGGCAATCGGCAGGATTGTACCGGTGAAGAGCTTCACGACTGACGATCCGATGCTCAAGGAAGTGTTGAGACTGCTCAAACAGGCACCCAACGTTCAGCTTTGGTGGGACCAGTACCTTCCACCTGACCTTGGTCAAGCGAGTCTTGACACCACCCAAGCCCTATTCAGTCTTACCCAGACCCCCGGAGTGGCTTTCGGGAACATGGAAACGACTGCTATCAGGGTCTTTGGAAAGTGAACTTACCGCGCGCGTTTACAGTGTGCCCCGTCTTCATGACGGGGCACACTAATGGGTGTGGAAATGGTTGAGAGAGCCAGAGTCGGAAAGGCCCCGAAACGAGGGACTGCATATCAAAGAGAGTACTCTCTGTGTGCGGTCGTCTTTCTTCTGCCGATGATCTTCTTCCTCGTAGTATTCGTGGTCTGGCCAATTCTCTCCTCGGCTCAAATGAGCCTGTTCGCTTGGAACGGAGTCTCCCCAACCCGTCAGTATGTTGGTTTCCAGAACTGGTCGCGACTCATTGGCGACCGGATTTTCTGGAGTGCTTTTCGAAACAATCTAACAGTCTTGGTCCTGTCAATAGTGATACAGATACCCATGGGCATGGCATTGGCTGTCCTAGTAAGCAATGGGGGCAGGTGGATGGTTGTATTCAAGACCGTATGCTTCCTGCCGATGCTGATGTCTTCCGTTGCGATCGGGATCCTATTCAAATACGTGTACGATCCGTACTTCGGAGTGCTTACTGCCTCGCTTAAGGCAGTGGGGCTGAGTCCATTGGTTCGCAACTGGTTGGGAGATCCACAGATTGCTCTCTACTCGGTTATCGCTGTAGTATGTTGGCAGTTCATTCCTTTCTATATGATCCTTTTCGAAGCGGGCATTGCCGGGATACCCGTAGAACTGCATGAGGCTGCGATAATCGATGGTGCGACTGAAAACCAGTACTTCTGGCATATCACCCTGCCATTGCTGTGGGGAACCACGAGGGCAGCGGTCAGTCTTGCTTTGTTCGGCTCGCTGACCTATTTCGACCTAGTCTGGGTGATGACGACAGGTGGGCCTTCGGGCGCCACGGAACTCATGGCCACATACATGGTCAAGAAAGCCTTTCTCTCTACTGAGGTGGGCTATGGTAGCACTGTCGCCTTCGCGATGTTTCTCATTGTGGTATTGATCTCGGGAATTGCTTTCTTCGTGACAAGGAGGAAAGAATCCTCACCATGGTCATCGTAAAGGCCTTCAAGAAGGTTATGATGTTCGGCTTTACCACCATTTGGCTCCTCGTGGCTGGAGTGCCTTTCTACTTCATGGCTCAGTCGGGGTTTAAGGGGCAGTTTGAGTTCTTGGCGATCTCGGTGTGGGCCCTACCGAAGCACCCTACCCTGGCCAACTTCGCATCCTTAATGAAGGGGAGCTTCTTCATTTCGTTCGGGAACAGCCTCATCGTAGTGATCCTATCGGTTGGGATCATCCTACTGGTCAGCGCAATGGCCTCCTTCGTGTTCGCCCGCATGAAGTTCCGGTTCAGTTCGCCCTTGTTCTCGCTAGTCATTGCGGGTCTCATCGTCCCCATCCATATCACCCTTATCCCAGTCTACCTGCTCACGATTCGGATTGGCCTCTACAATTCGTTGTGGGCACTCATCGGACCATATGTGGCCTTCCACATCCCGATAACTGTCTTTCTCCTTACCGAGTTCATGCGCACCATTCCCAAGGAACTAGAAGACGCTGCGCGGATGGACGGCTGTGGACCGTTCCGACTCTTCTTCACAATCATCCTCCCTTTATCCAAACCCGGTTTGGCTACTCTTGCGATCTACAATGCTGTCTTCCTCTGGAACGAATTTATATTTGCCTACATCCTGATCTCTAGCCCAGAAAGAAGCACCCTGCCCCTAGCGGTAGTGCAATACCAGGGCCAGTACTTTTCAAATATCCCCGCGATTCTCGCGTTGTTGACTGTGTCCTCATTGCCCCTGATCCTAATATATGTGGTTATGCAGGAGCGAATCACCAAAGGGATGATCATGGGCGCCTTGAAAGGCTAAACACAGGAGAAAACCGCAAGGGGCCGCGAGAACGATTTTGCGCAAGTGCGACCAAGGTCTCGGCCGCCAATGGCGTTGGATGGTGCGACAGCTCTTCTCGGGAGCGAACTCGAGTGCGACGTAAGGGTTCCCGGGAACGACCCGAGCACAATAGGCAACGAGTGAGTTGGAGTCGGATTTCTTCGCGTACTGTGAACAACATGGCCATGAGGTGAGGGGAGGAGGGCATCCAATGACATCCACAATTGACCCAGGGGAGATAGAGGAGTGGTGCCGGATTCCGATCAGGGATCTCGAAAACCACCCCCAGGCCAGAATCAAGTTGAGGATCCTTGATACTCCCGACGAGGTCCATCGTTGGCTAGCCCGGGATATGGCCGACGCGGTGAAAGAGAAAGGCACGGCGGGTCTGCCAACCAAGTGGATCTTACCGTGTGGACCGACGGCGCAGTACCCCTACTTTGCGAAGATAGTCAACGACGAGCAAATTAGCTTGGAGCAGGTGCACGTCTTCCACATGGATGACTATCTCGACTGGGAAGGGCGGCCCTTGCCACTCAATCACCCCTTTAGCATGGAGGGGTGGATGCGGCGGCACTTCTATGCTTCTGTTGACAAGACGCTACAGATTCCTGAAGAGAATCGCCATTTCCCACGAATAGGCGATCTCGATGGAATCGCCGATTCTATTTTGGCCTTCGGCGGAATTGACACGACCTACGGTGGGGTGGGATACCGTGGTCACATTGCGTACAACGAACCACCTCGCTCGCCGTGGTACACAGTCACAATGGAGCAATTCAAACATTCCAAGACGCGTGTTCTCCATCTCAACGAGGACACTCTCATCGCTGTCAGCCAGCGAAGAGCGGGCGGGTGTTCACATGTGGTACCGCCAATGGCGATTACCCTCGGGATGGCCGAACTGCTTTCGGCTAGGCGGATCAGACTCGCGATAGACACCGGAGCGTGGAAGCAGACAGTACTACGGGTTCTGCTTTTCAGCCAGCCGACGCTGGAGTACCCTGTTACTCTTGTCCAGGGTCACCCGGATGTGATGGTAGTTGTCGACCGACTGACAGCCGAGTCGCCCCTGGAGGATTGAGATTATGGGCAGCCGTCCGGAGATCGTCGTAGTTGGTAGCCACGCGCCTGGGCTTTTTGTCCGGGTCAAGAGGGTTCCGATTGCTGGTGAGACGGTGATTGGTTGGGACTTCAGCGAGCCCTTGGATGGTGGAAAAGGGTCTAATCAGGCAATTGCCGCGTCTCGTCTAGGGGCTGCTGTGAGTTTTGTAGGATGTATTGGTGATGACCGCCTTGGTCACAACGGAGAACTCTGGATGCTCGAGGCGGGCGTGGACACTCGCCATCTCATTTGGAGGGCGGACGTCCCAACCGGGGTCGGATTCACACTTCTGGACGAAGGAGCCAATCCAGCGATGGTCGTGTCGAGGGGGGCAAACTCGGAGCTTTCAAAGGAACAAGTGGAGTATGCCCTTGATGATCTTCAAGGTGCGAAGGTACTGCTCACGCAATTCGAGATTCTCCCCGACGTTGCAATCCATGCCACGAAAACCGCGAAGCGGCGCGGGATGATTTCAGTCGTCAACCCTGCACCGGCCCCTGATAGCAATTGTCTGGATTGGTCGGCCACCGACATCCTTGTGCCCAACGAAATCGAAGCGAAACACCTAGTAGGGCACAGTATCACTGGCAAGGCTGATCCTCTTGCGCTAGCGGAGCTCTTGCGCACGCGAACTGGGGTGGTGTGCGTGATAATAACTCTTGGTGAGGAAGGCATTGCAGTTTGTGATAAAACCGGCGTTTGGCAGATCAGACCGCCGTCGGTTCAGATAGTTGACACGAGTGGAGCGGGCGACGTCTATTGCGCGGCACTTGCTGTGGCCTTGGCCCAAGGGATTTGCATCCGGGCTGCGGCCGAATGGTCTTGCTATGCGGCGGCATTGTCTGTTACGCGCGCGGGGACGATCCCCGCCTTTCCGACGAGGCGGGAGGTTGACGAATTCCGTCGAAGCAAAGGCGAGGGAAGTCCCTCCCTTTTGTAAAGAATGCGCCAACCATGCCGGAACGTGTTGCCTAGGTTCTCCATGGTTCGAGCGCGTCGTGAGACAGCAAGACCGTTCCGAGAGTTAGGCAAGACCGCAACCTCATCGTAGCGTGACTGGGCTGCGGAAAGATACTCGGAGGGAAGAATGGACCGGGCAGGCCCCGGCCTGAGCCCTATGATGGGCATCAGCCGTGACCCGGCTTCAAGCGTTATGCCCCGTGTCACAGGGGGTATGCGTGACCTGCTTCCCCTAGACCGAACCGGATGTCTTGGGAGTCCTCCTGCCGTGGCGGGCAATAGGACTCTCTATAAAACAGGAATGGCACACATAGGAGATTATTCATTAGTAGCATCGCCAAGCGGATACCTCGCTGGCCTCGGGAGCCAATGTAACAAACGACTGCAGATTGGGGTTGGCGATGGGACGCACTATTGCTGGCGACCGGTAGAAGGCGGTCTCGAACCTGACGGCGTTCGGCCTTTGCGCAGTCTCGAAGAAGAGGACGCACCGGTCAAGAAGGTGATAGCCGACCAGGCGGTTAACATCTGCATTCTGAGGGTAGTGGCCAGGATATGACCCCGAAGCGGGCACGCAGGCATGCGGCTGTTGGTTCCAGATCTTGATCGGGTGCGGATGTGGCATCGGCCGCGGCTCTTTGCCGATAGGGCCCTTCTTCACGCAAACCACATTCCCCGGACTCATGCCGGAGACCCACACATGGAAGATCGTCAGAAAGGTAGGAAAGAATGAGACTTTTGTTAGTGTCGGCCCATCCCCAGTTTGCAGGGACAGTGTGTGCAGGCACCATATATAAGCATGCAAAGAGAGGAGACGATATCTACGTTGTAAGCGTTACCGCCGGGGATTTACTGACAAACCGGATGCCCAAGGCGGAAGTGGCAAGAATGAATGAAAGGGATATGCGAGAGGCAGCAGATATACTGGGCATCAAGGATGTGCGCGTCCTGACCTTCCAGGATGGGGAAGTGTCGAATACCCTCGAATTACGCATGGCCCTCAACAACGTAGTGAGGGAATTGAAGCCGGATACCATCATAACGCACTGGTGGCATAACAACACGATGAATGACTGCAAAGCAACTGGAGAGGCAACGACCGAGGCCATCTTTCTCGCCCTGCTGATGACCGGGAAATGGGCCGAGAAGCTCCCCCCACATTGCACCTCCAATGCCTTTGGGTTTGATGATCCAATGGTATCGATCGGATTCGAACCCAGTGTGATGGTCGACATCTCCGAATGCATTGACGTCAAACTCAAGGCCATCGCATGTTTCGGCGCACACTGCGAGGCATCCTTCGCGGGAGATATGGAACGTTTTCAGTCGGCCTTCCTCAGCCCGAACCGGTATTGGGGGCTGAAGTCCGGGGTCATGTATGCCGAGCCATTCGCGCGCATCAACATCGCCGAACTTCACAACAAGGCCTCGGAGTACCTGCCCTAGTTGCCGCGCTAAGTGGAAGAGGTCCGTGTGGGCCGATACTGCTTTGCCCGCTGGACTCAAAGAATCTCACTTCGGCAAACTTGGCAAGAGAAGGAAGGTGCAAAATGAAAGCTATCATCTGGGATGGTGGGGACTACCCCAAAAGCCTATCGTACAAGGACTTCAAGGATCCGACTCCTTCTCCTGGGTGGGCCATTGTCAGGACCATGGCTGCCGGTATCTGCGGCTCTGACAAGGAACTCATCCTCGGGCATACGAGATACATGGTGCCTGATCGGAATCTGCCCGCGATCCTCGGGCACGAAAATGCGGGCATCGTGGTCGAGGTAGGACAAGGGGTGAAACGCGTAAAGCCAGGAGACCGAGTCGCTGTGGAACCAATACATGGATGCATCGAGTTCGGCGGCAGCTGTCGCATGTGCAGGATTGGCAAGTACCAGCTCTGCGAATCGGGCCTAACGATTGTGGGCCTTCCCTACACCAAGATCATCCACGGTGGATTTGGGGAGTACTCGCAAGTGCACGAGACTCGGTTGTTTCCAATCCCTGACTTCCTGTCTTATGAGGAAGCGGCCATGCTTGACGTCTTGGGCTGCGGAATCCACGCTTCTAGTATTGGCGACCCCGCGTTGGGCAAGACCGCG
>Ga0187886_1002112_pt1 | contig 16509 bp, 12 predicted proteins | sample June2016WEW_20_1_FD_133001 | JGI IMG/M metagenome (GOLD analysis project Ga0187886, IMG submission 133001) | Peatland microbial communities from SPRUCE experiment site at the Marcell Experimental Forest, Minnesota, USA - June2016WEW_20_150 | ecosystem: Environmental > Terrestrial > Soil >... | reverse complement strand
CCATTTCAGCACTGGTGCAAGCGGCAGATTCCATCAGTGGTGCACGGCCTGGTGCGCGACGTGAATCGGTGGAAGAATACATCAAACGACTGGAAAAACTAGAGAGCATTGCGAAATCATTCAGTGGTGTACTGAGCACATATGCTATTCAGGCGGGACGTGAAGTACGCGTGATTGTTAGTCATGAAAAGCTGGACGATGCTGCCGCAGACCAACTCGCGCACGATATCGCCAACAAGATTGAGCAGGAAATGGAATATCCGGGACAGATCAAAGTTGTTGTGGTACGGGAATTCCGATCAACAGTAGTGGCAAAATAACATTTAGAAAAGTTTAGACATCGATATTTTCTTTTAACACTATGTCCTTGCATCAGAAGCATATACTGAAAATTGGTGTGACCGGCGGTATCGGCAGCGGCAAGACAGCCGTCTGTGATGTTTTTGCACGTCTCGGAATACCAGTGCTTCATTCGGACGAGATTGCCAAAGAGTTGAGTTATTCGAATCAGATTATTCGAAAAAAGCTTATTACTCTTCTCGGCACTGAGGCATATTTGTCTGATGATACGCTGAATAGACAGTTCGTTGCATCGCAAATTTTTTCCGATAAGGAACTTCAGCGAAAAGTCGAAGCTGTCATCCATCCTCAAGTTGAAAAAGAGAGAAAACGCCGAATCAAAGAATTGGTACGACAGGGGCATCGGTTTCTCATCATCGAAGCTGCACTTATATATGAAGCCGGGTTGGATAAAAAGCTCGATATTGTTGTTATGGTAGATGCTGAAGAGGCAACACGAGTCGCACGCGTGCGTAAACGTGATGCAGTGCCTGAGGAGAATGTCTATGCACGTATCAATGCACAGTGTGATGTGAAAATGAAGCTCGAAAAAGCGGATTATGTGATTTACAACAATGGCACGCTTGAAGAACTTGAGTCCAAAGTACGATTTCTGTATAATGTATTTAACCTATTAATAGAAGAGGATTAATGTGTCTGAATCGATGATTGAAAAAGAAGCGAAATATTTTTTTCACACGTTTCATCGACTACCAATCGAAATTGAACGCGGAAAAGGAGTGTACCTCTATTCAAAAGACGGCAAACGGTATATCGATTTTTTCGGCGGCTTAGCCGTCAATGCGCTTGGATATAACCATCCGCGTATAAATGCAGCCATTGATAAACAAATTCACCGCTACATTCATCTTTCCAATTACTTTGTGCAGGATACGCAGGTCGAGTTAGCAAAGAAAATTATTCAGGCGAGTGGATTCAAGCGCATTTTTTTTTCCAACAGCGGTACAGAGGCTGTGGAAGGAGCTATCAAACTAGCGAGGAAATGGGGACAGAAATCCCAAAAAACACGATTGCTGAATTTAAGCAATTCATTCCATGGTAGAACGATGGGCGCATTATCATTGACGGATCGTCCAAAATATCGCGAAGGGTATGATCCCTTTCTTCAGAACACAGAGACAATCCGATTTAATGATATCAATGACCTTCAATTGAAAGTCAATGAACAGACGCTGAGTGTTATTCTCGAGTGTATTCAAGGTGAAGGCGGAATTAATGTCGTGACAAAGGAATTTGCAAATGAGTTGACCCTGCTTCAACAAAGGCATGGTTTCCTTCTCATTGCAGATGAAATTCAGGCGGGAGTCGGACGCACCGGTATGTTCTTCAGTTTTGAACATATCGGCCTTCATCCCGATATCGTTGTCATCGCAAAGGTGATTGGCGGTGGGTTACCCCTCGGTGCGATTTTAGGAAATGAAAAAGTTGCAGATGTATTCAGTTATGGCGAGCACGGAACAACTTTTGGTGGCAATCCGGTTGCTTGTGCTGCCGGATGTGCAGTGATGGAAGAAATTATTCAAAAAGGTTTGATAAAACAAGCTGGCAAGATTGGTGCGTATATCAAATCGAAGGCGCTGGAAATACAAAATGAATTTCCAACTATCATCAAAGAAGTGAGAGGATTGGGCTGTATGCTCGGTATCGATATTGATCGAGACGGACAACCGATTGTGGATGAACTGCGAAATCGCGGTTTGCTGATTAATTGCACGAACACAACAGTGTTGCGATTACTTCCGCCATATATTATGCCACAAGAACTGTGTGACTTGTTGATGGTCGAATTGCGTTCAATATTTAAATCTTTAAAATAATGACTCTTATGGATATAACACCAGCGATTGAATAACAATCAAGGGAAAGACACTATGGGACTCACTGAATCAATGAAACTCATTCTCACAAGTGCTATTAAAGATTGGACGAAATTTGCGGTCGAACGGGAAAGACTCACGCTGGCTGCCAACGAGCTTACCATCATTACACGCAAAGTTGTCCATGATTGTATCCTTTTTTTGAAAACAAATAATATTGATGTTCAATGCGAGTCTCCGGATGAGATGAAAATTCTTGGAGTGCTTGTTCATATCGATCCAGTCATCGATGCAATCTTCCCAATTGTGAAGGCGAGTGTTGTATTGAAATGCTCGGGTTCAACAAGGTCTATCCTGGTTAATTCGAATATGACGATATCGGCAGGCGGAAATGTTGTGACTTTCGACGAATTGAGAAAAAGTATTCCTGCTGCATTTGCCACGAACGCTGCAGATTTTGTCCGAGATAGTTTCTTATATGTCGCCCATACCGGTGGGAAAGAAGAATAAATTTTGGAGAAAAATCTTTTACTTTTTTTGAGTAACACATAGAAACGAATGGAACTTCAACCTAAACATATTCATGCACCGCAACTCTACGGAAATTTCTGGTTGAATTCAGAACCAGTCTCGCTCCGAGATCATATTGGCGAGGTTGTTATTATTGACTTCTGGGACTACACCTGCATCAATTGTATCCGAACTTTTCCATATATCCAGGAGTGGCAGTATAAGTACAAAGAATTCGGTTTGGAAATTGTTGGAGTACACACTCCGGAATTTGAATTTGCCCGGTCTTCCGAATGTGTGCAAAAAGCAATCGACCATTTTAATATTACGTACCCGGTGATGCTTGATAACGATGCTCTCATGTGGAATGCATTTGCGGTACGCTCTTGGCCAACACGCTGTCTCATCGACCGCGATGGATATATTCGCTTCATGCAGCACGGCGAAGGTGGTTATATGGAGTTCGAACGTGCAATCCAACAATTGTTAATTGAAGCTGGTTGCCATGGTGAATTGCCTGCCCTCACACCGCCGCTTTGTGATGAGGACCAAGTAGGTGCAGTCTGTTATCGCCCAACAAGTGAACTCTTCTTTGGATATCTTCGCGGAGCACTTGGCAATACGGAGGGCTATAATCCAGAATCGACTATTGAGTACACAGACCCGGGAATATATCTTCCAGAACGTTTTTACGCCACCGGAAAATGGATGAATGAGCGTCAGTGTCTGCGATTTGATGCGAACACAGGGGAAGATGGTGCCATTCTTTTACCGTATCAAGCGTGCGAAGTAAATGCAGTCATGGGCTCAAAAGACGGTTCATTGTGTAAAGTGACTATTCAGCAAAACAACCAACGATTGAGCAAAGATATATACGGTGAAGATATTGTCTACTTGCCAGACGGCATAACATCATTATTCGTTGATGTCCCACGCATGTACCAGCTTGTCCACAATAAAGAATTCGGCAGTCACCTCCTGAAGCTGACGACATCGAATCCAAATCTTGAAATTTACACATTCTCTTTTACTACCAGCGTTATCCCGGAATTAATTTCTACGAATTGATGACAATAACATCCACACAATTATGAAAGAGAGACCTCTGACATAATCGGTTCTATTATAATAGTGGCCGCAATCTCCCGTCTCTCAGAATAAAGCGGCGGGCAGGTCGATTGAAACATTCGAAAGCGGCAATGGTTTTTTGAGATGGCTCTTTGTAAAAAAAACATAATCGCTTTGAGCGGTTAATAAAATCAAGAAGACTGTAAAAAAAATATTTTTATAGTAGTTACGGACTTTATGTCCGCGAATTTGTAGTAAAACCGCAAGCTGACTTGTCCACCGTTTTTTAGGTGGAAGTTTGCGACTACCAAGTATCTTCATTTTTTTTGTCAACCTCGAACTTTTTATATCGCCTCTAGTTGAAAACTTAATCAAATTGAGAGAAACTTCAGTAGGAGCTTAATATTTTTCGCCAGAGGTCGCCATACACTCTATAGCTTCAGCGACGGAGCACGCGGATGAACCTTTGGCTCAAGAGACTTACTCCGTGACGCCTATCATTGCTTCTGATATGATGAAAGGCGAAGTTAGGAAAAAAAAAGGAGGATAAATAATATAAAGAGTTCCTGAAGTGGTGGTTTGAAATGCAGCCTTATATTTATTTTATAGACAAATATCCATACGTGAAAAAGTATGAAAAAATGACTTGGTTTTTGTAAAACCAATGAATATATTTACGTCAAATACAAAAATAAAGAATAGGAAGTTTTTATTGGTGACTTACATAAGCAACAAAGCCGAAAACATTAAAGATTATACATGATCGAAGATCAAAGTAGGGACACCAGTCTTATGCATCTAAAATCTAAATTGTTAACTATTTGTAATAATGGAGATTCCCTCGGACATCTATTGCTTCTTAAGTTAGGAAATGCGAAATTTAGGCTATATTAGAACTGATAGTTTACTATAGAATAGAAAAATAGCTCATAAAATACACATACCTCAGTAAATGGCCGAAAAGGAGGTTTTTGAAAAAAACTTAAAAAAACTATTGACATTTCAATGGATAATTCATATTCTCAGATGGTCATAGGTGTAAGAGGTTGCGGTAATTGTTGGATTATTCAAGAGTTAGGGAAAATTTACCAAACTCGAAAACGTTATTTTATGCAAAAACTATAAAAAAAATGTTAAATACGAATACTCATAAACGGAAGGGAAAATTATATGTTAGGAAATATACCACCTTAATTTTTGTTTCTCTCAATCGAAGCGAATTTGAATTTTTTCCAAGTTCAAATGCTTTTTCAAGTTTTAAATCATATCTACATTATCTCTTATCATAATCGGAGGTACAAATGTTTACAAAGAATCTTTTTAAATTTGGTGCGCTTCTTGTTGTTTTCGGCGTGCTTTCGTTTGTGTCCACAAGCAGTTTGTTTGCACAATCGATTGACTCCCTAACGGCAGCCCGTGATACCACACAGATAATATTGCAGAATGTTGCATTAGGTTCACAGACTGCTACAGCTCTCACTACGATAAAATTCAAACTCGATCCAACTACAGCAGTGGTAGGCGACTCAGTAGTCATTAATCCTGGTAGTGATTTCAAATTTTCTTCAGCAGATTCTGTAACTGTTACAGTTACAAACACTGATGTTGGTGTCACATTCCAACAATCTGTAACTGGCAAAGTTGGAATAAGTACCACCGGTAATCTCGTTTTAAAATTTGCGACTGTTGCAGGCACAGGAGATACTGTGACCGTAACAGGAGCCAAAGTGATTCCTATAGCATCGGTTGCCGCAAACAATAAGACAACGATAGATCTTATGGGTGCGGAAATAAGGCATGGTGCAACAGTAATAGCTAGTACAGGTGGTCATTATCTGAAAGAATTGATATTAATGCCTGGAGCGTTTTATAAGGTTGCAGCAGGTCCGACCCCCGTTCCAACAACCATCAATGCTGGTACTGGTCAGGTTGTGGTGACATCTGTATTGCAGGATTATTTTTCGAATACAATTGCTGATACTACGTCTTCCCCAACGGCAGCAGCAGTGTTGGCAAGCGATGGTGTTTCACCTGGAAATGGAACTTTAACACTTACCGGTCAATATCACACGGCTATGGGCACAGCTGTACAAGGATTTACATACAGCAAAGCTGAGCTTATTCAGATTAAGCTTTCGGGTTCAGGTGGAAGCGCTAATACAGTTACAATCACAGTGCAAGCGACCGGAGCAGCAAACATTTCTATTGCCTTAAATGCTAGTTACAGTGAAACAATCACTGTCGATCAGACAATTGTATATACAGTGACTGTAACAGATGCGTTCAATAACCCGATTAGTGGCTCGACAGTGGTAGGCAGTGAGAAAACACCACACGGCGGATCACTTACCATGTCCGGCGTCACTAACTCAGCAGGGAAAACAACCGCAACGTTCACCCCAATAAATTCCTTTATTGGCGGTGACACATTGCTATTCACAGACGGTGTAGTACAGTCGCGCGTTATTACGATCAACCCAGGTGCGGTTGGTGGAATCATCGTTGATTATGCCGGAACGGCAAGTGGTGACGCAATTACTGAAAATATCGCCGCGGGAGTAACCGCCTATGCACGCGCCTTCCTGCGTGATGCTTACGGCAACCCTGTCAACGCTGCAAGTGCATCAGCGGTAACATTCTCAATTCCTACTGGCCTACTCGGCAAGAATACGTCACTTGGCACAGCAGCATTGACTACTGCCGTTACAGAATTACAATATCCAAACTCGAGTAAAACGGCAATTGGTGTAGCAATCCCTTACACTGTTTCTTCAAATCTGAGAAGTCTTTCGGACAGTGTCCTTGCGACATCAAGCGGTTATTCGAAGATTCTTACTATTCAAAACCGCAGCAATGTCCCTGCTACTGTGAAGTTCTTCCAGACAGCGGGTGACAGTTCACTCGTTGCTTCGAACATCAGCAATTTAACGACCTTTGTGGACAGCGTATGGGATCAATACTCCAATCTCGTCACTGCTCCAGCAGCGACTGGCTACACAGTTGCTCCGTTGAGGAGTGCATACAAGTTATACTTATCGACATTGGGTAAAGCGAAGTTTAAGCGCACAGCCGACACAACCGCTGCGGATACACTCTACTCAACAGCCGGTTATGCAAGCACGACGGTTGGATCCGGTAAAACAGCCGGTGTTGATACCATAAAGTCATGGTCTGCAGCGAGCAATTCAGTTGCCATCCCGTTCTGGGTTACACCTGCGGCTTATGCAAAGCTTGTTATGACTCCAGATCTTGACACATTGGCGATTTCTGGAAAGCCAGAGACATTTATAGTCGAGAAACAGGATGCCAACGGTAACCATATTGACTGGGGTCTTGCAGGTGCTAATGCTCGTGGAAACAGCCCGTCGAGCAACTTTACGAAACCATCAGTTGGTCAGATCCTAACCGACTCTACAAACTTAAGTACTGACACGGTGACCACAGGTCACAATCGCGGCGGTAAAGTTGTGAAATCGACAACGACTGGTAGTGTTGGTATTGCAAGTGTCGGCGGTTCACTCAAATTGAAAGTTGTGTTCACACCTTACACTGCAGATGCAGATACACAGAAGTTCTATGTGCACCTCGTTGGTGGCGATAACGACACTTCCACTGTTAGATCAAAGTTGACCGGACCTTTGGCCAATTATCTTGTCGAAATAGCTGCGAGTGATTCAGCCAAATGGGCTGGCGACAGCGTCAGTATAACGATTACTGCAAGGGATGCGGGAACAAATCGCATCTATACATATGCAGTAGCTGGACAGATAATTAAGCTCAATACTACTGCTGTTGACCCAATTGCTACAAAAGACACAACGTTCTACTTCAGCTTTGTAGATAAAAATGGTAAATATTTAAAGAGAACAGGTAGTACTCTTGCTGATACCGCATTTGTGCAAGGACAAGCAATTGTCCAATTACATAAATTTACAGCTGAACCTGCAAAAAGCACCATTACTGTAATTGGTGGCGCAACAAGAGGAACAACTGCTAACAGTACCTATTTCAAACCGTTAGATCCTTCTCTTACAACAACATGGCTTGTAACGGCCAGAGATACAGTAAGTGTTGGTCAAGCGTTTAGCTACACTATTACGCCTCGTGATATTTACTATAATATAAATACCACTGTTCAACAATTTGCTACTATCGCTGACAATCAAGGCGGTACTCTTGATGTAGGTGGCAATCCTAAAATATTTACTGGACCAATGACGTACAACGGAATTCAGAGTACAGAGACGAACAACCTGATTATCTTTGTGACCAACTACAATGGCACACTGATTCATGGTCAAAGCAAACCTATCTATGCAAGGAAAGGTGTATCAGTTGAAACTAAACAGGGTTTGCCGACAGTTTTTGCTTTGTCGCAGAACTATCCGAATCCGTTTAACCCAACAACAAACATTAAGTTTGATATTCCGCAAAACAGTAATGTGAAGATCATGATCTATGATATGCTTGGACGTGAAGTTGCAACGCTTGTGAATGCAAACTACGCGCCTGGTCATTATACAGTGCCATTTAATGCAAGCAAATTAGCAAGTGGTATGTATATTTATCGTATGACTTCGCAATCAGCGACTGGCGACCAAAAACTGTTTACGAGTACCAAGAAGTTAATGTTGGTTAAGTAATTGCATTGAAGATGTAAATCATAAGGGCAGATTCGCCATCTGCCCTTATTTTATTGTTCATTATAATTGTGGGTGATTTTTTATAGGATGTAATATTTTGAAAGGGCAGATAGAAAATCTGCCCTTTTTTATTCTTGTATCAGTCGTTCAACTTGATAATTCCTTGTGGCTTGTCACAGGATTATTCATTATTTCCCAAATTGATCTCCACCTCTTTCTTTCGTAAATTGTAATCAATCAAGTAATCTCGGTAATCTTCGCAAGGTTTCTGAGCAATGACTTGAGAATCTTGTATAGGAGTCAATGAATACATTTCTCGAAATATTACGCGAAAAAATCATCGTCTTTGACGGTGCGATGGGAACACATTTGCAGGGGCAAAACCTCACGGCAGATGATTTCGGCGGTGAGCGCCTTGCCGGGTGCAATGAGTATCTTGTTGTCTCCAAGCCGTCTGCTGTGGAGAATGTCCATTGTGATTATTTAGAAGCAGGATGCGATGTTGTCGAGACGAATTCTTTCGGCGGTACAAGTATTGTGCTGGCAGAGTATGGTTTACAGAATCGCGCGTACGAGTTGAACTTCAAAGCGGCTCAGATTGCCAAACGAATCGCTCAGGAATATTCTAACAATGGACATCGTCGGTTTGTCGCCGGTTCGATAGGACCGTCAACGAAACTACCTTCGCTTGGACATATTACCTTTAAAGAAATGGCAGCATCATTCCGAGAGCAAGCAAAAGGATTAGTTGAAGGCGGTACCGATCTGTTGTGTGTCGAGACATGTCAAGATATCCTCCAGGCAAAGTCAGCCCTGTATGGTATTTTCGAATATTTTGAACAAGCACATCGCCGCGTTCCTGTTATTGTTTCTGTGACTATCGAATCGATGGGGACAATGCTGCTTGGCACGGAAATTTCTGCTGCACTAATAAGTCTTGAACCTTATGATATCGATGTCATCGGAATTAATTGTGCAACCGGACCAAAAGAAATGTCTGAACACGTGCGAACACTGGTCGAGAGTAGTCCAAAACCGGTTTTTGTGATGCCAAATGCAGGGATGCCCGAAAATGTAGGCGGGCATGCTCATTATCATCTTTCGCCGGAGGAGATGACGCAATATCTTTTGCACTTTGTGAAAGACCTTGGTGTCAGTGTTGTCGGAGGATGTTGCGGTACGACACCGAAGCATATTCGTCAAGTGGTGCAAGCGGTTGGCAGTCTTGCCCCAAGGGATCGCAAATATGAATTTATTCCTGGCGCATCGAGTTTGTACCAGTTTGCACCATTCCGTGTTGATAATCCGCCAACGCTCATTGGTGAACGCACCAATGCCAACGGCAGTAAGCTCTTCCGCGACCTTTTAGCAAAGGAAGAGTGGGAAGCTATCGTAGCGATGGGACGTGAACAGGTGAAAGAAGGCGCGCACATGCTTGATGTCTGCACAGCGTATGTTGGGCGAAACGAAGCAGCGGATATGCGTGAGATACTTACACGCTTCAATAAGCAGATCACCATCCCGTTGATTATCGATTCCACGGAAGCAAACGTTATCGAAGAAGCTCTGCAGTATCTTGCAGGCAAGGTAGTCATCAACTCCATCAATATGGAAGACGGCGAAGAGCGTATCGACAAGATTGTGCCGTTGTGCAAAAAGTACGGTGCCGCTGTCATCGCGCTTACTATCGATGAACACGGTATGGCAAAGACGGCAGAATCTAAACTTGCTGTCGCCAAACGTACCTATGATCTTGTTGTTAACAAATACAAGATGAAGCCGCACGATCTCATTTTTGACCCGTTGACATTTACGCTGGGTTCCGGCGATGAAGAATTCCGCCGTTCGGCGATAGAGACTCTTAAGTCACTCCGACTTATCAAAAACGAATTTCCGGATGTTCATACTTCCTTAGGGGTCAGTAATGTTTCATTTGGTTTGTCTCCGGCATCACGTCAAGTGTTGAACAGTGTATTCTTACACTATGCCGTTGAAGCTGGACTTGATATGGCGATTGTGCATACCTCAAAGATACTCCCGCTGTATAAAATTGATGAGAGGGGCTGCGAACTAGCGCGGCAGTTAGTGTTTCATGAGCGTCGTTTTGAAGGTGAAGGTGAAAATAAGAGGCTCGTCTTTGATCCGTTAACGGAATTTATAGCGCATTTTGCCGGTAAGAAAAAGGAAGAAAAAGAAACAAAAGTTGTTAACGGTACTATTGAAGAACGGTTGAAGAACCGAATTATTGACGGAAACAAAATCGGAATGAGCTCCGATCTTGATGAAGCGCTCAAGCAATATTCTCCCTTGGAAATCATTAACACCATTTTGCTGAATGGAATGAAGGTCGTTGGTGATCTATTTGGTTCCGGACAGATGCAACTGCCCTTTGTGCTTCTCTCTGCAGAAGTAATGAAATCGGCAGTGGTACACCTTGAACCGTTAATGGAAAAAAAAGATGGGAGCCACAAAGGCACGATGGTGATTGCTACGGTAAAGGGAGACGTGCATGACATTGGTAAAAATTTAGTGGACATCATCTTAACAAATAATGGTTATAAGGTGGTTAATCTTGGAACGAAATGTCCAGTAGAGACGATGATTCATACGGCAGAGCAGTACAATGCTGATGCCATCGGAATGAGCGGATTACTAGTGAAGTCGACACTCGTAATGAAAGAGAATCTGGAAGTCCTGAACGAGCAAAAACTCACGATTCCTGTAATCCTGGGTGGTGCGGCGCTGACAAGACGATATGTTGAACAGGATTTGAAATCGGTATACAAAGGGAGAGTTTTCTATGCGAACGATGCTTTCGATGGCTTACACCTAATGGAGGAGATAAAGAGTAACGAGTTAAGAGTTACAAGCAAAAAAGGTTATGAAGGAGAAGAGGCTGATGAGGAGGTACTCATTGGTACAGAAGCGAAGATTGCACTGATGCTGGCGGAAGACGAAAAGACGCCAAAGCGATCAAAGATCCGGACCGACGTTGAAATTCCAAAACCGCCGTTCTGGGGTTCAAAGGTCGTGGAGAATATTCTGCTGGATGATATATTCCGCTACGTAAATGAAATAGCATTGATTCGCGGACAATGGCGTATTATTCGGGGCAAAAGAAGTGAAGAAGAATACCGAAAGATTCTTGAAGAACGGATTTATCCCGAGTTGGAAGCAATAAAATCCAAAGCGAAAAACGATAAACTGCTTCAGCCGAAGGTTGTGTATGGATACTTCCCGTGTCAGTCGGATGGAAATGATCTCATTATCTATTCCATGCCAGAAGAAAATCCACAATCCGAAATCCTAAATCCGAAATCTCTCACAGAATGGCTGCGTTTCACTTTCCCGCGCCAGAAAGATGACCGCTTCTTGTGTATTAGTGATTATTTTGCATCGGTGAGTTCTGGGAAGATCGATATCGTTGCTTTCCATATGGTAACGATGGGAAAAGCCGCGTCCGAATACTCAAAGCAGCTCTTTGATTCAAATGAATATAAGGATTATCTGTATTTTCACGGATTGAGTGTTGAATCAGCGGAAGCGCTTGCAGAATTGAGTCACAAAAAGATACGTGAAGAGCTGGGAATTGCCAATAAAGATGCACCGGAGATCAAACGATTGTTTAGTCAAGGATATCAAGGTTCGCGGTTCAGTTTCGGTTATCCGGCTTGTCCAAATTTGGAAGACCACGTTAAACTCTTTGAGTTATTGAAACCGGGACGCATTGGCGTCACTATGACGGATGAGTTTATGTTGAATCCTGAGCAATCGACAGATGCGATTATTGTTCATCATCCGGAAGCAAGATACTTTAATGTCAAGTAAAAATAGAAATGAAAAAGTAGTAAGTATTTATTACTGAACGCAGTAAACTAAAAACTGATAACTGATAACTGATAACTAAAAGGAACAAATATGCCGAATCTTATTCTCATTAGACATGGTGAATCACAATGGAATCTTGAAAATCGTTTTACTGGATGGGTGGATATTCCTCTTTCGCCAAAAGGCGAGCAGGAAGCAAAGCAAGCTGGAGAAAAACTCAAAGGGCATAAATTTGATAAAGGATATACTTCGGTTCTCAAACGCGCAATCAAGACGCTTGATATTATCCTTAGTATTTCCGGCCAGTCCAATCTTCATCAGGAGCGCGACAAAGCGTTAAACGAACGACATTACGGATCTTTACAAGGATTGAACAAAGCAGATATAGGAAAAAAATATGGCGAAGCACAATTGAAAATCTGGCGCCGCAGCTATGATGTTCCGCCCCCAAAAGATGTAACTGAATTGAATCCTGATGGAATTAGTGAGAGTTTAAAGGATACTGCGGCAAGGACACTTCCGTACTTTAAAGCGAAAATTCTGCCAGACGTACATGCTGGCAAGAATGTAATCGTCGCAGCGCATGGGAATAGTCTGCGCTCGATCGTGATGGAGCTTGATAATCTTACAAAAGAACAAGTGCTGGAACTTAATATCCCAACTGGTGTTCCATTATTATATGTCTATGATAACAAAGGAAACATCACAGAGCATCGATATTTGTAAGAAATCGCCGTTTTTTTAACGGACTTTCTGCTTGCATTTCGGTTGTCTCTTTTGCATATTCGATGCGTCAAAATTAGAGTTGTAATTGCAGCATCCCGCATCGAGAATGAGACAACTCAATACGTAGTTTATTAACAAGGAGATATGTTATGTCAACGAAGATAACCGAAGAATGTATTAATTGTGGCGCTTGTGAGCCAGAATGTCCCAATACAGCAATTTATTCAGGCGGTACGCCATATGAATTGAATGGAAAGACATTTGATGCGCTTTCGAGCGATTTTTACTATATCGTTCCTGAAAAGTGTACCGAATGTGTTGGTCATTTTGATCAAGAGCAATGTGCAGCGGTTTGTCCGGTCGATTGTTGTGTCCCGGACCCAGATCATGCCGAAACGGAAGATCAGTTACTTGCAAAAGCAAAGAAGATTCATCCAGAGAAGACTTTTGCCGAATTGAGCGCAGCAACATCGCGCTTCCGGAAGTAGAACAGAATATTTGTCAAAGGAGTCGGTTCTCCTTAAGGGAGGAACCGACTTTTTTGTTTCTGGTGTTCTCTATACAAATATGCTTCAATTTTTTATGTAGCAATTCAGTTATTGGTCTATAACGTAATCTCATGACCGATGAAGAGAATAAAAACGCAGAGGTCGAAAAGAAATTACTTCGTTTTCACTTTGTGCCTTCTTTGGGAACTCCGAGGTTATTTTTTTGGCTTTTAACCTATAACCGAGGAATTACATCTTTTCGTTATTGATAGACTTATATTTCTAGGCAGTTAAAATTTTTTGATTGATGTTTATGAAGTCCTCATTCACTAATCGTATTAAATCACAGACAATTGAACTTGGATTTTCCAAAGTTGGAATTGCACGAGCTGGCTCATTGACTGAAGAAGGAATGCGACTGCAAGAATGGCTTGCAAGAGGTTATCATGGAACAATGCAATGGATGAAACATGAGATGGAGAAACGTGTCGATCCTTGTCTTATTTTTTCTCAAGCAAAATCAGTTGTTTGTGTCGCAATGAACTATTGTTCATGGGAACAGCATTCTGATAATGTGGGGACAGGCAAGATTTCTCGTTACGCGTGGGGAGATGATTATCACATAATAATGACTGAGCGTTTAGAAGAATTGCTAAGTTTTATAAAAATAGAAATTCCTGAAGCTACAGGCAAGCTGTATGTCGATACTGGACCGATGATGGATAAAGTGTGGGCTGTAAGGTCAGGGATTGGATGGATGGGCAAGCATACCAACGTTATTACACGTGAATATAGTTCTTGGGTTTTCCTCGGGGAAATTTTGATTGATGTGGAACTGGACTATGACGAACCGATGATGGATTTCTGTGGAACGTGTACAGCGTGTATAGATGCATGTCCGACAAAAGCTATCATTCAACCGTATGTGGTGGATTCAAACAAATGCATTTCGTATTTGACTATTGAGTATCGTGATGTGTTACCGAATGATCTTCTTTCCAAGTTTCATCAGTGGGTGTATGGCTGCGATATTTGTCAGGATGTATGTCCATGGAATCGATTTCAAAAAGAAACCAAGGAATCGGCATTTTATCCACGAGCAGAAAATATCGCTCCAAAACTAACTGAGCTTGCAGAGATGAATCCGGAAGAATTCACTCAGCGATTTCGGCGAAGTTCTATTAAACGTGCAAAACAAGTAGGTCTAACTCGGAATGCGAGAGGTATACTTGAAACTGTAAAGAGTTCAGGTTAAATTTTAATTATTGACTAAATTGTTGGAAATTTTGATGCATCTTATTTATAAATGAATAATGACTGATTTGCTGAATTACAAAATCACTATACCGCTAAATAGTAAATAATTCAATTACTAAATACTTCCTATGTCGCAAAACAACCATCGAAAAATAATCATTATTGGATCCGGGCCTGCCGGACTCACCGCTGCTCTGTATGCTGGACGTGCTAATCTTAATCCACTTGTGTTTGAGGGTCTGCAGCCCGGAGGACAATTAACTATAACAACAGATGTAGAAAACTATCCTGGATTTCCCGAAGGTGTGCAAGGTCCCGAATTGATGGATATTTTACGCAAACAGGCACAACGGTTCAATGCTGAGACCGTATTCAAATCTGTGGAGTCAGTTGATTTTTCAAAATATCCATTTAAGATAGTAGCTGATGGCGAAGAATACTTTGCTGATGCACTTATTATAGCGACCGGAGCCTCTGCAAAATGGATGAATATTCCATCGGAGGACGAATATCGGGGACACGGAGTCTCTGCATGTGCAACGTGCGATGGATTCTTTTTCCGAAATCAACATGTCGCTGTAGTAGGAGGGGGTGATACTGCATTAGAAGAAGCTTCCTATCTTACGAATCATGCTTCTCGAGTTACAGTCATTCATCGCCGCAATGAATTGCGTGCATCCAAAGCAATGCAAGAACGTGTCAAAAAAAATCCCAAGATAGATTTCATTTGGGATTCTGTAGTAGAAGAAGTAATTGGAATAAAAGATGCAACGCCGAAGAAAATGACTGGACTAAAACTCAAAAATGTAAAAACAAATGCAACAACCGAATTTAAGTGCGATGGATTATTTCTTGGAATCGGACATGAGCCAAATACGGCGCTCTTTAAAGGTGTGCTGGATATGGATAGCGTCGGATATTTGAAGACCAAGCCGTACGGCACAGCAACGAACATTCCTGGTGTGTTTGCTGCAGGAGATGTTGCCGACTCGAAATATCGACAAGCGATCAGTGCAGCCGGTACCGGTTGCATGGCGGCAATTGATGCAGAACGATTTCTTGCTGAACGTGAATAAAAAAAGAGGAGGGGGGAAATGGATATAAACCTAACGACGCCTGCGCTTCTTTTCCCGGCTATATCGCTTTTATTGTTGGCATATACAAGCCGCTTTCTTGCTCTCGCTGCATTAATGCGTGAACTCCATGTTCGATACAAAGCACAACCTGATCCACACATCAAAGGGCAATTATCAAGTTTGCGTTATCGCATTGGGATCATCCGCAATATGCAAATATGGGGCGTAGCTAGCTTTGTAGGGTGCGTGTTGTGCATGATTGTAATATTCACCGGTTTGCTGACATTGGGGAAGTGGATTTTTATTTGCAGTCTGTTGATGTTGCTCCTTTCGCTAGGACTTTCATTACGTGAAGTTCAAGTTTCGATTGATGCTTTAACTCTTCAAATGCATGATTTAGATGGGGATGATGCGGGAAAGTAGATGTTTGTTTCATTAAATCCTCTATCTGAAGTTGTTCTATGGGTTTGTACGGATAAATGTTCTTTCTTACTTTATTCCTGACTTTGATTGACTTTCCGCCCTCTATTTCATAATTTATTATACTATAACAAGTTACGCTGCGTCAAAGGTCGACAGACTCCGTCGTGCTCTGGCGAACGCGTTAGCTTCTGGCTGAAATAAGAAGTGCTATAAGGACACTTATATCAAGAAAAGCTCATGAGTAATTTTTGGGAACTTGTATTCTTCAAAAAAGAATAAGGAGCAATATAGAGATTGGCAAAATAAAATAATT
>Ga0187886_1002111_pt1 | contig 16511 bp, 13 predicted proteins | sample June2016WEW_20_1_FD_133001 | JGI IMG/M metagenome (GOLD analysis project Ga0187886, IMG submission 133001) | Peatland microbial communities from SPRUCE experiment site at the Marcell Experimental Forest, Minnesota, USA - June2016WEW_20_150 | ecosystem: Environmental > Terrestrial > Soil >... | reverse complement strand
CTGTCACACCGCTGGTGCAGCAGATAAATTGCCTGGATTTACATCAAATCAGCAGAATCTGCGTTGAAGAGGTTCCCAAACTTATCAACGCCTGTTATGCCTCGCTATATATACTTGATGAAGTTAGCGATATGCTGCACCTTGAAAACCATAACCACCCCTACCTGATAAACAACATAGTCTCCCTGAACCAGGCGAACTTGTCTCCTATGATAAAAGCGGTTCTCAGCAGAGAACTAATCGTTATCGAAAACATCGAATTCCACAAGTCCCCTGTCATAGAGAAACAAAACCGCAAGTTTGTTCAAAATTACCAGTCGCCGACGTGTATTATAGCCCCGCTTGTCTGCCATAACAGAGTGGTGGGCGTACTTAATCTTGCCGACAAATGCAATGCGGATAAATTTACCGATGAAGATATCTCTGTTGTCGAACTGCTCAGACACCTTATCGGCGCATCCATCGGCAATATAAAACTTTTTGAAAAGACACAGAATCTGGCCAAGACAGATGGATTGACGGGGCTGGCAAATTATAGGACATTCTATGAACAGCTCGAAAAGGAACTCCGCAGATGCCATCGCTACGGCGGACAACTATCTATAATAATGGTCGATATTGATAACTTAAAATCAATCAACGATTCGTGCGGTCATCGGGCAGGCGATATGGCTATAAAAAGAGTCAGTAGAAAAATAGCCGCGTGCATTCGTCAAATCGATGTGGCTGCACGATACGGCGGCGATGAATTCGCAATTATATTACCAAATACAACAATACCTGAAGCCGTTGTTGTCGCCGAAAGAATGGTTACGGAAGTTTCTGAAACACCAATAATATGGGAAAAACAGAAAATCCAACTGTCAGTCAGTATCGGAGTCGGCCAATATGACGGCGATATGTGCCCCGAAGAAATAACCCACCATAGCGATGAAGCTCTCTATGCGGCTAAACAGGCAGGTAAAAATACCGTGAGAGTTTTCAATCTATCCAAACAGACGTAACCCCCTGAAAACAAAGGGGGTTAGAAGACAAAACCTAAACGACGTCTAAAAGTCTTTGGGCATTGGAGTAGAGGATTTTTTCCATTCTTGCCGAGTCGAGGTTTAACTTTTTTAACAAATCAAGCGATTCCTGAATGAAGATTGCTTCGTCGTTTCACTCCTCGCTCCGTCAGGAGTCCCAAAGACAATGACGGTGCGAGGTTATTTTTAGAGGTTGCCTATAATATTTTGACACATATTATTTCCCGCGATTTATTTTTTCAACTCAACTGTATCAGACAGGCGGCGATTATCGGCGGTGAAACAGACGGCCTGAAGGATATAAGTTTTGCCGGCCAGGTCAGTATCGATATCCAAATCGAATTTATAGCAATGGAGATACTCCTGCCAGGCATTGTTATTAATCACGGCGTCGGTCAATTCGATGTCGGACCAGAGATTAACTCTTGAGCCCATCGGGTCGGCCGAACGCGGAACATATTCGAAAAGCTCGAACCGCCAGACGCCGGCAGCCTTGATGCGGGAGCCGAACTGGTCGAATACATCGATATAAGCGGTTATCTGGCCGGGCTGCGTTCTTTCGGTGAGCTGATTAAATGCGATTTTTTCCGGAGAGAAAAGGCAGCTCCTCTGGAATTTTCCCGAATAAGCATCCGACGACTGGTTCTGAATCTGTTCGCAGCCGGAAAGAATCAATATTGAAACAACAGTAAAAAATAAAATTACATATCTCATCATAAATCCTCATTTAGTTTGTGACCAAACTTAAGTTTTTTGGTCTTGAGATAATTTTTATTATACGGGCCGACGGGTGCGATTAACGGCACCTGCTCGACAATTTTGATTCCATAAACTTCGAGCCGTGAAGTTTTCTTCGGGTTGTTGGTCAGAATTTTTATCTGCTTTAGACCCAGGTCGCGAATTATTTGCGCCCCGATTCCGTAATCGCGCCGGTCTGCGCGGAAGCCGAGCTTAAGATTGGCATCTACGGTGTCAAGGCCCTGCTCCTGGAGTTTGTAGGCGTGAAGTTTGTTTGCAAGTCCGATGCCCCTGCCTTCCTGTCGCAGGTAAATTACCGCACCGCGGCCGGCTTTTTCAATCATCTGCATCGCAGCAATGAGTTGATAGCCGCACTCACATCTTTGCGAATGGAACAAATCGCCGGTGAGACATTCGGAATGAACGCGAACAAGCACAGGCTCGGTTGTAACGACGGGATTTCCTTTTTCGTCGAGCCTGCCGATGTCGCCTTTGCACAGGGCAAGATGCGGCTCGGCGTCGGTAATGCATTTATAGGCGATGAGCTGAAACTGGCCGTAATCGGTCGGCAGAAAAACGGATTGTATTCGCTTTACCTGGCTTTCGCGCTGAAGGCGATACTCGATGAGCTTTGCAATGGTGGTGATTTTGAGATTGTGCTTATCGCAGAAATCGAGAAGCTGCGGGACGCGGGCCATTGTGCCGTCTTCGTTCATAATTTCGCAGATAACGCCTGCGGGCTTCATTCCTGCAAGCCTCATTAAATCGACTGCGCCTTCGGTCTGGCCTGCGCGGGTCAGAACGCCGCCGGCCTGGGCGTGCAGCGGAAAGATATGGCCGGGCCGAACAAGGTCGGACGGCTTTGCGTTATCGGCGATTACAGTTTTGATTGTATGAGCGCGGTCGGCTGCGCTGATGCCGGTAGTGATATTCTGCGCGGCATCGATACTGACGGTAAACGCGGTGCCGAGTCTGGCGGTGTTTTCGCTCGTCTGCGGATGAAGATTCAGCGAATCGCATTTTTCACTTGTCAAAGGCAGACAAATTAACCCCCTGCCGTGCGTCGCCATAAAATTTATGATTTTAGGCGTAACAATCTCGGCTGCGCATACTAAATCGCCCTCATTTTCCCTGTCTTCGTCATCGACAAGGACAATCATTTTGCCTTTTTTGAGGTCTTCGAGTATTTCCGGTATATTACTGAAATTTGTCATATTAATCGCTAGTTGATAGTTGTTAGTTGATAGTCATTAGTTTTTACATTAAAAAGTTTCATCAATTTTCTTTATAAGACCCGTTGTCATTTTGCTTATCTGGTCTGTCTCGTCAACCAGTTCATTCTTTTCATTTTCGCTAATATACCCAAGATTAAAGGAAATTACAAGTTGAGTAGTTAATTCAGCACAACTTCCGAGAGAAATGTATAAAAAATGCCTGTATTCTTTGTTGCCCCATCTGCCAAAACCTTCAGCAATATTGGAAGGAATAGAGATTGCGGAACGTCTGATTTGGGAAATAAGTCCGAATCTTTCGTCATTTGGAAAGACTTTCGTTATTTTATAAATCTGTCCGACAAGTTTTATAGACCTCTGCCATATTTTGAGATCTTGATATCTTTCTATTTTCTGGTTTGTATCCATTCACTATCAACTACCAACTATTAACTATCAACTATTTTCAAATTCTTCAATATATCTTGTTCCGGCCCGAATGTAAATAAGCGTTGCAATAATTGCCGTTGCGGCGGATGACCACCAGAGGAATCTTACAAACCATATCCAGCCGGGCAAGGCTTTCGAGACTTCAGGGGCCATCAAAATCGCGGCAACCATCGATAGCTGCAGAACTGTGGCAACCTTTCCTATAAATGCGGGGATTATTTTTACCTGCATAGTCAGGAAATAAAGTATCACAAACCCCAGCAATGCAAAAAGGTCCTTGCCGATAATCAAAACGGCAACGGGCGACGGCAGATGAAAATCGGGAACGGCTGTTTTATCAATCGACAAAAGCACGCAGGCACAGGCCATAAGAAGTTTGTCGGCCATCGGGTCGAGAAATGACCCGAGTTTTGTTATCTGCTTTTTCTTCCTTGCGACATAGCCGTCGTAAGCATCGCTGAAGGCCATAACAAAAAACAGCACCAACGCGATATACCTCATCAATTTGCCAATCGACGGGTCGTTGTCCTTGAGCATACAAATTACAAAAGGCACAATCAGCAGTATTCGTATTATCGTTATTCTGTTAGCGGAATTTAGCGTCATAAGCCGCGGCCTCCGTCAACGTCGATTACCTGTCCCGTAATGTAGTCGTTTTCTATTAGAAATTTCACCGCGTCGGCAACCTCATCGGGTGAACCTGCGCGGCCGGCGGGAACAAGCGAAAGCATTTTTTTCTTCTGCTCGGCGCTGATGCTTTTGGGCCAACTTACAATGCCCGGCGAAACAGCGTTAGCTGTAAAATCCGGAGCTAATTCTTTGGCCAGCGACTTTGTCGCAGAGACAAGAGCCGCCTTGGATGCGCAGTATATACTGAATCCGGCCGGCGGTCTTAGAGCAGTTATATCCGTGATATTTATTATTTTAGCAAGAGGTTTTTGTTTGCTCTTTATTTTTTTGCGGACAAGTTTGACGAATTTTTGTGTAATTATCATCGACGCGGCAAAATTTATATCGAAAGTCTGTCTGATATATTCGAAAGTCACATTTTCGATGGGTTTTTTCTCAAAAATAGATGCGGCGTTGATTAATATTTGTGGTTTTGAAAACTTTTTGATTTCAGCAAAAACTTTTTCGATAGTTTCTTCTGCTGTCAGGTCTGCAGAGATGAAAAGTGATTTAACTTTAAGTTTTTTTAAAGATGTCTGGAGCTTTTTTGCTTTTTCGGTATTGCTGTTATATATGCAGATGCAGTTTGCCCCGGCCTTGGCCATCGAAAGGACGATTTGGCTCGCCAGTTTGCCCGTTGCTCCGGTAATTATCACTGTTTTGCCTTTAATTTCCATAACTATTATATTAACCGCAATTTTAGACAATATAAAGGGGTTTTATGAAAATGAAATAATAAAAAAAGGACTGTGTTTTTTGAACACAGCCCTTTAACTTCGAATTACTGCTTTACTTCGTACTTCTAACTTTGCACTTAGTTTTTCCTTATGCTTTACTGTGCTTTCTACGAAGCAATCCAAGTCCGCCAAGTCCAAACAGACAAATTGTTACCGGCTCGGGAATTACGTACGTAATTTCATTGGCTATCAGGTTAACGCTGTCAGGAGCGTTCAGCTCATCGAAAAGAAAGCCGTTGTAGATGGTTCGCCCGCTATTGCCAAGCACAATCGCAGCCTGGCGGGAATTTAGACTCGGAGTAAACCCCGCAATCGCCTGTGCGCCGGCAAGCGGCATTAGAGCGTCTCCGTCATCAATCCACTCGTTACTCCAACTAGTCAGGTCGCCCACCACATTAGGCACATTGAAGATATTGTGACCGGGTACCCACCTATAAACATCTTGTGGAGTCTCGAAGCTATAAGTGACGCTGACGTCAAAAGCATCCGCAAGATAAGAATCTTCAAAGCCAAAATTATTCAGGTTCCAAAAAGACATAATGGCCTTGCCGTCATTGCTTATGTAATTAATGAGCGGTGTCCATCCCGTAGTAGGTATGTTGCTTGGACAATCGACGACAACGAGGTCCCAGCTTCCGCCTTCGAGCAGAGGATTAAATGTATCACTATTTCCAACCGTGTATGACAGCGAAAGACTGTTCAGTGCAGCCTGGGCATGGTGGTAGTTGGTATTAGTATTATCATAAAGAAGAATTTGCGGAGATGCTTGTGCCTGTGCCGCAATACCGGTCAATATAACTGCTGTAACTATTGTAATTAACTTTTTCATCTCTTTTCCTCCAAAAATGTTAATTTAATAAAATAGATTTCAAGCAGCGAGAGCTGATATTGCGGGAAATAAAATGGGGACACACATTCTGACTACACGTGCAAAACCAAACGCTCTTTCCTTCCTCACTCTCACTTACTTCTTCTTTCTTGCAAGCCCATATAATAGACTTACTCGACTTTCATATTTTATTCCCCTCCCCCGTAATGTCAAGTAATAATTACAGAAAATCCGGGTTCTATTGAAAATTTTCCAGATTTTCCAGATGCAATTGCTCCGTGGCAAAGTAAGCGTGATATGGCGTGAGTTGTCATAGATGAATGTTGATACGAAGAGGTGAAGTGTTATCTGCCCCCTAAAGGGACCTACTCCGTGAAAGATGAAACGTCAATCGCCCTCGTATAATAGGGCTTTTCGCTTGCCCGATAGGTTCTATCGAGTATAATTCGAAAGATGACACATTTAAGCGTAAACCTTAATAAAATCGCCCTTGTTCGCAATGCTCGTTCGCTAGGCATTCCGAGCGTAACAAAGGCAGCAAGAACCTGCATCTCGGCCGGTGCGTATGGAATAACTGTCCATCCCCGCCCCGACGAGCGGCATATAAGATACTCCGATGTTTATGAACTCAAACCAATCGTTAGCAGCGTCGAGTTCAACATTGAAGGCAATCCGCTTGAAGGCAGGTATATGGAAATAATGCCGGATATAAGGCCGACGCAGGCGACACTTGTGCCGGACGTTATCGGCGCGGTAACCAGCGACCACGGCTGGGATTTGAATAAAGAAAATATAAAAAAAATCGAGCCGATAATAAAAAAACTAAAGAGTCTCGGAATAAGAGCAAGTCTTTTCGTTGACCCTGTGATTGAAACGGTAGAAAAGGCAAAACAAATCGGAGCAGACCGCATCGAGCTTTACACCGAGCCTTTCGCAAGGGCTTTTGCAAAGAAAAAAAATCTCGAAGCTCTTACGGCTAAGTTCGCGGCGGCGGCCAAAAAGGCAAGTGAAATCGGGCTTGGCGTAAACGCAGGGCACGATTTAAATCTTGATAATCTGGCGTTTTTCTGCGAGAATGTAAAGCCGGTAATGGAAGTCTCTATCGGCCACGCATTGATTTCAGATGCGATTGATATGGGACTTGCAAACGCCGTCAAGGCGTACTGTAAGATACTTGAAAAAAGTTAAAAAATTAAAATTTAAAGTGTAAAATTTTGGAACGGCCTTTGGCCGAAAGTTTTTAATTTTAAGTTTTGGTTTTTGGCTTTAACTTTTAACTTTTCGTATTTCGAATTTCGGTTTTCGTATTTCGAATTTTATGGAGTTGACTATGTATAGCGGAGCAATGGTAGCTTTAATAACGCCGTTCAATGGCGGCGAAGTCGATTTTAATACACTCGATGAGCTTGTACGGTTCCATCTTAAAAGCGGAACAGACGGCATAGTCCCCTGCGGCACAACAGGTGAATCGCCGACGCTGAGCCACTCGGAACATAAACAGGTCATCGAACGGGTCGTAAAAGCAGTCGGCGGGAAAGTGCCTGTCATCGCGGGCACCGGCTCAAACAGCACTGCCGAGGCAATCGAGCTTACGGCCTTTGCGAAAAAAGTCGGAGCGGACGCTTCGCTGCAGGTAACGCCCTACTATAACAAACCGACTCAGGAAGGTTTCTTCCAGCACTTTTCTGCAATTGCCGAGGAAGTCGATTTGCCGATAGTGCTTTATAACATTCCCGGCAGATGCGGAGCGGGAATGACACCTCAAACTATTGCGAGGCTGTCCAAAATTGAAAATATCGTCGCGGTAAAAGAGGCGACAGGCCAATTGGATTTTTCCAGCGAGATATCGAACCTTTGCGATATAACGATTCTATCGGGCGACGATTCGCTGACGCTGCCGATTTGTTCGGTCGGCGGAAAAGGCGTAATCAGCGTTGTGGCCAATATCGTGCCGGGTGATGTGAAAGAGATGACGGATTTGATTCTCGAAGGAGATTTCGTCTCGGCCAGGAAATGGCACAACAAACTGTTCAAACTTTCAAAAACGATGTTGAGTATGGCAACAAATCCGATACCGGTAAAAGCCGCGATGGCGATGCTCGGTATGGCATCGGAGGAAATGCGTCTGCCGATGACTCCGCTCGATGATTCGCAGAAAGAAACGCTGCGCAAACTGCTGAAAGATTACGGCCTGAACGTCTAAAAAACTTTCAGTATATAAATATTTGCAGGGAACGGATTTAATAGGAGGAATCCAATGAAAAGAATTCTGTTTTCCATTGTTTGTGTTTCTATTATTTCCACGGCTTTTGCCGAGCCTAACGTTCCGGATGTAAATGCCCAGTTAATACAAGCCGCAAAAGCAGGCGACCTCGCGGCGGTGCAAAAATCGCTCGACTCCGGTGCGAATATCAACGCAAAAAGAAGTTCCGATGGCACAACTGCCCTGATATGGGCTGCTCTCAACGGCCGAAAAGAGGTTGTGCAACTTTTATTGGATAAGGGCGCTGATGCCAATACCGCTTCCAATGACGGCCTGACCGCTTTAAAAGCCGCTAAATACGCGGGCAATTCTGATATTATTCTAATGCTCGATAAAACTGCCGTTCTTACTGCACCTCCTGCCCCTGCTAAAAAAGATGTCACACCGATTCAGCCCGCAAAAGACAGTAACGTCCCTGCCGTACAAATTGCTCCGGCTAAAGATGATGCCAAACCTGCCGCAAACGAAATAAGTTCTCCAAACAATATAACATTCAAATCTGCCGAGCCTGCACCTGATAAATTCGATGCCTGGAGTTTCAGGTGGATAACGCCTGCAATAGACCCTGATGCAAAGTTATGGTATGTCGTTATTCAGCCCGACGGACAGGAGTACTTCAGATACGACTTGGCCGCCTCTGCCGCAAATCGTAATATGAGGTCGGACTTCAAGGCTGGTTTTTCAGGAGGCGACCCTCGCATTTTCTTCAAGGAACATATTAGGTTCATCGTTCACGTCAGCAAAGGCAAAATGGTTTTCCCACCGGCTGGCAGTGTTCGTTTTAAATTCGAATTCTTCCAAAATAACGCGGAAGGCAAAATAGATTGGAAAAACCCTTTCAAAACAATCGATGCTGTCTCCGATTTGCCTGCGAGCGTTTCAGGTGAAGATAAAAAATCGCCAATAACAGAAAAGGCCATAACATTCAAGTCCGCCGAAAAAGCTCCTGCAGATTTTGCTGCTTGGTGTTTTGAAGGGATTTCGCCGACTGAGGAACCCAATGCGATATTTTGGTTAATGCCTATTGAACCCAACGGACATAATAACAAAGAAATTAAGTTTTCCAATTCTGGTAAAAACCGTTATTTTAAAATGTATTTCAAACCCGGTTCGCTGGGAGGCGATGCACGAGTCTTTTTAAATGAGTATATCAGTTTAAGAATTCGACCTGACCATGGCAATGCACAGTTATCTCAATCCGACGCTGCTCGATGCAAATTTCAATTTTTCCGAAAAAAGCCTGACGGCTCAATGAATTGGAACCCTTTTAAGATAATCGACGCGGTCATTGAGCCATAAACTGACGCGGAGAATGAACGGCAGGATTTTTTTCACACCGCTATTGAACGCCCTGGAGCCAGTGATTTGCCAATTCGGCGAAATCGATAAAGTTTACTATTCCATCCTGATTGATGTCTGCTGACGGTGTGCCGGGCGATTGCAGCCATTGATTTGCCATAATCATCAGGTCGTTTAAGTCAACTTTGCAGTCCGGCTGAAAATCGCCGGGTATGCTGCACTGCCGCGACGAGACGACATTCGACCAGCCGCTTTCCACCCAATACTGACTCCTCGCTTTTACTCTATAATAGTAATTCTGTCCGCTGACCAATCCGCAGAATTGGTAATTCGCATCAGTTATCCAGCCGCTGTTGCTGTCGATGACGGAAAAATTCGGGTCGGCAGAACATTGCGCATAATATTGATTGGCACCTGCTGTTGTATTCCAGAAAATAGTATTGCAATACCCCGGCGTTATATTGGGTTCTGCGAGCAAAACTGGCGCATTCGGCGGCGGCAGACAAATCGTCATCTGGATATTAGGCACGTTAGTACTGCCATGTGTCGTCGGCAATGTGGTTCCCGTCCAGTTTAGTGGGTCGCCATAAACACTGTCTGAATTGGCATAAACGCTTCTGTAGCTTCCCGGCGTCGAATATGCGCACGACCCATTAGATGTCTTGGAGGTATTGTTATGGCTGAAATCAATCAGCAAATTAGAAGTGTCGTTGTATAGAAAAGGCGTGGAAAAAGTGAAAGTCCGCCATCCTGTGCTGCCCCGCGGTTCGTTTGCCTGATAAACAATCGTCCAGCCGGTCGAATCGAACGAATAACTGCTATAGGTACTCAGGGTTGTATGTTTCATACGAATCGTCCAGTAGTTCATCACCTGGCCGGGTATAGTTGTTACATTAAGCGAAAGGCTTTTGATAAGGCCGGAAGTGCCGATTTCTGACGCAAGATATATCACCTGCGTTCTGCTGTCGTGATTGGCGGTATGCATCGGATAATTCCAGTTCGAAGTTCCGGTTCCTATCGCAACATTCGTGCAGGGATTAGAATTAGGCTCCAGGGTTTCAATGGCGTTGCCCAGATTGATTCGAGGCTTTGTAATTGAAACTTTAGTGTCGGTTATATTATTGCCTGTTGAAGTCAGGATAGATTTAACCTGAGCAGGCGAAAGATAATTTCCAGTAATTTCCTTTGCCGCCGATTGCAGACAGGCAACGGCTCCAGCGGCGTAAGGGCTTGCCGCCGAAGTCCCGCCGAATTCTGAATAATAATCGCCGGTTGAATAACCCGCTGAGCCGACAATGTCGGTAGTGTAAGCCTGATTAGAAGGAGCAAGCACATTCAAAAATGAGGCGGTATTTGAATAAGACGTAACCTTATTTGCCGCCGCCGTGTCGATGGAATACCAGCCGGTGTCGCATCCGGTTGTTGAATATTTTGTAGCACAGGAAGCCACATTAACACAGGGTTCAAATGTTCCGAAAGCCGCGTCATAAACGGCTCCAACTGAAATGATATTGCTCAGACAGGCCGGCGCGGCTATCGAATCACAGTATCCATCGTTTCCTGATGAGGCCAAAATCGTAATTCCCGCTGCAACGGTGTTGTTTGCGGCGGTTGCGAATGCAGTTTCTGAACTGTCGCAGGCGCTGTAGTATCTGCTGGCTCCCAGACTGTTGCTGATGACAAGAATCGGATACGCTGAATTATCGTTTTTGTGGGTAATGCACCAGTTCCACGCGGCAATTATAGAATCATCGTAAATATAGCCGGTGCTGTCCTCAACTTTCAGAGCGTAAATTTTCGCGCCGTAAGCAACACCGCCGATGTAATCGCCGACAGTGCCGAGATTTCCTGCGGCAATTCCGGCGCAGCAGGTGCCATGTGCTTCTCCTTCACTAGGAAATGGATCGGAATCGCCGTTTCCAAAATCGTAGCCGCCGATAACCTTACTGTTTGGAAAGCCTCCGCCGCCGAGCATCGGATGAGTATAATCAACGCCGGTATCGCAAATTGCTATTGCTACACCCTGTCCGTTATATGTCGAACGATACACCATTCCGTTTATCAGGGGTATGCCCTGCGCCAGATGTTTCTGCAATTGGTAAACCGGCTCAATCGATATGACGTTGGCGTCGTCCATTAATTTGCTCAGGCAATTCAGCGTAACCTCTGCGGAAAATCCCGCCTGATTTTCAAATTTGTGCCGCAGCTTATACTCGCTCGGCGTCAGAGTCGCCAATGTCCGCTCCTGCCTGGATTTTATTTCGCTGCGAAGATTTTCCAATGAACTTTTCGACTGCCAGTTGACGGTTTTGAGTATCTGCTCGGGTTTGGTCAGATTAATGATGACCTTGACTTTCTCCTGCCCATCTTCGAAGCCTTTGAAAATCTCAGCAGAATTAACAAGCTTGTCCTCTGCGGGTATAGTTTTTGTTCCGTTGCAGTCGCAGCCGCTTTGAGATACCGCTGCGGCAACTCCGGCAGCAAGAACTGTCAGAATAATTGCTGATAGGAGAATATGTGAACTTTCGCGTGTCACTTTCTTTTCTTCCTGAACCCCTATCCGGTTTTTAAACTATCTTTAGCTTAATTATATCTTTGCCTGAATGCTAAAACAACCCCAAAATATCGTTACTCGCCATTTCCCCTACATTTATATCGGTTATTCGCTTATAGTTTGGCTGTTTCTGAATAGATTTTCAGCAAAACGTTTACCATTGAGCTTACAGAATTGTTTATGCGAAGATGATTTTGCGCATTTAATGCGATATTTTTCGCCGATTCTTTATTATCGAGAATTTTTTGAAGCGAAGAATAAATGCTCAGCTCGTCGCTGCTGTCGAACAAAACAGCAGTGGATTCATTCTGCAATTCTTCGACATTTTCTTTGCCTGCGACAATCACAAGGCCCGCCCCTGCCGCTTCGATAACCGATGAATCGAATTTGTCAAAGCAGTGAGGATGAATTAGCATATCGCAGCCGCGGAAAACAGCACACAGCGGCCTTATCTGCGGCGCGATACTTACGGTTTGAACAAGACCGGTGGCCTTTATGAATTCGCGAATCTGCTTTTCCGCGGGACCAGTCCCCATAAAAACAACTACAAATTCATAACCGTCAACAGACAAATGCCTGATAGCGCCCAGCAGCGGCTCGTAATTGGAAAATTTATCGAAAGAACCAGGCACTATCATACTCGTCATTTTGTCCGGCCTTGAGAAACAGGCGCAGCTCTCATCCGTAAAGGTGCCGATATTCACCTGCGTTATTTTTTCAGGCGCAAGTCCCTTTTGCTTCAGCATCTCGCCGATTCGGCCGGAAGGAACTATAATCCGCTGAAAATATTTATTGATAATCATTTTCGAAACAGCGCTGATACGGCCGGAATTTATAGTAACAACCGCTGGGATTCCGAAATGTTCCGCAAGCCGCCCTGCCGACAGCGCCTTTGCCGTGCCCCAGCAGTGAATTAGCGTCGGCTTGATTTCTTCAATGCGCGAAATCAGCAGTTTGCGGTTCTGAAAGAAAAACAATGGAAATCGCAGGGCCGGATGCTCTACTATGCCGGCGCCGGGAAAAAGAAATGATTCTATGCCACTGGCCGGCGGTACTACCATTGCCGATGTTATGCCTTGTGCTTCAAAACCGAACATCAAATGACGCAATGACGAACAGAAATCCTGAACCGTCTCGGCATCTGTTATAATCAGCGGCCGGATAATTCCCGTCTGCCCCAAATTTTCCATTATCATTTCATTTTGCAGCATAATTCATCTTGTCGTATTTGTTTCGTATTTCGGATTTTGTATTTTATTTCCTTTTGTTTCGTATTTCGAATTTCGTATTTCGAATTTTTTCACTAAGTTTCTCTAATTCTCCACTTTTCATATGATAACTGTGCGAATCGTCAGGGAAAATACCCTGTTTAATCTGCCTGTCGTATAATGATATCGCGTCAATACTGGCCTTGCCGATGTCGGCGAAACTTTTTGAAAACTTCGGCACTTGTCCGCCTGCCAGATTTAAAATATCCGGCAGAACCAGCACCTGCCCGTCGCAGTCCGGCCCTGAACCGCAGCTAATAATCGGTATTGGTAATTTTTCCGTAATAATTTTGGCTGCTTCTCTTGCCATGCCTTCCAGCAGAAGCATCTTCGCTCCGGCAGAACACATTTGCTCGGCAAGAGCAATAATTTCAGCCGCTACCTCGGCCGTCGTCCCTTCAGCTTTATACTGACCCGTCTGCGGCCTTATGCCAAGATGAGGCATTACCGCGACACCCGCATCGACAACCGCCTTTATCGTTTCCAGGTTAGCCTGAACTATTTCGATTTTCACAATGTCAGCGCCGCTTTCGCTAACGAACCTTTTGGCGTTTTTTACCGTTTCAGTCGCCCCGTTTCTGCATCCCTCGAAAGGCATATCCGCGACAATCAGCAAATCAGGCGCCGCTCGTTTTACCCCCGCAGTTATCGCAACCATAAAATCCATCGTTACCGGCAGCGTCGAATCGAACCCCAGCGTAAATTGTGATGCGGAATCTCCTGCCAGCAGGACATCAACGCCCGCCGCTGCGGATAATTTCGCGCTAACGTAGTCATAGCAGCTTACAACGGAAAATTTCCGTCCCTGCTTCTTGGCGTCACATAATGTCGATATGGTTATTTTCATATTTTTACCCATATAAGGATATGTAAGAAGTAGGAGATTGGCAAGCAGATTTTACCAATACCCTGTTTATGCCGGCTGAATATGTCAGCGCAAACAATAGTTTCTGTTGACGGCTCTTTAGGATAATCTTAAAATTATAGGGAAATCGCATAGAAAGGATTCTATAAATATGACAACATATTACCTTCTGATTGCCGCAACTTTACTGCTGATGGGCATTTTCTCAAGCAAGCTGTCTGAAAAATTCGGCATTCCTGCGCTGATTCTGTTTTTGGGGATTGGAATGCTGGCAGGTTCAGACGGGCCGGGAGGACTCTACTTCAATAACGCTGCTCTTGCAAAACTGTTCGGCACAATCGCTCTTATCTACATTCTTTTTTCAGGCGCAATGGAAACAGACTGGGTAAGCGTGCGGCCAGTCTTGGCAAGAGGTATTTTATTATCGTCTGTCGGCGTATTTATCACCGCGATTGCCGTAGGATTATTCGCCCGTGTAATTTTACATTTTTCACTTAAAGAAGGTATGCTGCTCGGAGCTATCGTTTCGTCAACCGACGCTGCTGCGGTTTTTACTGTTCTCCGCTCACGAAATGTCGGCCTTAAGGGAAATCTTAAGCAGCTGCTTGAGTTTGAAAGCGGAAGCAACGACCCTATGGCCGTCTTTTTAACGGTTACTCTAATTCAGTTTATGGGTGCCGATTTAAAAGCCAGCCAAATGGTTTTAAGCTTTGTCATTAGTATGTCCTGCGGCGCGGTATTGGGCCTGGGTATTGGAAAAATCGCTTCCTGGGTTTTCAACAGGATACATCTCGATTATGAAGGTTTGTATCCGGTTTTAAGTATAACGATAGTAATGATGGTTTACAGCCTTACTGAAATTTTAAGAGGAAACGGCTTTCTGGCGGTTTATATTTTCGGCATTGTGCTGGGCAATAGCGATTTCCCTTATAAACGCAGTTTAACGCGTTTCCATAACGGCCTTGCCTGGCTGGCGCAGATTGCGATGTTCATTGTTCTTGGCCTTCTTGTTTTTCCTTCTCATCTTGTAGGCATCATAGGTCCCGGCCTGATGATTTCAATATTCTTAATCCTGATTGCCCGGCCGTTAGCGGTTTTTATATGCCTGTTTAGAAGCAGTTTTTCTTTCAATGAAAAAATTCTGGCATCCTGGGCCGGATTAAGAGGTGCCGTGCCGATTATATTAGCGACATTCCCTTTAATGGTCGGCTATCCGGGTTCGAATAAAATTTTCAACATAGTATTTTTTATCGTTCTAACATCCGTATTGCTGCAGGGCAAATTGCTTCTGCCGCTGGCGCAATGGTTAAAAGTTTATTATCCCATAAAGCACAGACCTCGCTATCCGCTGGAGTTTGACAAAACTGAGGATATTGACACGCAATCACGCGAATACGACATTCCGCCTGAGTCTTCGATAGTCGGCAAGGATATTTCTGAAATAGGATTGCCGCGCGAAACGCTTATATTATTAATCCGCAGAGAAAAAAGGTTTATTGTCCCCAAAGGCAATACAAAGCTCCAGGCCCATGACACTCTGCTGGTTTTGGCCAAACAGGAAGATTTGCACAAGACCCGCAGTATCTTAAGAGGAACCTGATGTTTTATAAATGCCAACTGTAACTCCTGCTTTAACAGATAATTAGAATCTTTCCGCAATTCCCCAAAAAAGTACTTGCATATCTCCTAAAAAAACAATATTGTAATTTATTGTAATTTGTCTACAATTTTGTATATTATATAGGGTAAAGAAATATGGCTATAAACCTATCCAAAGAAGTTCAGTTGTTAGGCGATATGGCAAAAGTTTTCGCTGAGTCGCTGGACCTCGAACAGACATTTAAAGCAATTCTAAAATCGCTCGATACGCATTTGAAACTGCAGCGAGGCACTATCACCCTTCTGGAAGCGGAAACCGAAACGATAAAAATAAAAGTGGCGCACGGCCTGAGCGAGGAATCAAAACAATTAGGCAGTTACAAAATTGGCGAAGGCATCACAGGCACAGTCGTTCAGACAGGCAAAGAAATCGTTGTTCCTGATATCTCAAAAGACAGCAGATTTCTGCACAAGACCCGTTCAAGAAAAGAAATACACGGCAAACAGGTCGCATTCTACTGTGTGCCGATTAAACTCGAAGGCAGGACAATCGGAGCCTTAAGCGTCGACAGGCAGGCGCAAAAAGGCGATGAAGTAGAAGCAAATGTAAATCTTCTGAACATCATAGCGACAATGATCGCACAGGCCGTAAAGCTGAACAAACTGGTTGAATCCGACCGCAGACAGCTTTCAGAAGAAAACCTGCGGCTCAGACAGGAATTAAAGAGTCATTTCAATATCGACAATATGGTCGGCACAAGCAATGCAATGAAACAGGTTTACCGGCTTATCGAGCAGGTGGCCGACAGCACCGCAACCGTTTTGATTCGAGGCGAAAGCGGAACCGGTAAAGACCTCGTAGCCCATGCGATACATTATAACAGCAGCAGAGCGACAAAGCCTTTCGTGAAGGTAAACTGCACCGCCCTGCCGGAAACGCTGCTGGAAAGCGAACTGTTCGGACACGAAAAAGGCTCTTTTACCGGCGCAACGGAAAGAAAAAT
>Ga0187886_1002110_pt1 | contig 16513 bp, 12 predicted proteins | sample June2016WEW_20_1_FD_133001 | JGI IMG/M metagenome (GOLD analysis project Ga0187886, IMG submission 133001) | Peatland microbial communities from SPRUCE experiment site at the Marcell Experimental Forest, Minnesota, USA - June2016WEW_20_150 | ecosystem: Environmental > Terrestrial > Soil >... | reverse complement strand
GCAGTGGGCCAGCTCATAGCCTTTATTGGCCGGCTGGTCGTCACCGATAAACAGTATCAAATCTTTACCGCCGCCGGTGTTTTTCCAGTAGAAGAACTCACTCTGGGGGAAATTGGGCTCATCGACGACGTTGTCCCTGACGAGCACACCGATGGGGTCGAAGAAGTAAGAGGCTTCCAGGTACCCCAGTTCTTTAAAGTTGATTTTAGCTTTGAGGTAGTTGGCTATAATCATAGCGACGTTACCGATGCCAGGCCAGGCTGCCAGCAGGTTGGGCTTACGAAGCTTAGGCCGGGCAGTGATTTTCATAATATCGCTCATTTTACTTCACCTCTTTATCCCTCTCTATTAATAGGGGAGGGCGACAAGACCAAATGTTTTTTAAAAGGAAACAAATCGTAGCTGGCTAGCTTTGATTCGTTTTTAGAGTTATGTTAAATATGCCGGAAAAATGGAGTAATTTTCATTTTACTTTCTCTTTTAGTCATTATAACTCTTTTTTAATATAAAAACGAAATTCTTCGGGTTCTGTTGGCAATGGGTTGGAAGGTAATAACCTCACCCCCTGACCCCCTGCCTACGCTATAGCTACGGCAGGCAAGCCTCTATATTGGCGGAGAGGGAGAAAGCCTAAGTAACAAGTGACAAGTAGCAAGTATCAAGGAAGGGGAGTAGGGAAAAGTAGAAAAGAGGGGGATGTTGGGGGCGGAAAAAAGATGAGGGGCGGGGACAATGGATAAAATGAAAAACAAGGGAGGGGGGTATGGATTGAGAACTGCCGGGGGGAGGAGTAACTGGATTCCGGCCTACGCCGGAATGACACCGCCCCACGTGAGATTCTTCGCTATGCTCAGAATGACAGAAGGGGGAAATCCCCCTTTATTTATAAACGGGGGAGGATATGGAAGAGGGGCTACGCTCCTTCAGAATGACAACTCAAAATTTCTACCCCTTGCTGGAAACCGATAGCCCTGTGCAGTAGAAGGGCGGGGTCTGTAAAAAGCCGCCCACCCACCGGGTCTCGCTGCCGATGGCGGCGATGTCCTTAAGTATTTTGTAGACATTCCCGGAGACCATCGTATCCTTTACCCTGCCCACTATTTTACCGCTTTCTATCTTAAATCCCAGAAGGACATTGCCGCTGAAATCACCACCGAGGATGTTGCCCTGCTCCGCGCCCATGAGCTGCTCGACGACCAGCCCTTCCTTGATATCCTGCACCATTTCGTCGAAGGTGGCTTTGCCGGGGGTAACGACCAGGGCGCTGGCCGCCGGCGCCGGCAGTCCGCCGCGACCGCGACTACCGTTGCCGGTGCTTTTAGTACCGGCCAGGGCCGCCGTTTGCAGGTCGTAGAGGAAGCCGGCCACAACTCCCTTTTTTACCAGGGGCGTACGCTGGCTGGCGACTCCCTCGTCGTCGCAGGGTCGACTCCCCGGACGGTAGGCGACCATCGGGTCATCACGAAGGCTGAATTTTTTATCGAAGACGATTTTACCCAGCTTATCGCCTATCGGCGAAGCGCCTTCCAGGACAATCTTGCCGTTAAAGGCGGACATTAGTGGCATTATCAGGGCGCTGGCGACGCCGTTGGCGGTAAAGACCACCGGAATCTGTTTCGTCGGCGCTCTGGCGCGGTTCTTCGCTAGGTCAAGCTGTCTGAGCACCATGTCGGTTACTTTTTTGGGGTCGGACAGGGGGTGGCAGGAACTCTCGCTCTCACCGACGAAGAGCATATCTGTCTCGTTGATGAGATTGCCTTCGATATCGAGGCCGAAGAAACTTTTACGGTAATCTGCCTGCCCTCCCCGGGAGTTGAAAATACGCACAACGATAACGCCCCGGCTCACGCCGGCCTCGCACATGATACCCGGCGTGTGGCCGGTAACAACGGTTATCATATCTTCGCCGAGACCTATCATTTTCTTGATGGATACGGCTTCTACGGCCGGGTCGAAGATGGCCACCTTAGGATAATCAGTAGTATCGGGCAGATGGAACCTGGCCCGGTGCCGAAAGTGGAGGTCTCCACGGCATTCCTCACCAGTTCCTGCCCGTCGCTGGTGCCGGTGGTCGTGGCATAGCCAATCCGGCCGTCCTTGACGATACGCAGGGCGACGCTGGTCGACTGGTTAGTCTGGAGCTGCTTGAGACGGTTAGACTCGAACCTGACCTGAGTCTCTTCGGAGGAAATCTGGAAAACTTCCGCCTCAGCGGCAACTTTTTGCGCCCGGGCCAGGATTTGTTCCATTTACTTACCTCCGACCAGGCAACGCTGGATGCGGATATGGGGGCTGCCGTTGGATACCGGCAGGGGCGATTGCCCCGCCTTGCCGCAACCGCCGCCCTGGTTCATATCAAGGTCGTTGCCGATGGCATCGATATTTTTAAGAGTGTTGAAAACGTTGCCGGTTAACATAACGGGCCGGAGTGCTTCGGCGATTTTACCGTGGCGAATCATGTAAGCCTCGCCGGCCGAGAAGGTGAACATTTCCATGCTGGTCATGCCGCCGTACCAGTTCTTGGCGTAAATGCCCTCTTTGATATCGGCTATTATATCGTTGAAGGAGATAGACCCCGGCTCAATATAGGTATTGGTCATGCGCACGATGGGCGGAAAACGATAGTTGATAGCGCGGGCATTGCCCGTAGGCGTCTCGTTCATTTTGGCGGCGGTCTCCCTGGAGTGAAGCCTGCCGACCAGCTTACCCTCCCGTATCAGGTAGGTCTTGACGGAGCGGACACCCTCGTCATCGTACTTATAGCTGCCCCGCAGCCCCGGCTCCGCCGCCGAGTCGACGACATTGAGCTGCGCGGCGCCGAACTGCTTGCCCAGCGTCATAATCTCCCGCAGGCGGTCGTTTTCGTAAACGAAGTCGGACTCGGACAGGTGGCCGAAGGCCTCATGCACGAAGACGCCCGCCAGGATGGGGTCCAGCACCACGGTATATTCCCCGCCTTTAGCCTGCGGCGCCGATAGCAGCGCCACGGCGTTGCTGGCCATCTCTTTGACCTGTCCATGGAGTCCCTGAATGGCACTAAATTCTCCCCGACTCCCCAGGCTAAGGCCAACCTGCTGCACCTCGCCGTCTTTAGCCGCGATAGCCGTCAGCCGCAGGGTGACATCGGCCCTTTCCTGCGTGATGAAGCTGCCTTCCGAGTTAAGGAAGATGACCTTCTTGCGACTGTCCGAATAGCCGATGGTCGTGGTCTGTATCTGAGGCGTGCTCCAGATAATTTCGTTGTATTCATCCAGAAGCTGTTTTTTTTCCGCCAGCGGGATAGTTACGGGGTTTTTTACCACTCCGCTGGGTACGCTATCTATCACCGGCTCCAGGGGCGCCAACTGGCTCTTGCCGCGACCGGTAGACTGCGCCTGTTCTACCGCCAGAGATATGCGGTCGGTAATTTTATCGAGGTCGTTAAAACTGGTAAAGCCCCACCCCCCTTTAAACAGGGCCCGCAAGTTACCGCCGGAAGCGGTAGAGCGCCCGATGGACTCCAGTCCCTTGCCGCGATAGGTGATATGGCTGGTCTGGCTCTCTTCGAGGCGGGCCTCGAGGTAGTCGGCGCGGGGCTTCTTCAGTTCCCCGGCCAAATTTTGGGCGATAGCATCAATTTCCGGCATAATCAAAACCTCAGTGGGGGAAAATAAAGCTTACAATTAGGAAGTTTAACGAACACAGAGCGGAATGTCAATTTAATTAAAGCCAGGCGGCAGGCGCTTAACCTTGACACTTACAAGCCTGATAGCTTAAACTATTTTAGGAAATTTCTTCTCAAAACGAGTCCCCATCACCTCAGTCAACGGGAACAGGTACGCTATCCGGAACGTTCAATCGAGCAGAGAGGAGATAAGACCGTGACTTACAAAACTTTACTCTATGAGAAAGCCAATGGCATCGGGGTTGTTACCCTCAATCGACCAGAAGCTCTAAACGCCCTCAACAGCACCGTTTACACCGAGCTTTACGACGTTTTTGAAGCGATTGAAAACGATGAGGAGGTGAGGGCGGTCATCCTGCGGGGGAACGGGGAGAAAGCATTTGCGGCCGGTTCCGATGTTGCCGAGATGGCCAATATGAACACGCTGGAGGTACAAAAGTTCATGGCGACCATCCGCAAGGCATCAGACCGTGTGTACTCACTCACCAAACCGACCATCGCCGCCATAAGCGGCTACGCGCTGGGTGGTGGAAACGAACTGGCCATGTGCTGCGACCTGAGGATATGCTCGGAGAAGGCGCGGTTTGGCCAGCCGGAGATTAACCTGGGGCTGATACCCGGCGCCGGCGGCACGCAGCGTTTACCGCGACTCATCGGAGCAGCTAAAGCCAAGGAAATGATTTTTCTGGGCGATATGATTGACGCCGCCACCGCCTTCAATTTAGGCCTGGTCAACAAGGTCGTACCGCCGGAAAAGTTGATGGAAGAAGCTATGGTGTGGGCTACCAAACTTGCGGGTAAAAGCAGCCCGGTACTGGCTATGGCCAAGCTGGCCATCAATACCGGTATCGATACCGATATTAACTCCGGGCTCAACGTGGAAACTAAGTGCGATGCCCTCTGTTTCGCTACTGAAGACCAGAAAGAGGGCATGAAGGCATTCCTAGAAAAGAGAAAAGCGGTATTTAAGAATAAATAATAACAACCCGTAAGGAGGTTTTAATTAAATGGCTATAAAAAAAGTATTTGTGATTGGCGCGGGGACGATGGGCAATGGCATAGCCCAGGTCAGCGCCCAGGCTGGCTATGAAGTGATTATGTCCGATATCAAGGATGAGTTCATTAAGAAAGGCCTGGCCGCCATCGAGAAGAGCCTCGACCGGCTGGTGAAGAAGGGCACGATGCCGGAGAGCGAGAAGACCACCATCATGTCCCGCATAAAGACCACCGTGGACAATAAAGACGCTAAAGATGCGGACATGGTTATCGAGGCGGCGCCGGAAATACTGGACTTGAAGAAAAGTATTTTCAAACAGCTCGATGAGATATGCAAGACGGATGCCATTCTGGCCACCAATACCTCGTCACTGCCTATCGGGGAAATTGCCGCCGCTACCAAAAGGCCAACAAAGGTTATCGGCATCCACTTTATGAATCCGGTGCCGGTCATGAAAGGCGTTGAGGTCATTCCCGGCAGGCACACGGCCGCCGATGTCCTGGAAGCCTCTAAGGAATATGTCAAAAAGATTGGCAAGGAACCGTGCGAAGCCAGGGATTACGCCGGTTTCATCGTCTCAAGGCTAGTGGACGCCCTGATGAACGAGGCCTTTTTCTGCGTCATGGACGGCAACAAGCCGGAAGAGGTGGACAAGGCCATCAAGCTCTGCCTGAACCACCCCATGGGCCCGCTGGAGCTCTGCGACCTGGCCGGCGCCGATACCGTCCTGCACGGCCTGGAAACGATGTACGAAGAGTTCGGGGAGAGACTCATGCCGGCGCCGTTGCTGAGGAATATGGTGCGCTCCGGCGACCTCGGGCGCAAGACAGGGCGCGGGTTTTACGACTATACCCAGAAATAAAATTTAAAATAGTTTATATATTCAATCAGGAAAGGATTGGAAGATAAGAATGGCAAATGCTAATGATGTTGTAATTGTAGCGGCGGCCAGGACGCCGTTCGGGAGATTCGGCGGTTCGCTGCGGGATATCGACTACTACGAGCTGGGCGCCATCCCGATGCGTGAGGTGGTCAAGAGGGCAAAAGTAAAACCGGATGTAGTTAATGAGGTCTTCTGGGGCGTCGGCGATACCTCGGCCTGTCGCGACCCATACACGCCGGTCGCCGCCCGGCAGTCGCTCATCAGGGCGGGGCTTCCCCATGAGACAGTATCCATCTCCTTCGACATGGCCTGTGTTTCGGCCATGCACGCCGTCAAGCTGGCGGCCATGGAAATGAAAGCCGGGGAAATAGATGCCGCCATTGCCGGGGGCGCCACGTCCTTCGGGCAGTCGCCGCTGGTGGTCAGGGGGCTCAGATTCAACGGCTACCGACTGACCGATGTAAAAATGGAGGACCCGCTGGTAGCTCTCGGCTACAAGGATTTCAACCCCGTGTCCGTCGATAGTGATAATGTCACCCACGAGTACGGGTTTACCCGAAAAGACCTGGACGAATGGTCGCTGCGCAGCCACCAGAACTACGGCAAGGCCTGGAACGCCGGCAAGTTCAAGGAAGAGATTATGCCTCTCCCCATACCCCAGCCCAAGGGCGAGCCGAAGATGCTGGACATCGACGAACAGTACCGCGCTGATACCACGCTGGAAAGGCTGGCCTCCCTGAAAACGGTCTATAATACCCGTATGATAACCGCCGGCAACGCCCCCGGTCTGAACGATGGCGCTACGGCGGTATTGCTCATGACGCGCAAAAGGGCCAAGGAACTGGGGCTGGAGGCACTGGCTACGGTTATCGCCTCGGTTTCCGTCGCCATCAATGCCAGCCGCATGCCGGAGGGTCCCGGTTTTGCCATGCTAAAAGCTCTCCAGAAGGCCAACCTGACCCTCGATGACATGGCTGTCATGGAGATAAACGAGGCTTTCGCCTGCGTGCCGCTCGTATCCATGAAGGTCGCCGCTGGAAAAGATGATAAGAAATACAAGGCGATGGTGGAAAAGATGAATATCAACGGCAGCGCCGTCGCCATCGGGCATCCCAATACGGCCAGCGGCGCCCGCATTGTCATGAACCTGATGTATGAACTGAGGCGGCGGGGCGGCGGCTATGCCATGGGCTCTCTCTGCGGCGGGTTGGCCCAGGCCGATGCCTGCATTATTAAAGTAGAATAAAATAGTTTGTCATTGCGAGCGTTAGCGAAGCAATTGATATGAAATTGTCATTCTGAAGGAGTACATTCGCTTTGCTCAGTATAAACTCAGAGACGGAAGAATCTCGGTGAGGGGCAGGATAAGTGTGCCCCCACCAGCACCGAGACCCTTCGCTTCGCTCAGGGTGACACAGAAAACGGATTGCTTCGGGCTGCGCCCTCGCAATGACATAGTAATGAAACCAACATTAAGAAAAACATAAAAGGAGTATGGCATGGACGTATCTAAGTTCTCTCTGAAAGGCAAAGTAGCCCTCGTCATCGGGGGGGCTGGAGATATCGGCAAAGCCATCGCCGAGACTTATTCTGTGGCTGGCGCCGATGTCGTAATAAGCAGTCGAAAACAGGAAAACCTGGACAAAGCCGCCGTGGAAATTAAGAAGGTATCCGGCGGCAAGGTCGTTGGTATTGCCTCCCACGTCGCCAAGCTGGACAACTCCAAGGCGCTGGTGGACAGTATCATGAAAGACTTCGGGCGAATCGATATCGTCGTAAACAGTTCCGGCTCCAGCTTCATGGTGCCTTTGACAGAGGTCGAGGAGTGGCAATGGGACAATGTGATGAACGTCAACCTCAAGGGGCCTTTCTTCCTGTGTAAGCTGATTGCCCCCATTATGAAAGAGCAAGGCGGGGGCAGCATTATCAATATCACGTCCTACATGGGCATCAGGACGGAGGAAACGCTGGGTGTCTACTGCATTAGTAAAGCTGCTGTTATCCATATGACGCGCGTTATGGCTAAGGAATGGGGCAAGTGGAACATACGGGTCAATTCTATTGCCCCCGCCTGGGTGCATAGTCGATTGTCCGACCCGTTCCTGCAGATGCCGGGCATCAATGATAGAATGCTAAGCCAGAGCGTTATCGGCCGATTCGGTGAGCCTGATGATGTGGCGGCCATCGCCCTCTACCTGGCTTCCGATGCGGCCAAGAACCAGACGGCCGGTCTCTTCCCTCTCGATTACGGTATGCTAACGTAAAAAATCCCCCTTTAGTCCCCCTTTAGAAAAGGGGGACTAACGTTCTTGTAGAGAATGATGAACTTGCAATAGAATGACATCGTCTCCCTTTGAAAAAGGGAGAGTGAGAAGGATTTTAACAAAGGAGGCACCGAAATGTCTTTAAAAGGTAAAGTAGCCCTGGTGACCGGGGCAAGGCAGGGTCTGGGTAAGTCCATCTCACTGGGCATGGCCGAGGCCGGGGCCGACCTGGTAATTTGTGACCGCGTTATCGATGACGGAAAGCTGGCCGAAACTGCCAAGGAGATTGAATCTCTGGGCCGGAAGACACTATCCCTGGGGGGCGATATCACCGTCGAGGATGATGTCAATAATATCGTCAACAAGTCCATAGAGAAGTTCGGCAAGATTGACGTGCTGGTGAATAATGCCGGCGTTACCGCCCAGGACTCATTCCTGCAGCTGCCTTACCGGAGGTGGAGGCTGATTCTATCCGTAAACCTGGACGGCACCTTCCTTTGCTCCAAAGTTGTCCTGCCGCGCATGCTGGAGAAGAAGAGCGGCATGATTATCAACGTATCCTCGATTCTGGCCCACCAGATACGCATGAACATCGCTTACGGCGTCACCAAGGCCGGCGTGGAGAGGTTCACCCTCGGGCTGGCCAGGGAGATGCGGAAAGAGACGGGCATCGCCATCACCTGCATACGGCCTTACTTCGTGAAGACCGAGGTGGTCATGGGCTTCATGGAAGGCCGCGACACCAGCGACTACGAGGAGCCGATAATCTGGCAGAAATACCCGGCGATGCTGGCCGACTCCAAACCGGAAGATGTGACGGGAAAGATATTTGATAAGGCCGCCCTGGAAGAGAAGTTCGGCAAGATTGAGGTTTAGCCACAGGCAATTCGTCCTTCGGGTTAAAACAATAGCAAAGCCCGGCCGGTAAGGGTGACCCGTATGCTGGCTGGGCTTTGCTTTATCCGGGATTTTATTTTACGACTATTTCCTTTTAGAGGTTATCAAGGCCGACATGAACGCCAAACCGCCGAGTACCGCGGCCCCTACCAGGAGCAGCCACCACCAGCTGCTGATAAATCCTTTATTGGCCGAAGAGCTGATATTCGGCTTGGCGGGTTTGGCGGGCGACCCTTCCTGAGTTCCAATGGTTATGGTATAAGATTTAGTATTATTGGTTTCGTTGCTTTCGAGGACAGTCTGATCAACATCGGCAGTAGCGCTGATTTCATGCGGACCTGCCGTGGCTTTCCAGGTGAAATTCGCGGTGGCTGTGGCGCCCATGTTTATCTCCGGTATTTCGACATAATCCATAGGGGAGCCGTCAATAGATAAGGCCAGGCGTGGTTTCAGGGCTTTGCCCCTGCCCTGGTTCTCCACTTTAACCGTTATGGTTACATTATCGCCGACGTTAGCGTTCAGCGGCGCACAGGCGATTGACTTGATAATCAGGTCAGGAATGGTGGTGGAGAAAGATAACAGGCCACTATTATTGGTTTCGTCAGACTCGGTCACCATATTATTAACATCGATAGCGGCGTTGACCGTATGCGACCCTCTCTTGAGGGTGGAAGCGAATTTATATTCGAAAATGCCACCCGCCGGTATCGGTGCTATGTCGGCAACGACAGCGGGGGTCTCATCAATAAAGTACCTCAATTGACAGTTTCCGGCATCACCGGTGCCCTGGTTCTCGATAGTAATGGTAAAGTTCACCTCATCATATATCAGCGGACTCTCCATAATCCAGCTAATATCCTTGATAACCAGATCCGACGTCAACGTCGAAAATTCTATCTCTCCATCATTGTTAGTCTCATCGGCCTCGGTAACCAGATTATCGGGATCTGCCGTTATTATTATATTGTGCATGCCTGCCTCAGCGACCCATTTGAAAGTCCTGGTGACAGAGCCCCCGGCATTTATCTCCGGCAGGTCCTGAGAAGCGATGCGTAAGCCATCAACATCACAGGCTACCTGTGAATTTTGAGCCTGGCTGGCACCCTGGTTTTTGATAGTGGCGGTAATGGTTACGTTATCACCGATTTTAGCATCGGACGGCGAACAGGTAATGTCCTGAACTACCAGGTCGGGCGGAGGCAGATTTACCACCCTCGTATTATTGGTCTCATCAATTTCGGATATCTTATTATTGGAATCAGCAACTATTTTAATCGTATGTTGACCTTCCATGGCTATCCAGAGGAAGTGCTTCGTAGTCGCGGCGCCGGCGTCCAGGGGCTCGATTTCCGTATCGCTGACGATGGCGTCGTCAACATAGTAAGCCAGGTGTGAAGAGCCGGTGCTTAAGCTCCCCAGGTTTTCTATCTTAACATTAAAGGTAACGGTAGTGCCGGCAGGGGCAGGCAGGTCAGGTGGCGACCAGGAAATTTCGGTGACAGCTAAATCGGGCATATCAGGGGCTACAGTTATCGAGCTTTCATTGTTATTTTCATCACTTTCAGCAATACTGTTATCGCAGTCAACAAATGCCTTGAAGATGTGGCGACCGCCCTGAGATTTCCAGGTGCACGTTGTATTAGCCGAAGTATCATATTCTAAATGATAGATAGTTTCTTTATTCAGTAGAGTATCATCAAGAAAGTAGGCGACTTTAAAGTTTTCGGCAATGCCGCTACCCTGATTTTTCAAGGTTGTTTGAAAGGTGATGGTATCTCCTATAGCCGGATTCTCCGGCGAAAATATGATGCCGGTAATAACCAGGTCTGGCGGAATAATGGGAATAGTCTTGGTAAGTTTATTGTTATCTTCGTTACTCTCGATTAACTGATTATCGCAATCGGCGACGACGCTGATAGTGTGAGAGCCGTTTACAGCTATCCATGGGATGGTCACAGTCGTTTCATTCCCTGAGACCATTTCAGGGATGTTCAGGTAGCCCATGCCCTGGCCGTCAATATAACAGATAGCGCGGGATGCTGCGGCCGTGCCTCCGCCCTGATTTTCGATGGTAGCATTGAAGGTTACATTATCGCCGACGGCGGGGTCTTCTGGCAACCAGGTTAAGTCAGAGATAACAAGGTCGGGAGGCAGAGTTGATAAAGATACTGTTTTCTCATTATTGGTCTCATCGCTTTCCGTTACTTCCTGATTGTAATCGATGATTGCTTTAAATTCGTGAGCATTATCTGTAGCCAGCCAGGTGAAGGTAACGTTATTCGAGGAAGTAGCATTGATAGAGGTGACCGGGATTATTGTCTTGTATATTCCGTCGATGTAATAAGCCAGAAAGCATGGATCGGCACGGCCGCTCCCCTGGTTCGTTACGTTGACGGAGAAGGTTACTTCATCGTTATTGGAGGGGTCCTCCGGCGACCAGGCAATACTTTGAATGGTCAGGTCCGGCAGGAGGGTCGAGAAATTCATTTCAAGTTCATTATTAGTCTCGTCGCTTTCTTTGACGTTATTCGATTCGTCGATAACCGCTTTCACGATATGCTGACCTGACATTGCAATCCAGTTACAGGTCGTAGTGATGGCGCCGCCCGGGTCAATTCCGGCGACGTCCTGAGAACCCCGGGAAATACCATCAATGTAAAATTGGAGTTTAGCGGTATTGGATTCAAGGCTGCCCTGGTTCTTGATGGTGATACTGAAAACAATGCTATCGCCTCTTGAGGGATTGTCCGGTGACCATGTAATGGACTTGACAATCAGGTCAGGGGCCGATGTCGTCAGCGTATAAGTCGTCGTGTTGTTGTTTTCATTAGTTTCTGTAATAAGTCCACTGGAGTCGGCGACCGCCTTGATGATGTGTGAGCCCACTTCAGCTTTCCAGGTGAATGTAACCGTCGTCATGGCGTCGGCACCCAGCGGAGTGATGGATTTTGTGTCCAGTTTGATATTGTCAACCTGGCATTCTACATGACTGCTGTCAGCCCCAGCGGTACCCTGGTTTTTGATGGTTACCGTGATGGTTACTGTTTCATCAATAACCGGGTCAACCGGTGAAAGGCTGATAGACTGCACGATGAGGTCGGGGCCGGTATCGGCAGATGCCACCGAATGGTAGGAGCCGAACGCAGTTATTCCCAGGATAAAAGCCAGTAATATTACAAAAGTCCTGGTTATGATTTTCTTCGTGATTTCCGGGTAACTGGGCAAGGAAGGCATCCTCCAGTTCAGGTAAATATTGTATTCTTTATCATTTTATTGTCGTGTGAGATTAGAACCAATAGTCCTTTAGTAAGGTAATGGCAGATGATTTAGTACTACTATTCGGTACTGGTAATATCATGGTATTGATACTGGCACACGTCCGGAAGTGGCTGGTGAGGTTTAATACGGGGTTTTATCGTATCTGGTGGGATGGGTTTTATGCCTTGAAGATGGCCCAGGCCGGGCAGTAGTTATTTTCGATGCAGGCACCGCACTCGGTGCATTTATCCGGGTCGATGATATATTGTTTTTCGTCTTCACTGATAGCGCCCATAGGACACTCAAAGAAGCAGCCGCCGCACTTGACGCAGTCTTCGGTAATTTTATAAGCCACGATGGACTCCTTCAGGGCCGGTCTGGAAATAGCCAGCAATATAGCTCAATTGATATTATACAATTTTCGGGAATGGCTGAAAATGTGATACCAGAGGGAGATATTACCCTCTAGTATGGAAACAGGTGGCTCGCCACTTCGGCGAGTCTCATGACCAGCCCGGGGATGATGCCGAGTAAAAGGACGCCGAGGCAGCAGAGGAACAAAGCAAGTCTCGGTAAATCGGAGGACGGCACTTTTTCCGGCGAGACGGCTTCGCCGAACCACATGACCTTGACCACGCGGAGATAGTAGTAGGCCGAGATAACGCTGTTGACGGCGGCAATGACGACAAGCCACAACAGGCCATTCTGGACGGCGGAGCTGAAGATAAAGAACTTGGCCATGAAGCCGGCGGCCGGCGGCATGCCGATGAGCGATACCAGACATAAGGTCAAGGCGAGAGCCAGTACCGGCGCCCGTTTGCCCATACCGGCGTAGTCCGCAATCATATCGCTGTTAACCTTGTTGGAAATGGCGATAATGGCGATAAAGGCCCCCAGGTTGGTTAAAGCGTAGCTGGCGAGGAAGAAGAGGACGCCGCTCTGCGCCAGCAGGCCGTAGGGAAGGCTCGAATACGCCGGGAACATGCCTATTCCCGCCAGTCCCACCATGAGATAACCGGCCTGGGCAATGCTGGAGTAACCCAGCATGCGCTTGATATTGGTCTGGGGGATGGCCACGACATTCCCGATGGTCATGCTGATGACGGAAATCACGGCGAATATCATGCCCCAGTTATGGCTGAGCCAGACCGGTATATAGAAGGCGGAGTAAAATACGCGCAGGATAATGGCGAAACCGGCGGCCTTGCTGGCTACGGAAAGGAAAGCGGTGATGGTGGTGGGGGCGCCTTCATAGACATCGGGCACCCACATCTGGAAGGGGACGGCGGCAATCTTGAACCCAAAACCGGCTATCATCAGGACGACACCGATGAGCAATGCCGGAAAATCGAAGACCGAGCTTATCGACATCGACCCGATAGACTGGGCGATGGCTTCCAGCTGTGTCTGGCCGGTGGTGCCGAAAATAAGCGCCATGCCATAGAGCAGCACCGCCGAGGCGATGGCCCCCAGCAGCAGGTACTTCAGCGAGGCCTCGGTGGATTTACGGTCCTTGAGGAAGCCGACCAGCACATAGAGAGAAATGCTGGTCAACTCCAGGGAGATATAAAGAGAAATAAGGTCGGTAGCCGCCGCCATGAGCATCATGCCCAGCGTTGAAAGTAAAATGAGGGCGTAGTATTCACCCTGGAAGCGCGAAAACTTATCGACATAGTCGGCGGAAGCCAGAATGACCAGGAAGGAGATGCCGGCCAACAGCAGCTTGAAGAACAGGGCGAAGTTGTCCACGGCCAGCATGTTATTGAAGATAGCCGGGTGGCTTTCTCCCCACATCGCCGCTGAGAAACCCCCGGCGATAACCAGTCCGGCCAGGCTCACCGCCCTCAGCACGGACTTCTGCCTTACAAATAAATCAAGCAGGATTACCAGTATGGCGAATACTGCCAGGGTTATTTCTGGTATGAACAGCGTCAGATTCAAGTCCTGCTCTCCTTTTATCTTACCTTAACTTTAGCCGCCAATCAGCTTCACGATGGGTGTAATCCCGAGCTTAAAGACATCGGTCAGGATGGCCGGGTAGATACCGACCAGCATTATCACCGCGATAAGGATGAACATATAGAACTTTTCCAGGCCGTCGGCGTCCTTGACAGCTTTAAACTCTTCCCTGACAGGACCGAAGAACGTGCGCTGCAGCATCCATAATATATACCCGGCCGTGAGGACGACGCCGATAATAGCGATGATGGTGTATACCTGCGCATGGGGAACTACAGTGCTGTTGTAGCTGCCCAGGAAGATGAGGAACTCGGCGGCGAAGCCGCTGGTGGTGGGAAGTCCGAGAGAAGCCAGGCCGGCGATAGAAAAGACGGCAGCCATCACCGGCACCTGCCTGGCCAGGCCGCCCAGCTGGCGCAGGTCGCGGACTTCAATATTATGTATCACCAGTCCGGCCATGGCGAAGAGGAGCCCGGTCACAATGCCGTGGCTGAACATCTGCAAAGCGGCGCCCGTCAGGCTCACCTGTCCCAGCGCAAATATACCCAATAAGACATAACCCATGTGGCTGATGCTACTGTAAGCAATCATCCGCTTGATGTCATTCTGCATCAGGGTTACCGCGGCGCCGTACAGGATGCCGATTAATGCCAGTATTATCAGCGGCTGCGCATACTGTTGAGCTGCCCCCGGGAACATACTGACGCAGAGTCGAATCATCCCGTAGCCGCCCATCTTGATTAAGACACCGGCCAGCATCACGCTGACGGCGGTGGGCGCATCGGTATGGGCATCAGGCAGCCAGGTATGGAACGGGAACATCGGCAGCTTGATAGCAAAGCCGATAAACAGCAGCCAGAAAATTGCCGCCGCCGGCATGGCCGATTGCACCATGCCGAGTCCCTGGTTGGCGATATCAACCATGCTCAGGCTGTGGGTGGTGAAATACAGGCTAAGGATACCCGCCAGCATGAAAGCACTGCCGAAGAGGGTGTAAATGACGTACTTTATGGCAGAATATTCGCGGCGACCCGAGCCCCAGATGGTGATGAGGAAGTACATCGGGATAACCTCTATCTCCCACATGACGAAGAAGAGAAGCAGGTCAAGCGAGGTAAAGACGCCGATGATGCTCGTCTCCAGCAGCAGTAGCCAGGCGAAGAACTCGCGCGGCCTCTCGTGCACCTTCCATGAGATTAGCACGGCCAGGAAGCCGAGGAAGGTCGTCAACAGCACCAGGGGCATACTCAGACCGTCCACGCCAAGGTGATAGTAGGCGTTGAGCGGGGCTATCCAGAGGTACTTTTCCTCGAACTGGATTACTGCCGCCGCAGATGAGCGGTCGAAGGCGATAAAAAGATATATCGCAAGAGCCAGCGGAATGGCGGTAAAGATAGCGGCAAGGCGCTTGATGAGCACGTCATTTTTAGTGGATGTCAAAGCAATGACGATGGAGCCCACCGCCGGCAGGAAAAGTATGGTCGTTAAGTAGTTAAAACCCAATTAAATTCACTCCGTCCTTATTGACTGCTTTTTCCTTTTTCCCCACCTCTCCGAGATTCTTCCCCTTCACTGTGTTCAGGGTCAGAATGACATCGAGTACTATCCGAATAAATAAACGCAAATGGCGATGATGGCGATTCCGATACCGATGAAGAGCGCGTAGAGCTGTAATTGTCCTGTCTGAGCGCGGCGGATAGCCCGGCCGCCGCTCATGATGACGTCAGCCGTCCCGTTGACTGCCCCATCGACGCCTTTGCTATCGAATAACTGGAAGCCGGTAAATAAATTCTTAATCAGTACCAGTTTCACGATGATATCTTCGTAAAGTTTATCAAAGAAATACTTCTGATAGACCACATTGTAGAGCGGGCCGAAGAACTTACCTATCTTTTCTGCGGTAATCCATTTAGCGCTGTAGACGGCGTAGGCGGAAAAGATACCGAATAGCGCCACCACGAGCGAAAGCAGCGGCAGGGGCACCCCGTTGACCGTATGCGTGAAGACTTTAAAAATAGCGACGATACCGCTGCCGGCGGCCTCTCCGCCTTCATGTCCCATGAACTGGCTGAAACTACCGGTGACGTTCCACCACCCCGCCGCTATGGCCATAAGGGCCAGAAAGACCAGCGGCCCCACCATGACCCACGGCGATTCGTGGGTGTGGCGATGGTCCTGGCCGTCGTCGGTGGCGCCGCCGCGGTACTCACCGTGGAAGGTCATGAAAATGGCGCGGAACATGTAGAAAGCCGTCAGGAACACGGTTATCATGGCCAGCCAGAAGAGCACAGGCTGGCTGGTAAATGCGTTCACCAGGATTTCATCCTTGCTCCAGAATCCGGCCAGAGGCCAGATGCCCGCCAGGCTCAACGACCCGATGAGGAAAGTGGCGTAAGTCCAGGGCATGGTCCGGCGCAGGCCGCCCATCAGACGCATGTCGAAGGTGCCAGTGGAATGGTTGACGCTGCCCGACCCCATGAAGAGGAGCGCCTTGAAGAAGGCATGGGTAAAGAGGTGGAACATGCCCACCGCCACCGCCCCTTTAGCCATTATCAATAACTCATCCGTCCCCACATGCAGTTCTCCGCCGG
>Ga0187886_1002109_pt1 | contig 16521 bp, 15 predicted proteins | sample June2016WEW_20_1_FD_133001 | JGI IMG/M metagenome (GOLD analysis project Ga0187886, IMG submission 133001) | Peatland microbial communities from SPRUCE experiment site at the Marcell Experimental Forest, Minnesota, USA - June2016WEW_20_150 | ecosystem: Environmental > Terrestrial > Soil >... | reverse complement strand
TACGTCAGGCAGTGGAGGCCTGTGCCCGTCTGGGCATTCCGCACCTTACCCTGTATGCCTTCTCGGTGGAGAACTGGAAACGCCCTCACACTGAAATCAAACTGCTCATGGCGCTGCTGCGGGAGTATCTGAAGAAGGAAATCGGAGAGCTCAATCGGCAGAACATTCGTCTGGCAGTCATCGGCCGCGTGGAGGACCTTCCCAAGGCCGTGCAGGCCGATTTGAGCACGGCGCTCGAGAAGACTCAGAACAATACCGGCCTGCGGCTGACCCTGGCGCTCAACTACGGCGCGCGGGCGGAACTGGTCGACGCCGTGCGCGCGCTGGTCGAACAGGCCCGGCGCAATGGCGCGCTCCACGTGGACGAAGCCACCCTGAGCCGCCATCTCTATACGCACGATCTTCCCGACCCCGACTTGCTGATTCGCACCAGCGGTGAAATGCGCTTGAGCAACTTCCTCCTCTGGCAGGTGGCTTATTCGGAAATCTGGGTGACGGAAACCCTCTGGCCTGACTTCACACAGAACGACCTGTTCCAGGCCATCATCGATTTCCAAAAGCGCGAGCGCCGTTACGGAGGCTTGGGCTTGGGGTAGTGCGCCGGTGGCGCACCGGAGATCGTGCGGAACGCAGCCAATGACGGACGGGATTTGATCTTGCGCTGGCAGCCCACAACTGACGACAGGCCACTGACCACTTCCAGATGAAATCGCGCGTCCTCACTGCCATCATTCTCTTCCCGCCGGTCATCTACCTGATCGGCTGGTCTCCGCTCTGGATATTCGTGGCGGCCATTATCGCTACCGTCACACTCGGTTTGCAGGAGTATGTGGTGATCTGCCGACAGAGCGGCATTCGGACTCTGGCCCCGCTGGTTTATGCAGGCGGATGGGGCGTCTGTCTGGCGCAGGTGCTGGCCCTCCGCAGCGTTGCGAACCCTGCGGCGCTTTTCCTTGCCCTCTTCATTCCCGTCATGATGTCGCTCGCAATGCTGTGGGTGGAGGATTTGAAGCAGTACCTCGGCGCCGCGGCCACGACGATCCTGGGCATACTTTACATAGGCGTGCCGATGTCGTTTCTTATCGTGCTGCGTTCGTCCGATCCGGTCAACGGCCGCGACTTGCTCCTCTTCCTGTTTCTGGTCATCTGGGCGGGCGATATCTGTGCGTACTTGGTGGGCCGGCCGCTGGGACGGCATTTTCTTTTTCCGCGTCTTTCCCCTCGCAAAACCTTTGAGGGCGCTTTAGGCGGCTTGGGTGGCAGCCTGCTCGCCGCCTGGGCGTACACGCACTGGGTTTGGAAATCGGTCGACCTGCGCGCCGCGATCATCATGGCGGGACTTATCGCCATCGCTGGACAGGTCGGAGACTTTGTGGAATCGGCGCTCAAGCGCGGCGCAGGAGTCAAAGACTCCGGCACGATTCTTCCTGGTCACGGCGGCATGCTCGACCGCATCGACGCGCTGCTTTTCGGCGCGGCGACGCTCTGGCTGGCGCGCACCCTGCACCTATTTTGATTGCCATGACTGGTCTTTGCATTCTCGGCTCGACCGGCTCGATCGGTCAGAACACGTTGCGCGTGGTGAGAAGCCTGCCCGGCCGCTTCCGTGTCGTTTCGCTGGCCGCCGGCAAGAATCTGGAGGTTCTGGCGGAGCAGGTCCGGGAGTTCGCACCGAGGCTCGTTTCGGTGGGCGGACCGGAATGGATCGAACCGCTGCGCGAGCGGCTGGGTTCTGGCTGCCCGGTCAAGATTGTCGCCGGGTCCGAAGGTCACATCGAGGCCGCGACGCACCCCGAGGTCGGCTTTGTGGTTTCTTCCGCCCACGGCGTGACGGGCGTCGAGGCCACGTACGAAGCCGTCCGGGCCGGAAAACGGATCGGCCTTGCCAACAAGGAGACGCTGGTCGTGGCGGGCGAAATCGTGACCCGTGCGGCGCGCGAACGAGGCACCGAACTGCTACCGATCGACAGTGAACACAGCGCCCTCCACCAATGCCTCCGCGTCGGCCGTCGCGAGGAAGTGCAACGGCTGATCCTGACGGCCTCGGGTGGTCCGTTCCTCCGCACGCCCCTGGAACGACTCCCCGACGCGACGCCCGACGAGGCCTTGAACCATCCCATCTGGAAAATGGGCTCGCGCATCACAGTCGACTCTGCCACGATGATGAACAAGGGTTTGGAGATCATTGAGGCACACTGGCTCTTTGACTTGCCGGCGGCGCGGATCGACGTCCTGATTCATCCCCAATCGATCATTCATTCCATGATAGAATTTAGAGACGGAACGGTGATGGCTCAGCTCGCCGTGGCGGACATGCGCCTGCCGATCCAGTACGCGCTGACGTACCCGGACCGGGTGGAGCTGAAGGGTGAAGGGCTGCGGCTTGACCTGGCGGGAGTGGGTGATCTGTGTTTCGAGAAGCCGGCGCCGGCGCGCTATCCGTGCCTGGAGTTGGCGCGGGCGGCGCTCGCGGAGGGTGGAGCATTGCCTTGCGCGCTGAACGCCGCTGATGAGGTCGCCGTGGAATCGTTCCTGGCGCGGCGGTTGCGGTTTGGGGGCATTCCCCGGGTCATCGAGCAAGTGATGCGGCAGACACCTCGCACGCGCTTCAACTCCCTGGAGGATTTCCTGGAGTGCGACCGCGAAGCACGCCGACGCGCCGCCGAAGCGGTCGCGGCGGTTTCGAGATGAGGAGTAAGTTCTGAACATGTTCTCAAGTTTCATCACCGACGCTGTGGTCGTGCTCATCGTCCTCGGCTTCATGATTTTCATTCACGAACTGGGGCACTTCCTGGCGGCTAAGTATTTTGGCGTCCGCGTCCTGGTCTTCTCGCTGGGCTTCGGCAAGCGGCTGCTCGGCTTTAAGCGCGGCGACACGGATTATCGTCTCAGCGCCCTCCCCTTCGGCGGCTACGTTAAGATGGCGGGTGACGAACCCTCCGAGGTGCACCAGGGCGACGCCGGCGAATTTCTCGGGCGCCCGCGCTGGCAGCGCTTCGTGGTGGTTATCATGGGGCCGGCCATGAACGTGACCCTCGCCATTGGCCTGCTGACCGGAATCTACCATTTCCACCATCAGAAGCCAGCTTATCAGGAGCAGCCCGCGCGCATCGGCGACGTCGAGCCGGATTCACCCGCTGCCAAGGCGGGAATCTTGGCCGGCGATCTCATCACCCGCTACGATGGCCTGCAGAATCCCAAATGGGAGGACGTGGAAATCAAGACGCTCACCACGGTGAATGAAGCCCTCCCCGTCGTTGTCGAGCGTAATGGACAGCAGGTGGCGCTGAGCATTACTCCGCAGGCGAAAGGGCCCAATCGTATCGGCGACGCGGGCTGGTATCCCTACGTGCCTGGCACGGTCGATTTGGTCGAGGCGGACCTGCCCGCCGGCAAGGCCGGCGTAAAATCCGGCGATCAGATCGTGGCGATAGATGGCCAGAAGGTGCTCTTCTGGCCTCGTCTCGCTTACCAGATCCAGAATGGGAATGGCAAGGAGATAACATTTGCTATCCTGCGCGGCGGCCAGGAGAGCTCGCTGCGCATGAAGCCCGTCCTCACGGACCTCCAGGGCGAGAAGGTCTGGCGGATCGGCGTCGGCTTCCGCAGCAACATGGTCGTGCGCCAGCTCCCTTGGGGACAGGCGGTCCAGTCGGCGTTACATGATAATCTGCGCAATTCGCTCGCGACTTTTGATGTCCTGGGCAAAATCCTGACGCGGCGCATGTCCACCCGCTCGCTTTCCGGGCCCATCGGCATCGCCCAGTTGTCGGGCGAGGCGTATCGCGCCGGTTTCCCCGAACTCCTGATGTTCGTCTGTTTCATCAGTCTGCAGCTCGGCATCTTCAACTTACTTCCGATTCCGGTGCTGGATGGCGGAGTGATTTTCCTGCTGCTCGTCGAAAGCCTGATCCGCCGCGATTTGAGCTTGGAAGTCAAGGAACGGTTTGCGCAGGTCGGAATCGTCTTCCTTTTGCTGCTGGCCGTGTTCGTCATGTACAATGACATCCTCAAGACTTTCCGGCCATACTGAGCGAGTGAGTGATTCGACGATTTACTGACTGAGTGATTGGGGCATTCGGGGTTCAAAGACCGAAAAGCGAAACTTGAAAACCGGCTCGTGAGCCCCGGGCAACGAATGCCGATTTCAGAGCATAGGTTTGCAGTGTTCGTTTTTCTTTGCGATGGGCGGTGGGTGAGTGAACTTCAGTAACGCCGAACATTTCACACCCCGGCGCAAGACGCGCCCCGTCAAGGTTGGACGGCTGACCATCGGTGGCGACGCCGCCATCGCCGTGCAGTCGATGACCAAGACCGACACGCGCGACGTCGCGCGGACCGTCGAGCAGATCCAGCAGATGGAAGCAGCAGGCTGCGAAATCGTCCGCCTCGCTGTGCCCGATCTCGAAGCGGCGCAGGCCTTGCCCGAAATCCGCAAGCGTTGCCCTGACACCATCCTCGTTTCTGACATTCACTTCCAATACAAGTTCGCGCTCATGGCGCTCGACGCGGGCATCGATAAGCTGCGGATCAATCCCGGGAACATCGGTGACGCGGAAAAGGTGCGCGTCGTCGTGCGGCGCGCCCAAAAGCAGAAGGTGCCGATACGAATCGGCGTCAACGCCGGCTCGCTCGAGCGGCGGTTGCTCGAGAAGTACGGTTTTCCCACGCCCGAGGCGATGGTCGAGAGCGCGCTCTACCACACCCAGATCCTCGAGGAACTCGGCTTCACCGACACGATTATTTCCCTCAAGTCTTCGAATGTGAAGCTCACCGTCGCCGCCTACCGCCTGCTTGCCCGGCAGGTCGATTATCCCTTCCACCTTGGTATCACCGAGGCCGGGACGCAATTCGCGGGCACGGTGAAGTCTTGCGTGGGCATGGGAATTCTGCTCGCCGAAGGTATCGGCGACACGATCCGGGTTTCGCTCGCGACCGACCCGGTGGAGGAAGTGCGCGTCGGCTATGAGTTGCTTAAGGCGCTCGAACTGCGCAGCCGCGGCCCGGTGGTGATTGCCTGCCCCACCTGTGGCCGGTTGGAAGTTGACCTCTTCAAGATCGCGGGTGAAATCGAACAGGCGACCGCGCACATTAAGATGCCGATCAGTCTTGCGGTGATGGGCTGCGCCGTGAACGGGCCGGGCGAGGCGCGCGAGGCCGACCTCGGCGTTGCTGCCGGGCGCGGCAACGGCATGATCTACCGCGAAGGCAAAGCCATCCGCCGCGTCACGGAAGCGGAGATCGTTCCTGCCCTTATGGAAGAAATCGAGCGCTTCATCCGCGACAAGGAAACAGGCATCTCGACAGCCCCGCCCGAGATCACTTCTGCCGAAGCCCCCAGCGGCCTGCCGATTTTCAAGTAGCGAACCAGCAGAGAATTCACAAATGCTGTGCGCGTGGCCGCACTTGCAAGCCTTGAAGAAGCGCGCAGCAACAACCGTCTCGATTCTCTAGCTGGATGCGGGCTGGCGACTGGGTGTGAGGCGTCCGCCGCGCAGTTGCCGGAAGCGCCCCAGGAGGCGGAAGAACTTGAGCGCACGTCGCGCGTCTTCCTGGATCTGCACTTTCAGGATGGCGGGATTCTGAAACTTCATCTCATCGCGCAGGCGGTATAGGAACTCAATCTCGACGTCTCGCACGGTGACCTCGCCTTGGAAGTTCAGCAAGTAGGTCTCAACCGTCAAGCGGTGGTCTCCGAAAGTAGGTTTGTGGCCGACGTTGGTGACTGATTCGTGCCAGGTCTTTCCCAGGCGCGCGCGGGTGACGTAGACGCCGATCTGAGGAAGCTGCTCTTCGACGGGGGCGAGATTGAGGGTGGGCACGGTGTGCTTGCGCCCTACGCCCAGGCCGGCGACGATAGGGCCGAAGTTCGAGAAGGGACGGCCAAGGAGCCGCGCCGCGCGGTTCACACGGCCGACGGAGAGCAGCTCGCGGATGCGTGTGCTCGAGACGCGTTCGCCGCGCACCTCCATCGTGGGAAGGACATCGAGCCGGAAGCCTTCCTGCCGCGCGAGTTCAGCGAGAATTTCCACGTCACCGGCCTGACGGTAGCCGAAGCGGAAATTCGGACCGACGTGCACTGAGGCAGCGCGCAGCGACCGCACCAGAACCTGGCGCACAAACTCCACCGAGGAAAGGCGCGCCAGCTCCCTGGTGAAGGGCAGAACCACCAGCAGCTCGATGCCCAGGGCTTCGATAAGCCGGGCCCTGCACGCGAGCGGCGTGAGCAGCTTGGGCGCGTGGTCGGGAGAAAGGAGCTTGATGGGGTGGGGCTCGAAGGTTACCGCCACGGCCGTTGCTTTGCGGGCGCGCGCCGTCTCCACTACCTTGCGGAGCAGGCGCTGGTGGGCTAGGTGAACGCCATCAAAATTCCCGATGGTCAACACGGCCGGCGCGACCTGTGCACCCAACTCTGTCAAATTGTGAACCGTACGCATGCGAGATAAGATCTCTGAGTCAGGATTCAAAATCCCCAAAGGCTCTTTCTGAAGTACAGATAGTCAACTCGTTCCAACCTCCACGGAGAGTCCGTCAAATGCCAGACGCACATGTGCGGGCAGGGTGGCGTTGGTTTCCTCGTGACCCATTTCGTGCGCGATGTGAGTGAAAAGGGCCCGCCGCGGTTTCAGCCGGTCGACGAGGGCCAGCGACTGCTCCAGGTTTGAGTGCGTGGGATGGGGCTTGTGGCGGAGTGCGTCGAGGATCAGCACCTCCACCCCCTCCAGCAACGGTAGGGACGATTCCGGGATGTTGCTGAAGTCGGTTACATACGCGGCCTGGCCGAAGCGAAACCCCAGCACGGGCAGGTCTCCGTGCAGCACAGGAACGGGTGTGAAGCGCAGTCCCCAGAGCTCGAAAGGTCCGTCGATCCGTCTCGGCTCGAGCTTGCCCACGCCGCCGAATTTGTAAGTTTGTTCGAAGATGTAACTGAATACCTGGCGCAACGTAGTCATCGTGGCTTCGTTGGCGCAGACGATCAGAGGCACTTGCTGCTTGAAATAGAACACGCGCGTATCGTCGAGCCCCAAAACGTGGTCGGCGTGGCTGTGCGTAAAGATCACAGCATCGAGGCGCGATATCTTCTCGCGCAGCGCCTGCTGCCGGAAATCCGGCGTCGTGTCGAAGAGCACCACGCGCCCATCGTATTCGACCATCAGCGAAGGCCGCGTGCGCTGGTCGCGTGCGTCGGTGGACGAGCAGACGCGACATGGGCAGGTGAGGGTGGGCACCCCGGTGGACGTTCCGGTGCCGAGAAAGGTTAATCTCATCGAGGTTTCTGGGTGAATCGCTGCTGCACGGCGACGTAGCTCATGTGGAGCTCGTAGAGGACTTCCTCAAGCAACTGGGACTCGCTAGCGGTCAGGTTGCCTTGCGTCTTCTTCTGCAGGATTTCCAGCATGTCGATCGTGCGGTGGGCGTTCATCAAATCCGGCGGAATGCGCTCGCCGCCCGGTCCCGCCAGCAGCCCGAGTTGGAACATGGCGGTGGTGCTCAAGTAGGAAATGATCGTGTCGAACCCCGGGGCGCCGACCTCCCCGGCGTCCGGTTCCTCAAACGATTCCGCGCCCGGCGGCGGGTCGGGCGGAGCGGCGGCGGGGGGCTTGGGAAGCTCCTGGGGTGCAGGCTCCTCGCGGCGTTCGCCGCCGGTGGCGAACGAACGGCGGTCCACCACTTTGAAGCCCGATGAATCGTTCTTGTCGTCTGCCATCTTTCTCCTCCCGCGGCCCGGCCGGCCGCCACGCAGTCGCTGAATGAGCGGTGGTCGGCCCAAATTCACAGTCTAACAACAATCGTCGGGAGCAACAAGCGAGCGAGGTCTATTGCCTTCGCTTAGGGCGCCTTGTTAGAGTAATGCATTGCTTTCCCACCCGGGGCGGTTGCTGTCGCGAAGGAGACGTTCTGCCCGGAGAGAATTTGCGCAAACTCGTGGAACTCGTGGCGCATTTGCGCGGGCCGGACGGGTGCCCGTGGGACAAAGCGCAGGACTACGATTCGGTGAAGGGATTACTCCTCGAGGAAGCCTACGAAGTCGTCGATACGGTTAACGCGCGCGACTTCGCGGGGCTCGAAGATGAGCTCGGCGACCTGCTTTTGCAGGTGGTCTTTTACTCGCGCCTGGCGGAAGAGGAAAATCGTTTCACGATCGACGAGGTGATCGAACACCTCCATGTCAAGCTCGTACGCCGCCACCCTCACGTGTTTGGCGAGGTGCGGGCGCGCAACGCCGCGGAAGCGCTCGCGAGCTGGCTGGGCGTGAAAGAGAAGGAGCGTGCCGCGCAAGGGACGAATGAGCAGGCGACATCAGTGCTCAATGGGATTGCGCCGGCGCTCCCCGCGACGCTGGAGGCGTACGAGCTAGGCCTGCGCGCTGCGGAAGTCGGTTTCGATTGGCGGCACGTGGACGACCTGCTGGCGAAGGTCGAAGAGGAAGTGCGCGAACTGCGGGATGAGCTGGCCGCCCATGCGACCGAGCGCAGCCCGCGCATCGAAGAAGAAATCGGGGACCTGATGTTTGCCGTCGCCAATCTGGCGCGCTTCCTGAAGTACGATCCTGAAACCTGCCTGCGCCGTGCCAATCAGAAATTCAAGCTGCGCTTCCAGGCCCTCGAACAGGAAGCCACGCGGCGGGGGCGGAAATTGCGCGAGTTCCCGCCCGAGGAACTTGACGCAATCTGGAACGAGGTCAAGAAGACAACGCCATGAGTCGAAGTGCGATCAGTGCAGCGGGCTACACGATCCGTTCCTGCGTGACTCTCGATGAGTTGGCCGCGTGTGTGACCCTGCAGAAACGGATCTGGGGTTACTCCGACCTGGAGGTCTATCCGCTGCGGCTTTTCGTGAACCTGGGCCAGATCGGCGGCCAGGTGATCGGCGCCTTTGCGCCAGGCGGGGAGATGGTGGGCTTCGTGGTGTCGGTGCCGGCGTGGCGCAACGGCCGCCGCTATTACCATTCGCTCTCGCTGGGGGTGCTGCCCGGCCATGAAAACCGCGGCCTGGGGCGGGCGCTCAAGCTCGATCAGCGCCGTCGCGCCCTGCGCTCCGGCATCGAGTGGATCGAGTGGACCTTCGACCCGCTGCGCGCGAAGAACGCCTTTTTCAACATCGTGCGGCTCGGCGCCGTCTGCCGGCGCTATGACCCAAACCACTACGGCCCCGTGGACAGCCGCTTGCAGCGCGGCCTTCCGAGCGACCGCCTCGTGGCAGAGTGGTGGCTTAGGTCCTCGCGCGTGCGGCGTGCGCTGGCGGGCAAGCCCGTGCGAGCGGCACGCCGGCCGGCGGCCGCGGAAATTGAAATCCCTGTCCGCCGTAACGCCGAGAAGAAAGCACCCCGAGGCTGGACGCGCGCGCTTCTCCAAACCGTGCGCGGCTGTTTCCAGGAATACTTTGAGCGAGGACTGGTGGTGACGGGTTTCGTTGTTGAAGGGTCCACGGCCCGCTACCTTCTGGACCCCGCGGAGTAGCGAGACCGTCGCCGGAACACATTCGAACGGAACCTACCTATGAGAATCGACCGCATCGAAATCCGCGAAATTCAAATGCCCCTGGTCCATTTCTTTGAGGCCAGTTTCGGTCGAACGACGGTGCGTCGCATCGTGCTGGTGCGCGTGGACGCCGACGGGCTTACGGGCTGGGGAGAAGTGACCTGCGGCGAAACGCCTTTTTACAGCCACGAAACGCCGGAGACGGGCTGGCACATCCTGCGCGATTTCCTGATTCCCTGGACCCTGAACAAAGAGTTTTCCTCCGCCTCCGACATGGCGCCGCTTTTCACGCCGATTCGCGGCCACAACATGGCGAAGGCCGCGCTTGAAAATGCGCTGTGGGACATCGAGGCACAGCAGCGTGGCGTGCCCCTCGCCCGCCTCGTGGGCGGGACGCTCCAGGAGATTCCCTGCGGTGTCTCCATCGGCATTCAGAACTCGGTCGAAGAGTTGCTGGAGAAAATCCAGTGCGAGGTAGAGGCGGGATATCAACGCGTCAAGGTGAAGATCAAGCCGGGATGGGACGTCGAGGTGCTCGATCGCATTCGCCAGCGCTTCCCGAGGATGGCGCTGATGGCGGACGCGAACTCCGCCTACACGCTCGACGATTTACCGCGCCTCAAGCTCCTCGACCGTTTCTACCTCATGATGATCGAACAGCCGCTTGGCTGGGACGATATCCTCGACCACGTCCGGCTGCAGCGCGAGCTCGCGACGCCTCTCTGCCTTGACGAATCGATCCACAGCGCCGGCGACGCCCGCAAAGCAATTGAGGCGGGGGCTTGCAAGATCATCAACATCAAGCTCGGTCGTGTGGGCGGCTTTGCATCCGCCCGGCGGATTCACGATATCTGCCGCGCGAAGAACGTGCCCGTCTGGTGCGGAGGGATGCTCGAATCGGGCATCGGCCGCGCCCACAACATTGCTCTCTCCGCGCTTGCGGGTTTCACGCTGCCTGGTGACGTCTCTGCCAGCCAGCGGTATTGGGCGGAAGATATTATCGAGCCGGAGGTCACCGTGACGCATGAGGGGACCATCCGCGTGCCACTGACCCCCGGTCTCGGCTTTACACCTCGCCTCGACCGCATCGAAAAACTTACTGTGCGGAGGGAGAGTTTTGGATAACCCCGCCTCCCTCGCGTTACCCACCGCCACGGCAAGCGATCGCACGCGGCACAGCCACGCGATGCTCCACGCACTGATGTGTATTCCCACAGTTTGCTGGGCGGCAAACATCGTGGCGGTCAAGGAGGGGCTGCTCGGATTCGGCGCCCTGGCGCTGATGCAACTGCGCGTGGCGGGCGCGGGAACCATCTTCGTAGTCTTGTACCTGCTGCGCAAGAAGGTCTCGGACCTTCGCCTGCCGCGGCGCGATTGGGTCATCATGGTGGTGCTCGGCGTGTGCGGAGTGACGCTCAATCAGCTCTGTTTCATCGGCGGCTTGGCGCGCAGCACCGTGGCTCACGCCGGTCTGATCGTGGCGCTGGGCCCCATCATGGTGCTCGTCATTGCCTGTGCGATTCGCCTCGAAGTGCTTACAGTGTCCAAGTTCGCCGGCATGCTCATTGCGTTTGGCGGTGTCGCAGTTCTCACCCTCAGTAAAACGGGGCGAGGTGGCGGCGGCTATTGGGTCGGTGACTTGCTTCTCCTCGCCGGCAGCGTGTTCTTCGCCCTCTACACGATTCTTATAAAGGAGGTGGCCCATAAGTATGACGCCCTCACGCTTAACACCCTGCCCTCGGTGTTTGGTGTGCCTCTACTCGTGCCTTTTGCGACCCACGCTGTAATGTCCACTCACTGGCCGAGCGTCCCGACGCATGCCTGGTTGGGATTGGGATACACGATCGTTTTTGGTTCTGTGGTGCCTTATCTGATCTTTGCCGTCGCGCTTAGAGAATTGTCCGCGGCGCGCGTGGCGGCGTTCTCCTACATCCAGCCCGTGATCGCCACGGGTCTGGGTGTCTGGCTGTTGCACGAGCGGCTGACTATGAAAGTGATTGTCGGCGGAATTCTTATTCTGGGCGGTGTGTATTTGACGGAGCGGGAGAAGGGGGAGGACGTGGAGATAGGGAGTAGGGGGTAGGGACGAAGAGCAGAAGGTAGGAGGAAAGGGACCACTCGAAGGATGAAGTTTTGCAATTACGAGGTTTCCTTTGTTGTGTTTCCGACCCGCCAACTCCTGCTTCTTACTCCCTGACTACTTCCTGAGCCATGGCGCAAAGAATAGCCATCATTCCCGGTGACGGAATCGGCGTCGAGGTGATCCGCGAGGCGCAGCGCGTTCTGGAGAGGCTGATCGCTCTGCGCTGCCTTGCTCTCGAACTGCTGCCTTTCGATTGGGGGGCGGAGAAGTACCTGCGCGAAGGAATCTCGCTGCCGACGGGCGCGCTCGAGATGCTGCGCCAGGAATTTGCCGCCATCCTCATCGGAGCGCTGGGCGATCCGCGCGTGCCTTCTAACCTGCACGCCGTTGATATCCTCCTGGGAATTCGCTTCGGGCTTGACCTTTTTGTGAGCCAGCGTCCGGTGAGGCTCTACGACGCGCGTCTCTGCCCGCTGAAGGGGCGCAGCGAGCGCGATATCAACCTGGTGATCTTCCGCGAAAACTCTGAAGGGGCCTACGTGGGCATGGGAGGCAACCTCAAGCCGGGGACGGGCGACGAGGTCGCCATCCAGGAAGACATGAACACCCGGCGCGGCGTGGAGCGGATTTTGGTCCACGCTTTTGAATACGCCAAGAATCACGGCCTGAAGCGTCTCTGCATGAGCGACAAATCCAACGCCATGCCTTTCGGGCACGGCATCTGGCAGCGCGTGTTTCAGGAAGTCCGCGCGCGTTATCCGCAGGCCGAGGCGCGGCATCTCTACATCGATACCCTGGCGATGGAACTGCTGCGTGACCCGGCACAGTTTGATGTAATTGTGACGTGCAATATGTTTGGCGACATCCTCAGCGATCTGGGGGCGCAACTCGTAGGCGGCCTCGGCATTACTCCGTCGGCGAATATCCATCCCGGCCGCACGTCGATGTTCGAGCCGGTGCACGGTTCGGCGCCGGACCTGGCGGGGAAGAATCGCGCCAATCCGATGGCAGCAATTCTCGCGGCGGGAATGATGCTCGAGTACCTGGGTCACGCCGAGGCGGCGCGCGATGTCGAGTCGGCGGTCGTGGAAGCCATTCGCCAGGAATGCACAACACCCGACCTGGGTGGAAGCCTCGGGACAGACGAAGTCGGCGAATGGATTTGCAGCCGGCTGTGAGCGCGCCGTGGCCGCCTCCGTAATCAGGAAGCGGGGGCGTTGATTGGAGGGCGGCGTTACAGCTCGATGACCTCCAACGCACGCCGCCGTTTCGGTTTGAGGAGCAGTGCCAGCACCAACCCCGCCAGAAATCCTCCCACGTGGGCCCACCAGGCCACACCACCCCGCGTGGCGGACTGGATCGCCTGCATCTGAAATCCCGCGAAAAACTGAATCAGGAACCAGTAGCCGAGCAGGAGGAGAGCCGGGACCTGCACCGTCCACAGGAAGAAGAGGACGGGCACGATGGTTGTAATGCGCGCGCGGGGGTAGCTGATGAAGTAGGCTCCCAGGACACCGGCAATGGCGCCGCTTGCGCCGATCGTGGGCACTCGCGATCCGGCATTCATGAGAATGTGCACCAGCGCGCCGGCGAGCCCGCCCAGAAAATAAATGCCCAGGTAGCGGAGGTGGCCGTAGCGGTCTTCGATGCTCCGGCCAAAAACAAACAGGAAGAGCATGTTCCCCAGAAGGTGCAGCCAGCCGCCATGCAGGAACATAGAGGCGAAGAGGGGAACGAAAAGGCCGGGCAGGGTTTGGTGCAGGGCAATCTGTGGAACGGTATAACGTGCCGGAATGATTCCAAAATAGAAAACAACTTCGTTGAGGTTCCGGCCCAGTGACAATTCGACAAGAAACACTACGACGTTGGCAGCGACCAGAAGATATGTGAGGGCGGGAACGATTTGCCGTCGGATGTGATCGTGCAGCGGGATGGGAATCATGCAACGAACATTTTATCCTGCCCGCCCGCGCCTGCCCACCCGAAACATACGGGGCAGAGAAAGCAAACTGCTCGTCGCGCGAGCGCGCGGTAAGGCCACCGAGCGTTTTCGCTCTCAACGGCTCAGTGTCCTCACCGCGCGTCGGTTGGGTTCTCGGCACCGGCGATTACGGTGTGAAGACAATCGCCGTGTTGGTACCGCCCAGGCGAATCTCACTGATGACCTGGGAGCCGTCGGATTGGGTTGTGTACACGACCATGTTCCTCGCGAACTTGTTGCTGCGCTCTTCGATCTTTCCCTCGGCGGTAGCGACGAGCTTCCTGCCGTCCGCCAGAGTGACAGTTGCCGTGGGGCTGTGGTGTTCCCAGGTGATCTTGTAGTGTCCCGCCGCAACCTGTTTTCCGCCCAGTGTCCCAGCGTAGGGCAGGCTAATCGTGTTCGCCATGGCAGTGGCGCTCACGAACAACATCGCCGCCACGCACGAAATCAATCCCCGAAGGTTCCTGCGATTCACCATGGATTTTCACTCCTTCTGAAGTTTTGCGGTTTCCGACGTGGAAACCGGTCGCCTTGGGATGAGGCTCGATAAAAGTTTCGAAAACATCTTGGTGCTTGCGGCCCGGGGCGGTTTGTGGTTAGATTCGCGTGGGGTTAAACGAAAAGGGCACACCGCGAGCGGTAGCATCTTTTCCGCGGGGATCGTCGCCGCCCTGGCCGCCAAACCATCAGCGGCGACGTCCCGTTTAACCCCGTTCAGCCTCTGCCGTTCGGTCGATCACTCCCGGCAACATCCAGCGTGCACGGGGAATCCAGCTTGAAACTATCCGAAAATTGCCCTCGAATTCGTCTGCCGATTTACTCCTCGCCCTTTAGACGGCGGACGGCTCTGATTCGTTAGCTCCAGTTTCCCCGCACCGCCATCATTTTCGCCTGGAAACCTTACCTGTAAAGATCCACAAATACGGATTGCTTTCCCGTCCATTGGTCTGATTCCTCGACAGCTTGCCCCTTGGTTGTCCATACGCAATGCCGGACCTCCAAGTTGCGTTGTTTTGCACGAATTCGTAACCAGGTGTTTATCAAGAATTAAAGGAGGCCCCGCGCGTTGACGCTCGCTTTGGCCGTCCGATATACTCAGGCCGGAGTGATTTGCAGAAAGGAACCCGCGCGTTTGCCTGTTGGTGCGAGGCCGCAAACATGCTTGTGCACATGGCATGACGTGGCCGCTCTGATTGTGACCCGCGCACTGCCCGCGGGGGCGGCCTTTCGCCGATGAAGCCCAGCCCCTTAGTTCGTGAGTTGTTCCGCATCCTGGGCCCCGAGGCTGTCCTCTGGCGGCCCGAGGACGTCATGCTCTATGAGTACGACGCGCTCTCCTGTCTGAAGCAGCCGGAGGCAGTGGTTTTCCCCACCACGACGGCCGAGGTGGTCGCGGTGGTGAAGCTCGCGGCGCGTGAAAAGCTGCCCGTCGTGCCGCGCGGCGCGGGGACGGGGTTGAGCGGGGGTTCGGTAGTCAGCGAAGGCGGCATCGTGCTCGGCTTCGCGCGCATGAAGAAGATTCTGGAAATCGACCTCGAAAATCTCCGCGCCCGCGTCCAGCCCGGCGTGGTGAATATGGACCTGACGCTGGCGGTGAGCGACCACGGCCTCTATTTTGCTCCCGACCCTTCCAGTCAGAAGGCCTGCACAATTGGCGGCAACGTGGCCGAGAACGCAGGCGGACCGCATACTCTGGCGTACGGAGTCACTACGAATCATGTGCTCGGAGCGGAAGTCGTTCTTCCCGACGGCGAAGTCGTGCGCACCGGCGGAAAGTTCTGGGACCGCCCCGGCTACGATCTGACCGGCTTCCTCGTGGGGTCGGAAGGAACGCTCGGTATCGTCACGGAAGTGACGGTGCGCCTCACGCGCAAGGCGGAAGCCGTCAAAACGCTGCTCGCAATCTACGACCGCATTCTCGACGCGCCGCGCACCGTGGCGGCCATCACGGCCCGGCGCATCACGCCCGCGGCGCTCGAAATGATGGACGGCTTCACGCTGCGCGCTGTGGAGGACGCCTTCCACGCGGGCTTTCCCATGGACTCCGCCGCCGTCCTGCTGCTGGAGGTCGAAGGCGTGCGGGAGGAAGTCGAGGAACACGCGGACGAAATCGAAGCTGTTTGCCGGGAAAACGGCGCGCGCGAGGTGCGCCGCGCGAAGTCCCCCGAGGAGCGCGACCTGCTCTGGCGCAGCCGTAAGAACGCGTTCGGCGCGTTGGGACGTATCAGCCCGAACTATTACGTGCAGGACGGCGTCATCCCGCGCACCCGCCTGCCCGAGATGCTGGAATTCATTGAGCAGGTCAGCAGCAAGTACGCATTGCGGATTGGCAACATCTTCCACGCCGGCGACGGCAACCTCCATCCGCTGCTGATGTTCGACGCGCGCGACCCGAGCCAGGTTGAGCGCGTGAAGAAAGCCGCCGCGGACATCATGGCGAAGTGCGTCGAGATGGGCGGCTCGATTACCGGCGAGCACGGCGTGGGCATCGAGAAGCGCGACCTGATGCCACTCATCTTTTCACCCGACGATCTGGAGTTGATGCGGAAATTGAAGGCGGTTTTCAATCCTTCCGGTACGCTCAATCCCGGGAAAGTGCTGCCCGCGGGAAAGGTGTGCGGCGAATTGCGAATCGAAGCGAGCCTGGGAGGAATTCTGTGAGCCCGGCGACGGAAATCGCGCAGGCGGAGCTGGCCGCCATCGTGGGCGCGGCGCGAGTCGTCGCGGACCCGGCCGCATGCGCGGCGTTCGCCGTGGATGGCCAGGCGCCGCAGTGCGTGGTCTATCCCACTGCGCCCGGCGAGGTGGCGGCGGTGCTCCGCTACGCCTCCGCGCGCGATCTCGCCGTCATCCCCTGTCGCAATGCGACGAAGCTTGGCGTGGGGAATGCGCCGCGCCGCTATGACGTGGCGCTGTCGCTCAAAGACTTGAACCGCGTCTGGCACTACGAGCCCGCGGACCTCACGATCACCGTC
>Ga0187886_1002108_pt1 | contig 16538 bp, 12 predicted proteins | sample June2016WEW_20_1_FD_133001 | JGI IMG/M metagenome (GOLD analysis project Ga0187886, IMG submission 133001) | Peatland microbial communities from SPRUCE experiment site at the Marcell Experimental Forest, Minnesota, USA - June2016WEW_20_150 | ecosystem: Environmental > Terrestrial > Soil >... | reverse complement strand
CATCTGTGAGCCTCAACGAAAAAGGTCAGCAAGTTACCATTATAGGGGAATACCGTAGGCCCATCAGCAACCGGATTGCCTCCCTTTTTGATGTAAGTCACAATACTTCTAACGGTTTGCGGGGTAATTCTTGCATCTTCATCAAGATGAAGTACCCAGACATCGGGCGAGTTTGGCGTATATTTCAGGGCATAATTGAGTGCTCTTGCCTTGAACTTTGAGTTACAGACATAATCCGGCGGGACAATAATATGTTCTGCTCCATCCAGTTTACCATCTTCATCAGCTAAAACTTTTATGCTGTAATTGGTGAACTCGCATTTCTTGCATGACGCGATGATGGATTTAACCGATTCGTCCAGCAAATCAGTAACTTTCCTAGCGGTAATAAGAAATACTATATTAGGATAAGGATTATGGGGCATAACATAGTGCCGAGGAATGTATGTTCTCCAACCTCTAATTAAGTAATACCAACTGGCCAGAATACCGGGTACCAAGATTAAGTATATGATTTCAGCGATTGTCATTTATTTTCCCTCCTTAGTTAGTTCGACAGCAGCTATTGTTAATATATAATTACTTATTTCAGCCTCCTCTTAAGCTCTCTTATCGTTGGTAATAATATTGGATTTATTCCGGCTCGCCACGCCACTCCGACGGCCTGCTTCCGATTCTTCGGCAAGCATCTGGCGCCGGTTATTCTCCAATATTGATAATTCCGTGTTGACTTCCTTTATAGTTTCGAATAGTTTAGAAGTAAACCCGTGGGAATAGCATAGTGTCAGTAACTGGTTAAGGTCCTTTGGCAGACATTTACCGCCAAAAGGCCTCCCGAAAAAGCTGGTTCCATATTCACTGACACGCTCATCATTCTTTATAATATCAGCTACATCTTCTGTATCTATTTTTATGATGGAACATAGTTTATCTACTTCGTTCCAGAAGGTAATTAGAGTAGACAGATAGTTGTTGAGAACCAACTTGGCAGTTTCACTGATGTTGGATTGGGTCCTGATGATTTTAGCACCTAATGGGGCATACGCTTCCGATAGTAAATCTCCATGCTCATGGCAGCACTCGCCGATAATCACAAACTTCTGGTTTAACACATCTTCGAACGCTGTTTCTTCCCGCAGAAATTCAGGGTTGTGGCAGATATGCACTCCGTATTCCTGCATTAAAGTCTGGCTGGTACCCGGCGGGATAGTGCTTTTAATAACGTAAGGGTTGTGCACCTTGCTTTTTACCAGATAATCCAGTACACCAGGCACTGCCTTCTCAGGTGGACATATAAATGTTAAGTCAGCATCCTTCACTGGCTCATCAGTAACCCGAATTTCGGGGAAATTTACTGACTGCACATCATATCCAGTAACTGTATGACCCAATTTTCTCATTAAATGCGCTTGGGCCTTCCCCACTACTCCTAACCCGGCAATTTGTACTCGCATCTCGTTTTATAACCTCCATTTATAAAATTTATCAATAAGAACCGGCATAAACAACTTTCATTCATCTTTCATATTTTTTTCTGCTTTCTTGCTATCATAATTTGCCAGATAGGGAGCGTCAAGGGGGTCAACTTAACTTATCCTCCCAACTTAGTACTTTATTCCTATTACTAATTTTGGGATGAATAGTACTTTGGTATGGTTGTTTGGTTGTCCGGGACAAATTCCAATAGACCGGTTTATCGAAGAAAGCATAATAGAATACGGTAATTGATGGTTAAAAGTTTCCGAAAACTACAGGTGAAGTTACACGGCTTCAATATTAATACAACGATACCTTAAAGCGATAGAGCGACCAGGGGATGATAAAAGCCGGCTGTATGAGTTAGGTAGATCGCATGTTTAGCCAAGACGACATCTTTAGATTCCTGGTAAAGTTAAACGCGGCTGAAACGATGCGCTGCGGAGAGAACTTTAGCGTGACAAGGCATAATATAGCTATGGTGGTAATCAAAAAAAGGGGTAGCCTTGACGGTATTAAGAACCATACAATGGTTTTAATGGTTTCGGTGGTTGCAATGGTGTCCAAGGAATGCTTTTTTTAGGATACACAACAGGTTTAAGGATCCCATCAATATACCGCTTCAACTCAGGCCCGATATTAGGATCTTTAAGTGCTAATGATATCGTGGTTTGAAGCAAGCCTAATGGCGTCCCGGCGTCATACCGCTCACCTTCAAATTGATAGGCGTATATCGGGTAACGTTGAACTAACTGTTTTAAAGCGTCAGTGAGCTGAATCTCACCATTCTTACCAGGGGGAGTATCACGTAACATTTGGAAAATCTCAGGCATGAGGATGTACCTGCCCATAATAGCCAAGTCCGAGGGAGCTTCCCCGGGACGTGGCTTTTCTACCAGGTCTGTCACCTGGTAGATACGGTCGGCTTGTCTCTTGGGAGCAATAATTCCATAACGGCTTATTTCGTCTTCATTTACCTGTTTGACGGCGATAACACTGCACTCATATTTCTGATGAACTGCCATCATATTTTTCAGCACCAGTTCCTGTTGCTCAAAAAGGTCGTCAGGAAGGAATAGTATGAAAGGTTCATTACCAATAACACTCTTAGTAGTAAGTAGAGCATGCCCCAGTCCTAGTTGTTCTTTCTGGCGAACGTAGGTAATATCAACCATATTAGACAGGCGACGGATTTCATGCGCCAGTTTAAATTCCCCTTTTTTCTCCAGGACCCGTTCCAGTTCGAGGGAACGGTCGAAGTAGTCTTCGATAGCTCTTTTACCCAGTGACGTTACGATGACCACCAATTCTACTCCACAGGCAACCGCCTCCTCTACGCTATACTGGATAAGTGGTTTGTTCACTAATGGTAGCATTTCCTTGGGCTGGGACTTAGTTACCGGTAAGAACCTTGTGCCCCAGCCGGCCGCCGTGATTACCGCTTTTCGAATTTTCATTGTCTCTTTCCACCTTATGCCGCGTGCCGTAGACGAGTATCAGAATAAGCCTGCTTACCTTCCTCTAAACTATGTCCATTTAACACCTGCCAGAAAGAGGGGTCTGGCAGGAAATGAAGTTCATAAACAGGAATTGCATCGACTAAAGTACGACAAGTGTCAAGAACCCTGCTCTGGAGTTGACTATCATCATCAAAAAACGGTACGCATTGATAAAGGTTCGATAAGGCTTGCACCTTATCCAGTAATATGAGGCTGTTCATCTGGTCCTTCTTTAATAAATAAAGGCCACCAAGTGGTGCCCGGGCGTTGCTCTGGTCAGGTGAAAACTCGCCCCGGAATGGGGTTCCATAGACACGATATCCGCCATTGTGTGGCTTGATGATAACCATCTCATCACTTAGTACCGTACGCCCTGTGGATAATCGGGCTACCGTTGTTTTGCCGCTGCCGGATGGTCCAAAGAAAACAGACACACGTCCATTTTCACTGATGGCTGAAGCCCGGAGTAATAAACCTCTCTCATTGATTAATATCAAGGTGAATAACATACGGAGGAAACTATCAAAACAGTCATCATTCTTCCACATCTTTATCAATACCTTCCTGGAGGAGGTATTAGCCACTGCTACAAATAGCTTATCGGCTTGCTTGATGATGTAGTTGTGTCCCGAATTCACTTTTTTAATTAATGTGTAAAGAGGCATCCTTCCATTTTCCAAAGTAAAATCTTCAATAGGTACGAGCCTTATTAAAATTTCGTAAGCCGCTGGACCGGATGACTCAAACCACCGGTATCGTACGCGCAGGAGGTCTAAAAAACTAATATCGTGACTAATAATCGCACACCTGATGCCACCAATAGAGATAAAAAGCTTCCGAGTTCCGGATTTAATATGCTGCTTATCTAATACGCGGTCACCAAGAACATCCATAATTTTCTTCTGTTTTTTATTGACCTCTCACCACATGTAAAAACTCTTCTGCTTCTTTAAGTCTTTTTCTCTTGTACCTTTCAAAGAGAAATCTGAACATACGAGTTCGGACAGTAACAATAAGAAAGTGCAAATATAGTTAGATTCTTTATATTTTCGAGATATCAGGCTTTACTCATACAGCTTGAACTAACATCGATTTACTTTCTAGAATAAGCCATATTCGTTCCTTGGCCTGGGCAATATAATTGGCAACAGTCCTCAGATCTACATCGAGAAACTCAGCGACCGTCTGCTGATCGATTCCTTCCATTGCCAGACGAATAGCATAGTACCTGGCGAGGTCAATTTTGTTACGTGGAAAACGGATACCAATGGTCTTCTGGATTTTTATCAAGTCCTGGCTTCCAAGGTGAAGTTTCTCTTTTTCGATTGCTGAGACTATCTCGTCAATTGGATATCGCGGCCGTTGCGTAATCTGCTCGGCACAGGCAATCAGCTCCTTGCGGAGTGCTTTGGCAAGTTCCAGCCCATGGCTTTCTTCTAATGCCCTTTGTGTGACCACAGAAAGCTGGGTCAACTTGCTCGTCTGCAGGATCGGCAGATCCCAACAATGAGAAAGGGCGTGTCCTAATTCAAATTGACTTGTTTCATTCCTGTTAGAACTCAATTGTCTGGGAATGAATTTCAATGACATTCTCTCAAGCTCCAATCGCTATCCTGAGTACCAATCCCTGACTTTTGTAACCGAATCCATTTGTGTTTCTTATCATTATATATACGAGACGAGTTATTTATGGGTTATAGAAAGGATAGAATACTGTTTGAATTTACCCCAAGCAGTGACATTAACTGAGATATTCTCTCTGATATGCATGAGTTTAATTTCCCTCCCGATTTAACTAGAGAGTTCAATCCACGTATGGTATTCTGGTTAGTTTATATGCTCTTATTATTTGCCTTGGATATTTCTTCCAGCCTCTTCATTTTGATTGGACTCCAGCGAATGTCCATGTAAATAAATTCCAGTGTTATCCGATTACTTCCCGAAAAGTGAGACTAAACTTGTCATGAACATCCTGTCACGTCAGAACGCCATTGCCTGCCGTCGGATAGCAGTCATCACGTCCAAATTTTACGAATAGTTTATAAAAAAAAGAGCGAAGTTTAGTATTTATTTACTTTCTAGTCCTTATTATTGTAATGAGAATTTAAAACTATCGCCCGGGATATGGTGTCTTGTAGCAGTGGGAGGCAGGTAAACAATCGAGGAGGAAATACGACATGGTACAGGATAATGAGATAATGCCTATGCTAACAGTAAAGGATGTAGCCCGTCTTTTGCATATTCACGTCAATACAGTAAGACGCTGGAGTGATAACGGCATCATAAGGGCATACCGTATCACACGCCGTGGTGACCGTAGATTCCGCCAAGCGGATATTGCACTCTTCCTTGCTGAGCTTGACGAGTTTAACGCACATAAAGGTAATGGGAGGAAACCCGTCTTAACGGCAGATCTCGTTTAATAAAGCACAGGTACAATGTTGAATAAAATACTTCTTACCAAAATTCGTGGCAATAAAAGAACGTAATTTTTAGTGGCGCTGAAGACTGGCTGTGTAACCCTTATGATTAACCGGTTGGTTCCCGTTCAATCCCCTTGAGGATATATCCCTAAAATAATAGCTTGTGCCCAGCCGAAGGAATATCCAAGCTATATCACCATCTGTTATGTTAAATTTATGTTGATACCGTCGTATTTTCCGCTCAATTTCCAGATCAAGAGCTTCTATATCCATCACCTGGCCGACCATGTGGTTCAACCTCCTTTATGTATTATCCTGATTGTTTTACACGCCAGTGTAGTCAAATATCATATCTGTTAAACAGTATTCAATACCTTAAAGGCTCAATATATTTTCGGTCCTTGAGACTATTCTGGTTCTTCTTGATTTAGATAAGTAGATTAGTCTCATGGATACTATCATAACTTTATAAAGTTGGAACGAGGTTAGAATCCTGTTATTTTGCGGTTGGAATAAATGGCGTCCTTGGATTCAGTAACTTACTCTAAGAACTTATTGGTGCGGAGATTAAGGACCCGCTCTGAGATATGACTCATACCCACATTGAGATACAGGAAGATTTCAGCTACAGAAAATGCAAGGGAGTATATAATGGAAATGTCAAGGGGCAAGGCGATAACCGAGGAACCTTAAATTCTGCTTTCACAGGGCTGTGAACGAATTAAAACGGCCAGCTTTAATATGTTCAAGCCACTTTTTTGGAAAGGGTGTCCGAGGGTGGCACAAAGAACTCTCTACGAGTGTTCCCATAACCGGATAAACTGCGGCTTTATTCACCGCCGCAAGGGATACCGGTTGCTATCCGGACCGGAAGTTCGATTCTTAGAGGCGATTACGTCCTTCTGAATATGCAACGGATTCAGGATATTCATTAAGGTAACGCTTTAACACAGGCACATCATAAGCGCCATTCCGCGCCAGCACCGTGGTTAGTTATAGCCATTGAGTGCCAGTATCATATCGCTCCATATAATATGCACTAGCCGGGAGGGCTGCCGTCTCTATGAAGGAACGTTTTAATGTCAGCGATGTCAAAACGGAAATCGCGGCGTTTGCCAATTCTATAGCCTTTAAGTACACCGATTTTGCTCCACATTCTGATGGTATTTGGATGCACATGAAGTAAATGTGCCGCCTCACTGACATTAAGCATCCTGGGAAGTAATTCCACATCTTTATTCTTATTATATCTTAACATTTGGCAACTCTACATCAAGAGTTATTAATTATATTAATTCTGGCTTATTTTTTATCACTCTTTCAATAGGGATAACACCAATAACATGCTGGTAGTAGCACCCAAAACGCCAGGCGGATTTTGTATCGACCCTGCATGTTTTAAGACGCTCACCGGAAGAAAGTAAGAAAAGGTCATAGATTCTAACCTTTTTCTCACTCGTCTATCCCTCATGCTCTAACAGGATATATGTATGATGATGTTGGTGATTCCGACACCGATTCAGCCAGTGGATAAAGGACGTAACTGCTATTAATTATCGAATACTGACACCAAAGCTGGGTAAGATACTGGATGTTAATTGCGATCCAGAGTTGACGGACATTTTGCAAATAAATCTGGTGCAGGCCAATCTTGAGGTCATCTCCGCCAAGAATGGGGCCGAAGGTTTACGTAAAGCTTCCTCCGAGAAACCGGATGTAATTCTTCTCGATACTGACCTCCCAGACCTGGATAATACCGAGGTCTGCCGACAGTTAAAAGAATCACCGCAGACCTGCCACATCCCTATAATACTTATCGGTTCGGAGGGCCAAAAAAATAGTAAAGCCCTGAAGCTGGCTAACAGTGCTGATAGCTATATTGCGAAGCCCTTCGATCCTAAAGAGGTTGTTTCCTTGGTCCAGACTTACCTGAGACGCAAGGAGCGAGCCGCAGAAATAGATTCCCAGACCGGATTGCCGAATGGAACCCAGATAAGCCGCGAAATCACCCGCCTTATTGAAGAAAATAAGAACTTTGCGGCTATATACCTGGATATTGATAAACTCAAGATATTTAACAAGGTTTACGGTTTCGCTCACGGTAATACGGCTATCAGGCTTCTTGCTGATATAGCTGTTGAAGCCGTCCGGCGGTTGGGCAATCCGGAGGACCTGGTGGGGCACCTCGGCGGGGATGATTTTATGGTAATCACCACAACGCGTAAGGCAAAAACCTTGTGCCGAAGGATTATAGCGGAATTTGATAGACGTAAGAGAACCCTGTACCCCCAAGAAGACTTCCAGAAAGGCTATATTGAGCGTGAAAGTCAGTTAAGTGGGAAGGATAAACATCCCATTATGAGCCTTCACGCGGCTGTAGTCACTAACGAGAAGAGTCTTTTCCGTCACTTCTTCGAGGTAAGCAAGGCAGCGTCCGAACAGATCAAGCGCCTTAAAAGCTTCACGGGTAGCCATAGCTATTTTGATATCGCTGATGATAATATTGAACCGGATGCCGATATTTCCCCCAAAGCCCTGCCACAAAAGCACCGGCAGGATTCCAATGCAATGTACGGGGTATTAGCCTGGTTTTCCGCACTGACCGGAGACATTAAAAGCCCCGTCATGGCCATGGATGATAGTCTCCAGCAAATAGAATCGGAACAGCCAGAAAATCGCTCTCCCCGGGGATTAAGCATTCTGGCCTCTGCCAGAGAGAGTGTTAATCGGCTGATTCAAATTGTAGGCCTGCTGGAAAGTCTGATAACGACTGAATGCCCCCTTGTGTCCTCCGTTCCGGATGAAGCGAATCTAGACGGATTCATTAACTGGATTGTGGAGCAGGTGCGGGGTCAAACGGAACAGCGAGGAATTGCGATTGACATTCAAGCTGCCGGTAGCACAGAGCAACTTATAGTTGATGGTAAGAGCCTGGCTCAAAGCTTGCTATACCTGTTGAGAGCCATGGTTGAAATGAGTGCATCGGGAGACCGAGTTCAGATAGGTATTTCTGAAAAGCATGATGAGTTTATTACTTTACAGATTGCCAACCCCAATCACTATATCGGCCCCAGGGTACTAGCCAGGCTTCAACGAAATCCACCAGAAGGAGTACGACGTAATGCCATTGGATTTAAGATCTACCCGGCCAAACTGCTGGTGCAGGGCCTAGGCGGGAGTCTGAGCATTACGAGTGAAAAAGAGCAGGGAACAATTATTAAGATAATTATCCCCAGAAAATGGCAGAGCTGGATACATGAGCTAAATACCCTAGTATTCGCTACATCCGCAAGCCGAAAGCAAGCACGGGCGGAACTTGAGAATATACGGCAGTTGTTGTGCTCGTCTACCAGAAAGGTACCCGCCGCATTTGAAGACAGCCTGGATAGACTTCGCAGCCGGATCCAGGAGTTAGGGATACTCTGTAACCGGTCCCTGTACCTAGCAGAGGATTTCAACAGCCGCCTTGAAAAGCAACAGGAACGATGGATGCAGCAAGAAATCGAACAGATTTCCACCTCAGAAGCCATCCTAACCATCAGCCGTGAAATTGCCCAGCGATTGCATACTACAGGATATTTCTTCGATGTTGAAAGTACGCAACGAGTAGCAAAGAATGCTCTGGCTATCGCTAACGAATTCAATATGTCTCAGAACGACCTCAGGGAGCTTCATCACGCTGCCTTACTGAAGGATCTGGGACTGGCCCTGTCAGCCCAACATATAGTCAAGCAAATGGTGGTGCCTACGATTGAGGAAGCGATAATCATTAAAGCATGCTTCAGCCCGATGTGGAAAGCATTGTCAATGATTCCCTTCCTTTCAAGAGCTTTAGATATTGTCCTCTACAGGAATGAGAAATATAATGGTACAGACGGACGCTTCGGTGTTAAAGGCGTCAACATCCCGCTAGGGACAAGAATCATAGCTGTTGCCGAAGCTTTCGACTCCATGACGTCAGGTTTGTCACCACGGGTAACATTGGCCCCAAATCTGGCTGTAAAGAAAATTTTAAGTGATTCCGGGATATGTTTTGACCCTGATGTCGTGAATGCCTTCCTCAGGACATGGAGGAGAAAAGAGCTGTTTTTAGCCCAGCCGGGCCCCAGTGGAAATTAAGTTATTTACATTCCAGGCTGAATTATTCAATATCAAGGGATTCACTGCAGAACTAATATTATGTTTCAGGCACTATACATTCGATACCTGATTCTAAGCGAATCCTGATCTGTTTCTTCCAGCTCAATTTGTTTCAAGCTGCACTTGTGATTGTGACATTATCTGCCAGCCTGGCCGGCCTCGTTGCTACGTCTCCTCTTCATTATCGAAGAGATGTTTGACTCTAAAGCGCTAACGCCGATGAAGATAATCGCCAGGGCGAGAGGTGTCGCGTTTCCCTGAGCAGTGAACCACATTTTAAACCCTACTATTACTGCAAAGACGCTCACGGCTATGTTGGTAATAAGTCTTATTATATTCTCCATGATAACTTCCTTTCAGAACTTGCTGGTTCACCAATTTCACTCATCTAAAAACTTATCCGAATTAGCTGTTTAAAAAGGGAGAACTGCATATAAAAAAGAGCACCTTCTTATGAGGGCTTATCTTAAAAAAGAACGCTCTTACTCCGGATTCCTAGTCAAAGTTAAAGCCTGCCTGACGATCGCTCTCCTCTCAATGATGCAATCTTATAAATTCTAACCATTTTCTAACGATGTTATCACTATTTTATAACTCTCTCTACCCTATATACAATGAAATAAAGATGAAATAAAGATGAGTATTAATGTGAAAGGCTTATTGCGGTTAGCCAACATAAAATAGTAAAGGCCCGGGAGATACCAGGCCCTTATTGTTCCTGTTTTCTTACAGACCTTCTTTGGTTTATCCTAACTGGATGGTTACATTAGCCGAGTGGGTTGTAACGTTAATATCTGTTCTGGTTCCGTAATGGTCAGCGTATAGGTCCCCCTGTGCCCCGATTTCGAATGAATAGTAAGCGTCGAGCTTGCCCCGCTCGCCGTCGGGGTGCACGAATCCCTGCTAAAGGTGTAGGTGGCGCCGCTTGGTAACCCGCTAATGCTGAGATTTTCGGCGAATTGGTTCCACTAAGGGCAGTCAGCTTGATCGTATAAGTTGTTCTCCTTCCCGCATACACCGTTCGCGAAGACGGACTTACCGAAAAGGAGAAGGCGGACGCTTTCGTGGTTACTGAAACCTGGGATGACTAGGCGTATGTGTTACCAGCTATATTATACGCAGCCACGATATGGTATATGTGGTTAAGGACTGCAAGCCGGTATTGGAATAACTCGTGGCTACCGTCGTGGTAATCTGGGTGCCGTTTCTGAATATCAGGTAACCGGCCACACCCACGTCATCTGAAGCATCGGCCGTCACGGTAACCGTACCCGAAATGGTGGCACCATCCGGGGGAGAGACAATAGGAACAGTTGGGGATGCCATACGCCGGTCGAGGGGTTATAAGCCAGAAGACCCCAGCCCGATAAATTGTTTTCATGACAATATGTACTGCTATATCCATCCCAGTAGACTACGTCACTCCAACCAATACCTATATCAATGAAAGAAGTATGCAAGAAATATAAAAATAATACATAAGTTATACTTCATCACATAGGGATGATGGGCAAAAAACTTGCAGCCACATGTTATCGCCCGCCTACCGGAGTGGCTGACTATCAAGGGCCCACACTGACTACGCCGGAGGGAAAATAAAAAAGCCAGCGCGGATACAGGTACCGTCTAACCGTATTGCGTAACGCCGGTTTTGACCTGTCGCCTGGCCTCTAGAGGTCCATGAGCTTTGCCCATGAGTATTTATGATACTGTCCACATTTTCTGGCGAGGCGTCTTTTCATCACCTAAAGGCAAGTCCCTGGAACTCTGCCCTCAGGGTTATCAGACAATTTGATTTTAAGGTAAAGAAGTCACACGAGAAGTGCCTTTATCAAGACATCATGGGTTATCCTCGGTTTCTATTGACACCCCTTATAGCACAACTTATAATACCCTTGACAATTAGAAAGGGCAACCCGCATTGAATGATTTTAAAAAATTAATGAAATACATCGGGATTGGCCTCTTCGTTATCGGTGGAATTTGTATGCTGTTGACGATAGCCCTGCTGGTCGGTTTTATGGGGTCATTCAGTATCTTCGGCGGCGATAATGCAATTTCCGGTATTATCAATTTTATAACTATAAGTATTTTTTGTTTTGTTCTCGGCTGGATTTTTGTGGATTTTTTTCAGTAGATACTATCAAGAATAAATTCTCTTACGATAATATTATATTTATCCGGGAATTAAGATACCGAGTCAGGAAATTCGGGTGAATTGGACTATCGGCCGAATATTCCGACGAAGAATCCTGACAGATAACAAACGGAGAAGACCCGTATCTTAACGTGAGAGCTTTGATTCTAACGCCTTGTTACACTCGATTGTTTTAAATATATTTACGGCGCTACATAATTGACTGCGCTACGTTGGAAAAGCTCGGATTTGGCCTGTGTGTAAGCCACCTGAGGGCCAATGTCAATCTCAGGTGGCCTATGCCCAACTCGTACACCGACACCATGAAGTATTATATCGATGACTCAAATTCAGGGGCGCACCGAGCATGGAATACAGTTACCGCGTGAGCAACATCGCTGGTGGTGCTAGAAGGAACCACCAATCCATTCATGGCCGCCAAAAGCTTTGGCAGCGGACAATTTATCTATCATGCCTCACCGGCGCCGAAACCAATGATGATTGGTTCGTTGTGAGGGCTACGGTCGGGCTATAGACTAAAAAAAATCTTAGTAGCTTGTCTTACTAGATCTTACGCATTTTTCTCATCGTTTAAAAACGATAAATATTGACATGCGTGACAGGGGTACAAAACTCCGACTTATTTCTTACATTTTTCTGCCTTCTTCTTCTACTTCCAGGCCCTATAATATAAAAGGCTAAATAAATAAACACCCTCTTTAGGCCAATGTAGTGACCATTAAATTTGTTTAAGACTGCAACTCATAAATACGAGCGGGTGTAACTCAGCGGTAGAGTACCTGCTTTCCAAGCAGGAAGCAATGGGTTCGAATCCCGTCACCCGCTCCAGAATCCAAACGAACCGACCCCCGGTATATGTCTTTCCACACCCCGATAAACCTTCCTGAGCCGTATTTCATTTGAGCAAGCCGGGTTACTCTGCTGGATTCAAATCGCGACCTGTGCCTGGTTTGATAACTTATGTAAGGTTCTATCTATCCTTATGAGTACCATAGAATTGGCTGAAAAAAGCTGGGGGTATTATATGGAACGAATACGCACCCAGAAATACTTTTTCGATATGCTAAATCTATACCACCGGCAGGGAGAAACTGAAAATGCTGCCTCCGGTAAGTCTGTTCCTAGCCCATATATGACCATTGTGAGCTTCTACAATTATTTTACAGATATATAGACCCAAGCCAACTCCGGGGACAGTACGTGTCAATTCGTTATTCACCCTGTAAAATTTATCGAAAATACGGTCCAGTTCTGCCTCAGGTATGCCCGTCCCGCTATCGGTGACACTCACGACCAGGCACGGCAACTTCAAATTCGGTATACATGTGTCTCCGAGTATTTTACTAATCTCCAGGTCGGTGCGGAACAGCCTTACTTCGACTTCAATATCTCCCCCACCTGGTGAGTATTTTATAGCATTTGTTAAAAGGTTATTAACTACCTGTGCTATTTTCTGGGGGTCAACATTAACTCGCGGCAGAGGAGCACATGGACTGAACACAATAACATGATTTTTAGCCTGATTCTGAATTTCGGACAGCACCTGTCGAAGTAGATCGCGCAACGAAACGTGCTGCGTATTTATGTACCTATTTTCTTCAAGCCGACTGACATCTCTTAGGTCTTCCAGTAAGCGAACCATCTTATTGCTGGCTGAGTCTATGCCTTGGAGGTATTGCTGTCTTTGTTCTTCGGTAATTCCTTCACTCAGCTGTAACATGGTAGCGGTATACCCTTTTATTAAAGTGAGGGGAGATAACAACTCGTGCCACAACATAAAAATGTCATCAGACACAGTTTGTGTACCCTGCCTTCCTGTCAGGGTATCGTATGTTCCCGGAAGTCCCTTTTTCTCCTCATGTACGTGGAACCCCATACGATTTGTTTCATTCGTACTGATTAAGACATGTCGGGTTAAAGGTTGCTCACCAGACAAGCGATGTTTTAGCTTATCGTTATCAAGCCATTCCTTACCAGACAAGGAGCTTTCTCGGTTGTTCGTCGGGCCATCATGAAACCGTTGATTCGGTGAGGCCTTTCGCATTTTCAACATGTCCTTCCTGCAGTCTATCCGGCTCGTCACGCTGCACGGCAAAGTGATATCCTACGCCTCGTTCGGTCAGTATTATTTGCGGATTATGCGGATTGGCTTCGATTTTCTTGCGTAAATATCTAATGTACAACTTAACAAAGGATTTATCACCAATATAGTTTGGACCCCATGCTTTCTCTAATATCTGTTCGTGGGTTACTATCCAGCCTCGATTCTTAATTAAACAGGCCAGAATTCTGAATTCCGTAGGTGAAAGCTTGACTTGTTTTCCTCTAACCCAGACCTGGTGGCTTCTCCATTCCAGCTCTATCTCACCATTATGAAAGGTACTTGGCTCAGTATCCTGCGCGTCCGGCGTAGCCCGTTTTAGGACCGCCTGAACGCGAGCTATCAACTCCGGAAAGTCGACAGGCTTTGTGATATAGTCGTCAGCACCGAGGACAAATCCCTTTAAGCGGTCATCCTTCTGACCTCTAACCGTTACCATCACCACCGGGATGTCACACATTTCCCGAATCCGGCGGCAGACCTCCCATCCGTCCATCTTAGGAATGACAGCATCTAATAGTACTAAATTGGGCCGGCTGCTGTACACCCGGCGTAGTCCTTCGGCCCCATCTTCAGCAGACGATACCTCATACCCCGCATTTTGTAACCACATCTTCGTTAGTTTTGAAAACTCGGTGTCATCATCGATCTGTAGTATCTTCCCTTTCACAGCCATAATTATTCTCTCCTGTTATATTATTTACTCTTTAGCCGGAGATTGATATTCACCCTCATGGCTAACAGAGTTTAATAAACTACTGATGTTGGTTTTTTATGTTACTTTTGTCCATGTATTTTCACTAAATTGGTAAGAATTCGGTAAAAGAACTATTTAAAGGATAATATGCAAATTGGTAAACGTCAACGTCATTTTTCCTCCCTTTTCCTCCCGAATTTAGCCATTTAGTCATAAGGATTTTAGTACTATAGCCAATATAAAACCAAAATTTCCAGACAATGTATCCTAAAAAATTAACAATATGCCGGATTTCTAACCTTTTCTCACCCAAATATCACCCAATTCTAGCCATCAGCATGGGGTAATTTTACCCGCTTTTTACCGACTTTTAACAACCCCCCTCGAAAAAGTAGACAAATTGCTCCCAGTTTCTCCGTGTAATAACGAGTCGTAGAGAATAATCTTGTGAAAACAAAAGAACATACTAAATGGTAGATTATCAACCGTGCTCAATGAAGAATCTCGGAAGACACGTAGAGTAGGAATTATGGGATACTGTTTCGCCGCTAAAAGCAGAACTTAAGGTAACTTCATAGACTTTGAGTCTCCGCCCGCAGCCGAGACTCGGGGATATCAGGCACAGTTTTGCTGATATATCTAAAACCAAAACCTTCGGCTATGAACCAACGTACACCTTACTTTGCTCGATAAGGTTACTTATCGTTAATATAGCCTCTGAATATGTCACGTCTGTGATAAAATACTATGCTACCAGAATCATGCTCGATATTGCCGTAAGATTATAATCACACCAATGGCTCTGCAGTTAGCTGATGTTGTTAAATAAAGAGCATGTGACTTTACACTGGCCTCGTTTAAAACTGGCCCTTGGAATTTCTTTCCCGGTCACTGCCTCGTCTTTCTCCCAGCCTTTGTATCTGGAGGGCCGTTACATATGCAGCGAAAAAAATGATAAGAACCGTAGCGGAAATTTCTCCCCACAGGATGAAGGGATTATTTTCTACAAAGTAAATTGACCCATTGATGGCGATGATGACCATATGTATCAGCCAAGATATGCTCAGAGCTATTAATAGCATATGGCTTATCACGAGGATAGTGGCAAATCTCAAGCGTCTACGCATAAATGGCTTCAGTTCTTAGTTACTATGAGTCAGAGTTACCCGTCAAGATCACTGTGGCTTCGGTAATCCCTAAGCATATCACGCTTACGATATAGTATAACCGCGATGATGACCATCGTCAATATGAGTGTCGCGCCGACTACCATGCCCAGAGTTTTCCAGCTGACCGCTTTAGTTATCAATTCGGGTGTGACTATTAACGGCGGCGACGGCATGTCCTGAACAAGGCTTTCCCCCTCATATAGCTCCGCCTGGAAGGTATATTTTCCCGTCGTCCACCCCGCGGATGGTATGTAACTCAGTTCACCGGTTTTACCATCCGATTGCAGCTGGCTCAAGGTGAGCAGGGGGACCGTCTCCAGTAACTGGTCTTCGAAAAATACCTTAAGGATTAGCCTGTCCTCAGGGAAAGATTCGGAGGGTTGGTTCATCTGATATGCTATCCGGGCGCCAACAAGTTTATTAACAGCTTCATCGTAACTGGGAGCAACGCTGAAACTGCTGATTTCCAGCCTGGGTTGGGATGGCTCCTGGACTATAGCTGCTGGAGGTGGTTGTACATTATATGTCCCCTGCAAACCGCCGATGTTTACTTCGTGTTGCCCGGCAGCATCCGGAGTGATGCTGAAACTGACAATCGTACTACCACCGCCATTAATGTCGACATCTTTTGTTTGCGCAGGAACGCCATCTATTTGCAATACAGCCTGATAGCTGCCTGACAGGTCGCCGGCATTGGTGACGAGGGCACTTATTTCCAGGCTCCCTCCCTGATTGGCTTCCGTCGGGGTTATATTAAGCTCGCTGACGTTGAACGTCGCCGGGGCTTGCGGAGCTTGTGGAGCTTTTACCATGAATGTCGCCAGATTGTCTCCGATGCCGACCTGATGTTCTCCAGCCGTATCTGTAGTAATGGT
>Ga0187886_1002107_pt1 | contig 16550 bp, 16 predicted proteins | sample June2016WEW_20_1_FD_133001 | JGI IMG/M metagenome (GOLD analysis project Ga0187886, IMG submission 133001) | Peatland microbial communities from SPRUCE experiment site at the Marcell Experimental Forest, Minnesota, USA - June2016WEW_20_150 | ecosystem: Environmental > Terrestrial > Soil >... | reverse complement strand
GCTTTCAGAATGAAAATATTTTGATGAACGATAAAATCGAAAAGAAATACTTAGAAGACAAAAGAAGGAAATACTACGGAGGGACTAAAAACGACGCTTTATACCTTTTTCGACAGTCTCGGATGGTCTCGATGGCGATGACGGCACCGGGGGATGGGAATCTGCTCCGGCACCGCCTCAGTTGCAGAAAGAGCTTCAGGGATTGCCAGGCGTAGCGACTCAGATGGGAAAGAAGGTCCTGGTCATAGAGAAAAGACGGTCGTCCTCACTTCACCGCCAAGTCGACCGCCCTAGTCCTGTCATTATCGGGCAGCAGCAAATGCATCTGCGTCAAATATCCGATCTCCCCAGTCCCCTCGGCCAGGTTAACTTCAATTAAGTGCCCGCCCTTCTGGAGATCGTCGCTGATAAAGTGGAGGTGAAAGCCGGGAGCATAGACACCCTGTAAATAGGCCGGACAACGGACACCCACCAGCGTCCCTTTAACATTAGTAAATTCAAAAACGGACTGATTCTTGACCACTTGCGCAATCCCGGGATACGGCTTCTCCTGTTTAGCTGTACTTCGGACTTTTAAATAATTGAATGCGCCATAAATCTTAAAAACATAGAAAATATTTCGGTTGGGAAGCAATTTCTCGATGCTCTGCTGAAGCTGTTCATAGCTAGCAACGTTCTGCAGAGGCACGGTGCGATTGGCGTTCAAAAACGCAACTGCCGAATAGGTTATGGGCGTCTTATCATCCACAGGCACGACTTCCCCATCATACATTGCGTTAAATGGCTGGCCATCGATAAGAATCAGCTCGCCGTCCATTCCCTCAAACGCACCCACCCCCACGTTGCCATGCTGTTTCAGTTCCCCGACAGTCGTTACGGGATAAAAAATGCCGTGCTCCAACCCAGTCACCGTGGATACCTGAAAAAGAGTATCCTTGCCCTCCAAAACCTGCGCATAACCGGGCACACTCGCGGCTAACAAAAAAATCGCACACACCCACCAAGTAATCGTTCCTTTTGTCCGCCGATGAAAAAAAAGCATTACCATCCTCCTTTCCCAGCAATCATTCGTTTTGGGCGCCGATGATCTGAACTGATATTCCTGATAGGAACTCGCTTTTTGGTACAGTCAATATACTGGGGAGACGATTGTGTGTCAAGGAGATTTGAGAACAGCGGGATTGGGCACTTCCCGTGGGGTCCTTTTTCAGACTTTGGGTCCTAAGGGAACCGTAGAGTCGAGGATGGGCGCGGAACTTCCATTCGCTGGCCTCTTGCATCCTCGTGGCCCACCCCACATATTGTGTTTTTCTTTCTTTCTATGGTAAAATTTTAAAAGGTCACTTCCACTTCAAAATTCCGCTTAAAGCCCGGTAAGGATCCATACATTTGTCCGTTGATTGCAAGAAGGGAAGTCTATTTTGTAAATTTCGGACGGAAAGGACAAGAGATGAACAATAGGAAACTCACTCTTTTTTCGGTGGCAGCTCTCTTCATATTTCTTTTCAGCGGGAATGCCTGGGCAACCAAAGCTGAAACCAAGATCGAAGTTCCGGAAAGCGCAGCGAAAGGCTCGGAAATTACCATCCGGGTGACAGTCATCCATAATGCCAACAATTTTTTTCATCACGTCGAGTGGCTATGGATCCAGGTCAACGACACTGAAATTGCCCGTTGGGATTACACCGCGACCCATAAGCCCGAGGGAGCCACGTTTACCAAAGAGATCAAGTACAGGGTGGAGGGTGATGCAGAGATAAAGGCCAAAGCCAGTTGTAATATTCACGGAAGTGCGGGGGAAGCGGTGGGAAGAGTTTTGGCCAAAGAATAATATCTATGAAAACGAACCCGGAAGAATTTTTGGATTCCAATCCTCTCTGCCTTCTGCGGTGCGTTTATGAAAAAAGGGGGAAATTCGATCATGAAAATCAGTGGAGTTTCCATCATCCTCATCCTCGGAATTACAAATTTCATCCTGCTCTTTTTTCAACTCAGCTCAGGATTGCACTGGGTCCGGATCCCCATGACCCTTCATCGGAAGACCGGGATCACTCTCTTCATCACTGCCTTCATTCATGGGACGCTTGCCGTCCTCACTCAATAATACTCCCTCACTCTCTTTCTTCGAGCGAAGGAGAAAGAGTCTCCTGAAGAGAGCGACCCCTGGAGAGGTCGGCTGAAATGAAAGAAAAAATTCTCGCTTGGATCAAAATCATCAGGCTCCATTTTTATCCCATGACCTGGATCGCTTACAGCCTGGGGGCTATGGCTGCCTCCAGAAACTTAAAGAAATGGAACCTGGAGGTTTACTGGGTAGGATACCTGGTACTATTTTTTATTGAATTGTCCACGATCCTGGCGAATGAGTACTATGATTATGGCACCGATCTCTTAAATAAAAATGCTGGCCCCTTCACGGGCGGGACAAGAGTTTTAGTCGAAGAAAAACTCGGATTTGCTGAGGTAAGGGCGGGCATCTGGGCATCCCTCATTTTGGCGGTGGGCTTTGGATATCTCCTGATTCGGAGCGATGAGCAGGTTTCTTCTTTCTCGATTCTCCTTCTGATTCTCTTAGGCCTTTTCCTGGGGCTGGGATATACAGCTCCTCCGCTCAAATTTAGCTATCGAGGCCTGGGCGAGATCACCGTCGCCCTTACGCACAGCCCCTACGTGATCTTATGCGGGTACATCTTTCAACGGGGTTCATGGACCGACCCGTTGCCTTGGGTTCTGAGTATCCCCTTGTTTTTCGCCACTCTGACGGCCATCATCCTTGCCGGAATCCCCGACCGTTTGGCAGATAAGCAAGTTTCCAAGAAGGTGATCACTGTCCTTTGGGGGCCACGAAAAGCTGTCCTCCTGGCGGCATTTTCTGCTTGCCTCGCTTCTCTGTCAGGTTTTTTGCTAGGGTATTTCCAAATCATCCGGGGGTCCTCCAGCATGATCATCCTGGCCGCTATTCCTCATGGAATCATTCTCCTGCTTTCTTTATTCAAACTTATTCAATCCGGCAATTATGACCGGAGGATTGATGGGATTATGGTCCTGGCATTATCCTATATTATTTGGTTTGGCCTCATTCCTTTGATCTCCTTCCTTTGATTGCAGAAAAGTGCCATGAAGTGGATCTTGTTCCTTTGCCCTGCTCTGATGGTCTTATTTTCCTTCTCGGGAACCGCCTCGGTCGCAGGGAACCCGAAAGAAGCTGTGGGTGGCCCAAGGATAGAAAAATACCGTTACGAAGCCATCCCCACCGATCATCAGACCTCTCAAAAAGACTTCATCGAGATGGAATTCATCGACGCAGAGGGGGGGAGCGAGTATCGTTCCAAGATCATCTCCTCCAGTTCTTTTGAGGAAATATCCATTCAAATGGATAAGGAAGCCCGATTCATCTCCGGAATGAGAAGGTCCCTCCAAGGTCCGGAAAGGCCTGTCTGGCAAGAAAGAATTTGGAGAGATGGAGATAAGGTTGTTGTGGAGATGCATATAGAGGGAGGTATAAAAAGGAAAGAGCATCGGCTACCCCCGGATAAAGAATTGGCGGTGGATGGCTCTCTTTTGACCCTCCTGCGCTTCTTTCCCTTCGACGAAGGGAAGAAATGGAATCTCTTTATGGTCGATTTTTCGGGATATTCCATCGCCGTAACGGTTCTCCAGGAGGGGAGAGAAAAAATTTCCGTCCCGGCAGGGGATTTCGAGTGTTACCGGTTGGTAACCGTGGTGAATATCCCGGTGTTGAAACCCAAGATTACTTATTGGCTAGGGATCCAAAAACCAAATTTTCTGGTAAAGCATCGGGGAAAGAGAGGACCTTTCACTCCTTCCTATACAACCTCCTTGGTTTCATACGAATAAAGATACCCAATCTCGCATTTTTCTGACCCGATCTCGTCCATATCGCCTTTCAGTTCAGGTCTTCGACCCCCCCTCTTCGATGGGTAGATTTCTCTTACCTTGTAATAATTAGGCGTCTTCAGGTTCCGGCGCTGCAAAACGGTTGTTGGAATGAGCAGGGATTTGTATAATTATCCACCCAGGTATCCCTTTATGACATCGGGGTTACTCAATAGCTCTTCACTAGTCCCATTAATGAATACCTTGCCATTTTGCAGCACATACCCGCGATGAGCTATGGCTAAGGCCAAGGTGGCGTTTTGCTCAACTAGCAGAATAGTGATCCCGGATTCGTGAAGGTGCCATATTGATTTGAAAATCTCTTCGACTATGAAAGGTGCCAATCCCAATGAAGGTTCATCCATCATTAGGAATCTGGGTTCCATCATTAAGGCTCTAGATATGGCCAGCATCTGCTGCTCTCCCCCGCTCAGGGAGGCAGCGATTTGATTTTGCCTCTCCCCAAGGATCGGGAAGCGCTCAAATTCTTTCTCCATGATTTGTAGGACTTTTTTGTGATTGCTGCGATAAAATTGATAGCTGCCAATCTCGAGATTTCCCCTTACAGTAAGATCGGGAATGATTTGCCGGCCCTGCGGGATATGGGCAATTTGAAGCCGAGCGATCTGATAGGACGGGAGTTTTCGCAGATCATGGCCTGCGAAACGGATCTGACCAGCAACCACTGGCGCCAGACCTGATACGGCCCTGATAAACGTTGTTTTTCCGGCCCCGTTCGCTCCGATCAAGCAAACTACCTCTTCGGGCCAGATTTCAATATTGATGTCTTTCAGGACCTCCACTTTACCATAACAGACGGAAAGATTATCGGCCGCGAGCAAGGGTGTCTCCGTCTGCGAATAACGCTTTTCCTCATTTCCCTTCGGCTCATGAATTGTCTGTGGCATTTTTGGGGTTATCTGCCTTCTTTTTGCCGGAATTCTTGTAGGATATGAACTAAATCTCCCCGTCCTAGATAAGCCTCGATCACTTGCGAATTCTTCTGAATTTCCAGGGGCAGACCTTCGGCAATCTTCTTCCCAAAATTGAGGACTGAAATCCTGTCAGACACCCGCATGACAAAATCCATGTTGTGTTCCACGAGCAAAATCGTTACCCCGATATTTCGCAGCTTTTTGAGGAATTCGAAAATTTCCTCGGCCTCGATGCGGTTCAGGCCGGCCACCGGTTCATCAAATAAAATTAAATCCGGCATCACCGCCAAAGCCCGGGCGATTTCGACCAGTTTCTGATGGCCATAGGGAAGGTCATTGATATTCTTGTAGGCAATTTCCCCGATGCCCAAGAACTGAAGAATTTGAAGAGATTTCTCCGCAAGAATCTCTCCTTCCCTGGTAGTTGCGGGCAAGGAAAGAGCATAGCCGATGGGACCACTGCGGAAATTTCGGTAAAAACCTAGCTGGACATTCTCCAGAACAGTGAGTTCTTTAAAGAGCTGCAGGTTCTGGAAGGTGCGAGCCATACCGAGCATTCCCCGCTGCACACTACTCAGTTCTTGCAAGGGTACCCTTTTGAAATGAATGGTTCCCTGATTTGGTCTCAGGACCCCTGTAATCAAGTTTATCAGAGTCGTCTTCCCGGCTCCATTCGGCCCAATGATAGCATGAACATGCCCCTTCTGAACTTGCAGATTAAATTCATTAACCGCAATGAGGCCACCGAAATTGTGAGTCAATTTATTAATTTCCAGGATGGTTCCATTGCCAGCGTTTTGCCCCTTTGGCCCATCTATATTCTGGGCGAGGAACTGGAGCGACAAATCCTTTGGGCCTAGGCGTAAGGTTTTCCTTTTCGCCAGATAATTCCGCAGTTTCCTTTCGACTCCCCCTAATGCCCCTTGGGGCATTAGTACAAGCACCACCAGGAGGGTTCCCCCATAAAAGAAAAAGCGATATTCGGAGAGAGGGGCCAACACCTGGTCAATAATTGTCAGAACGATGGCCCCAAGGAAGGGCCCCCAGAGGGTACCGACGCCACCAATGACCAAGGCCACGAGAAAGAAGAAAGATATTTGAATGCTGAAATTATCCGAATTTAGGTACCCCGTTTGGTGGGCGAGAAAAAAGCCGCAAATGCCCGCATAAGCCGCGCTGATGAGAAAAGCAATCACTTTTTGTTTTTTGATGTTAATCGCCACACTCTGAGCGGCTTCTTCGCTATACTGCACGGCCATCAGCACTTTCCCCCAACGGGATTCAACTAAATTATTTGCAATCCATTGTAAGATCGCCCAAACGATAGCGACTAAATAGAAGTATCCCAACCCTCCCAGTTCATTCCCGAAAAGTGTGGGTTGAGGCACGCCATAAATCCCCATGGCGCCTCCCGTCAAGGCTACCCAGCGCTGACTCAGTATTTCCACGATTAAGCCAAAGGCCAGAGTAATGAGTGCCAAGTAAAGGCCTCGAGTCCGAATGGCCGGAAGCGCAATGATCAGACCGGTCAGCCCACTGAGGGTCGCCGCCACGGGAAAGGTCACCCATAAGGGCCACCCAAATTTCGTAGTCAATAAGGTGGATGAATAGGCGCCGATCGCCACGAATCCGGCGTGCCCGAGAGAAATTTGCCCGGTATATCCGATCAGAATGTTCAGACCCACTACAGCAATGGAGTAATAACATATCGTTTGCGCAACGCTAAAAAGATAAGCGTCTTGAAAAATCAAAGGAGAAACAAGCACGACCCCGAAAATCCCGTATCGGTACAGAAAGTAAATCCAAGAAAAACCTTCTTTTTTCATTAGGATTGCTGTATCTATCTGGATCGGATTTCCTGCTCTTTGAATAAGCCAGAAGGCCGGAAGAGAAGAACCATGATAACGGTTAAGAAGGCGATCATATCCCCATATTGGGAAGTAAGGAGATTGGTAAAATTCTCCAGGAGGCCCAGAATAAGGGCTCCAATTAAAATGCCCACAGGATTCAGAAATCCCCCCAGAATTCCTGCCACGAAGCCCTTGATGGCAAATTTCAGCCCCATAAAAGGCTCAACGGAGGTGAGGGGTCCAATCAGGAACCCTGCAATACCCGCCAGCATAGAAGCCAAGACATAGGCGGTCACTTTCATCCGCGTAACGTTCACCCCCATGATGGAAGCCGTATCCGGATTGAAGGCCACGGCTGCAAAAGCCTTGCCGGTTATGGTCCGGTTCAAAAGAAAGAGGAAAAAAAGCATGACTAACAAAGAAGCGAACAAGATAAAAAATTCTTCTGGGAAAAAACCGATTCCTCCAATATGAATGATCTTTCTCTTCATCCCCCCAAAAAAAGATGGAAAGGGTTGGGCATAGTTGCCCCAAATGGCGGCTGCCACATTTTCTATGATCATTCCAAAGCCCATGGTGGTTAAAACAAACGATAGACCCGCGGTAGCGACTGGCCGGATCGCGACCCTTTCCAGTAGGATCCCGGCCCCCCCCAGGAAAAGTAATACGAGAAAAAAAATAAGATAAGCCGGAATTTCGAAACGCATGAACGTAATGGTGACGAAGCATCCTACCATTAGAAAATCACCTTGGCCAAAATTCAGCGTATTGGTAGTTCGATTGGCGATATAAAAACCGGAGCCAACAAGGGCATAGATTCCTCCAAAAGCCAAGCCAGACATAGCTACTTGAATGATCGTAATAATATCCATTTTTCCTCTTACCCTTGTCTACGCAAGGAACAAAATAAGTGAGGTTTAAGAATAAAAAAGACCTTGGCCATCGATGTTTAGTCCAGCTTTTCCTCTGAAGAAATAACTTCCAATTTCTTAAACCTCACACAATATTTCTACGACGTCAGTCTCTTACCCTTACAACAATGTCACCCTTCCAAACTCCTAAAAAGACCCCGTCTTGGTCCAATATCTCGTGATCATCTTTACTAAATGGTTTTTTGGGTACAGCGGTAGTCGCCGCATCAAAATTGTTTATTCTCTCCAAGGCATCCCGAATCCCTTCAGGATTGGGACCCGCCATATCTAAAGCCTTAAGAAGTAATCGGGCCCCGTCATAGTGCAGAAAGACCACCACGGGCCAGTCATAAGCTTTACCATATTCTTTGCGAAATTTTGCATCGATAGCCGCAGCTTTCGGGTCAGAGAGGTCTAAAGCCTGCCCCATCATTACCCCTTGAATTAGATCTCGACCCAGGAGGTTGAAAGTCTTATAACCACTAATACCCCAGTTACCAATTATCTTCGGCTGGTAGTTTAATTTATAACTCACTTTGCTGATTAATTCGTAATCTTCGGCGTAATTTAGGATAACTTCCGCCCCAGCATTTTTCATTTTTACGACCTGGGGGGTAATATCTCCGGATCCTAGACTATAGCTTTCCAACGCTACTAATTCCCGCCCTCTTTTTTTCAGCCCCTCTACCAATTCATTTTTGGCGGCCATCCCGTACCCAGTGGTGGAATGGATGAGTCCGACCTTGTTAAATTTTCTTGTTACATAATTCAGGATCGCGTTGACCTGATATTCTTCTCTCATGGAACCACGAAAGATGAAATTCTTGGGTTCGTTTTTGTAACGGTCGGTAATCGGACTCGCAATCGCCGGCCCGGCCATAAGGGGGACATGATTCTTCTGGTTCAGATGCATAAAGGCCAGAACATTCCCCGAGCTAACAGTTCCCATCATGGCTACCACTTTATCATGGGTTATCAGCCGAGTCGCCATTTCGACTGCCCGCTTCGGGTTGGCTTCATCATCATACGTGATTAACGTGACCGGGTTCCCTTTGTAACCCCCGGCAGCATTATATTCTTTAAAGGCCAATTTAATTCCCTGCATTGCCGTAATCCCAAAATCAGCAATGACGGGCGGACCGCTTAGACCCATGACAACTCCAATCTTAATTTCATTAGCTTGAACCGGAGTTCCCGGACCCAAGAATAACGATAGTGAACAAATGCCCAACAAACAAATTATTTTTCTTAATGACATTGGCATATCCTCCTTTATTTCACGTTTGCTCGCCTCTAGCCACTTGAGTTTAAAGGATCTCTTCATATTCTTCTTTCTGGACCTAACCTTCTTCTCTTTCCATTCGATCCACCTGCAGAACGTGTCGTTTCTCTAAATTTTTATCTTTTCGCTCCCTCTCCTCTCTATGCACTTTCCAATTCGAACCAGTAGCCGGTTGCATCTTTCATGCAAAAACGGACGGGGGCTCCGATTTCCAATCTGGAATCCTGAGGTTTTTTCATCCTTGCGGTAACCTTTACTCCTTCTTTTAATTCAACCAAGGCAATGTCATAGGGAACTTGGTCTTTAAATATTTCCGGGGCCACATAAATCGTAGTAAAGCTATAGATCTCCCCGAAACCCTGGGTTTCCCGTTCCTCAAGGACTCCGTGGGCACATTTGGGACAAAAGAGTCTGGGGGGAATGGAGAAACTCCCGCAAGCGTTACAGCGGAGCACTGTCATGGGCTTTGCCTTTTGCATTCGGTTTAATCCCTCCTCTTTAGAATATTCACCGTACATACCTGGCCCGTCGCGCCGAGGTTGTGGGTAAGGCCAATCTCCGCGTTTTTGACCTGATTTTCATGTTCCCCCCGTAGCTGTTTGACGATTTCAAAAACTTGGCCTAGTCCCGTAGCCCCCACTGGGTGGCCTTTTGAAATCAAACCTCCGCTGGGATTAATTGGGATTTTGCCACCCACTGTCGTTAGCCCCTCTTCTACGGCAAAGCCTCCCTTCCCTTTGGGAAAGAATCCCAGGTCTTCACTGTCCACAATCTCGGCCATGGTAAAACAATCATGTAATTCAGCAACATCGATATTTTGTGCCGAAAGATGAGAGATTGTATACGCTTTTTGAGCAGCTAAAACAGTAGCGATAAGGGTTGTGGGGTCGTCCATGTCGTAGCTGGTACTATATCCAGTTGTCTGCACTGAGGCCAGGATATCGATGGGCTTTTTATGGAATTGATGAGCGATCTCTGCCGGGCACAGGACTGCAGCTGCCGCTCCATCACTGATTGGGCAGCAATCATAGAGCTTAATAGGGCTAGCGATTAGCCGGGAGGCCAATACTTCTTCCATACTGACCTTTTTCCGAAAACGTGCCCGTGGATTCATGACACTGTTACTATGGTTCTTAACTGAGACCCCAGCCAGATGCTCAATTTTGGTCCCATATTGATGCATGTGCCGTCGCGCGATGAGCGCAAAAAAACCTGGGAATGTCAAACCAGTCCGGCCTTCCGCTTCCTGATCAAAGGCCGAAGCGAGTCCCTCCGTATTCTTTTCTGTTGTAGAGGAGCTCATTTTCTCCACGCCGGCCACAAGCACGAATTTTGCCAGTCCTGCCGCCACAAGAAGGTAGCCATGTCGGAACGCGATCCCTCCGGAACAGCAAGCTCCCTCCACTTTGGTACAGGGAATATCTTTGGGTAAGCCGAGGCTATTGGCCACGAGTGGCGCTATGGTTTCTTGCCCCGTCAGGATACCTGAAATGAAGTTTCCCAGGTAAAAGGCTTCGATGGACTCCTTTTCAAGGCCCGCATCTTGGATAGCGTCCAGGCAGGCTTGAGTGGCGATTTCCTTTAACGACTTTCCCTCGAGAATGTTAAACGGTGTCGTCCCGATTCCTATGATTGATACCTCTTTCATAATCTTTCCTTCTTAACGTACTCTCCTGGATTCGCTGACCCAATATTTTTCCCGTAGCTCTCTTTTCAGCACTTTACCATAAGGATTTTTCGGAATGACCTCGATGAACTCAACAGATTTGGGCTTCTTAAAACTTGCCAGGTTATCCTTGCAGAAGTTTATAATCTCCTCTTCCGTGGCTTTGTGCCCTTGTTTCAATGCCACGAACGCCTTGACGGACTCTCCCCATTTTTCATCGGGAACCCCGATAACGGTGACCTCGAAAACCGCGGGATGCTTGAGGATCACATCCTCGATTTCCCGCGAATAAATGTTCTCTCCTCCACTGATAATCATATCCTTCACACGGTCGAGGATGTAGACGTATCCCTTTTCATCCATGATTCCCAAATCGCCCGTGTGCAACCAGCCACCGCGGAGAGTTTCAGCGGTGGCCGTTGGGTTCTTCCAATAACCCTTCATGACCACCTCTCCCCGGACCACAATCTCGCCCATTTGACCCGCCGGGAGTTCCTGGTCTTCACTATTGACAATCTTGACTTCGACATCGGTCCGCGGAAAACCGGCTGAGGTCAGGCGCTTCATCTGCTCAGGAGCTCCCGAGAGAAAGTGTTCTTCTCTGCGCAGGTAGGTGATCGTCATGGGTGACTCCGCTTGGCCATAATCCTGAACAAGAATCTGTCCTAATTTTCTTACCGCCGCTCTCAGGTCTTCTTCGTAAATCGGAGCCCCTCCGTAGTGGATACATTTCAACGAACTCAGATCGTACTTATCAATTTCCGGGCTGGTAACCAAGCGTTTAATCATTGCTGGGGCCATAAACATATTGGTAACCTTTCTTCCCTGGATCGTCTCAAAAACAATCTTGGGATCGAAGGCCTTTGATTTCAATATGATATTAGCCGCTCCTTTGGCTATATTGGGTATTGCATAAAGACCACTTCCATGGCTCAAGGGGGCGGCGTGCAAGATTGCATCCTCTGGTCCCAGGGGAGAAATATCGGCAAAGAATGCCATCGTCATAACGATCAAGTTGTGATGGGTGAGCATGGCCCCCTTAGGTCGGCCGGTTGTGCCTGAAGTGTAGAAAAGCCAAGCCAGATCGTCGGGCAAAACCTCGGTATCAGTAAATTGAGATGATTGTTCTTGCAGGAGTTTCTCATAAGATCGCATTCCTTCCAAAGGTTCAGAAATACTGATGTGGTGCCTAACTCTGGGCATTTCACCTGCAAGAGCATATAATGAATCTCTGAAGTCTTCCCCCAGAATGACGGCCACAGCCTCGGAGTTGTCAATGATGAAGCTGCACTCCTTGGGGTGGAGACGAGAATTAATGGGTACTGTTCCCAAACCAGCCTTGAAACAAGCAAAAAGCGATTCAAGGAATTCTGGACAATTGGGGAGTAGAATGGCGACATTGGAGCCCTTTTGAATTCCCAAGCCCCGAAGAGCATTGGCCAACTTATTAATTCTTTCGTTGGTTTGCCGATAAGTCCATTCTTGTTCACCATAGGCGATCGCTAGCCTTTCGGGGTAAGTACGGGCTGATTTCGTAAAAAGAGTTCCGACGTTCATTTTTAATCACCCCTTCCTATTCACAACGGGTTTCCGAAAAGGCGAACACCGCTTCTCAGTAATAAGCTCAATTCTCTTCTTTGCTTTTTCGCGTTGACGATTTCTAGATAAGAAAAGCCTCTATAGGAATTCTCAACTTCCAGGAGGCCTCAATTTGGTACTTTAACAAAACCTTTGCTCATCCTATTCTCCAGATTGCTTCGGGTTAAGGGAAGGTAATGCAATAATGGCCGTCGAAGAAAAACTAGCCCAATTTTACTAACCTCAAAAAATTTGTCAATCGAAAAAGGGCTTGTAAATCGGAAACATGGACCTTTTTGAATTAAAAAGAATGGGAGAGCACAAAGTTAAAAAATTCAAAATTAATTAATCTTGCACAGTTGAGTAGCACCGAAGAGTCTCACCCCGCAGGGGGAGTGTCCAGCCCGCTTTTCCCGAATCTCTTCTTGCGTTATTAATTAAAGGATTATCCATGAGCAAAAAACCGTTGAAGAAAAGTTGGCTGAACTAAGCGTCCCTGAGGAAGAGGAGAAGCAACATGCAGATCTAATCCAGGAATGCTTGGAACGAGAAAGGGGGCTCAATTCTTACCGGGTGAAAATCCGAGAAGGAATGGAAGCCATTCTTACGAACCTGCGGAATATCAGTCATACAATGGAAACAATAGATCTTGGGTTGCGGGAAATAAAGGGACGATTTGCAGAAATCAATCTCCGATCATGGCCCGTATTGAAACTCTCTAAAGCCTAGCCCTCCTTCATCGCTGTTGCCAAAAAAAGGGTGCTAGCTCTTGCGTAAGCGAATAGATCGAAGATTATTATATATAACTTCTCAAACTTTGTCCGGCTCAGGAAATCTTCCCGATCAGAATCGTTCCGAAATATTCTGTTTCGCTCAATCCCCCGACCCATCACCTAGTGCAACGTTCCAGGCGCATCCAGTCCGGTTTGTCTCGGCATACCCAAAATCTAGACTATTTCCCATCCGGTGTCAAGTTTCTTCGTAACGAAGGTCCACTTTTAACCCTTCTATGGTAGCAATTGGGAGACGATAAACGGGCATTCGAATTCGAGCATCAAACTGCCGTCAAAGGGGACCCGCAGAGCACCCTTCCTTTATCTTGTCACTTGCCCCTTGGCACCTTCATTAATCGTAAAATCTGCTCCGCATTTCGGGCATTTCACTTGCTGGTCTGTGCTCACCATCCCGGCGCAGCCCAAAGAAAATGCCGCTAGGACAAACAACGCCGAGACCATGTTAATCCATTTCTTCACTCCCCTTCACCTCCTTTCATCGGGTCGGTTCTTGAAGTACCACCCCACCTTCACCCATTTCCTTAATATTCAAAAAGAGAAGAGAAATACGCCCGGCAAGAGATAGAAAAAATTGATAAGTTTACAGTCCCGGTCTTCTAAAGTCTGATGTGATAAATTTCGAAGGCACTTTTTTCTAATTCCTCCCTAAATTTCGGGTGAGCAATATTGATCAATTCTTTCATCCTCGCTCTTACGGTCTTCCCCCGAAGGGACGCGACGCCAAAATCCGTCGCTACATAATCCACCGTATTTCTCGAAGTTGTTACCGCTGCGGCTTCTTTTAAAACCGGAACAATTCTGGAGATCCCGTTCTGGGTGATACTCGGGAGAGCGATGAATCCCTTCCCCCCTTCGGACATTTTGGACCCGCGGACAAAATCCACCTGTCCTCCGACCCCGCTATAGATTCTCGCCCCAATGGTCTCCGCGCATACCTGGCCGAGCAAATCCACTTCCAGGGCAGAATTGATGGAAATCATTTTTCTATTCTGAGCAATAAGGTACGGGTTGTTTGTATAATCGACGGTGTGCATTTCGATCATTGGATTATCATGCAGCCAGCGATAAAATCCTTGCGAGCCCATTAGAAAACTGACCACAATTTTATCTTTATGGATGGTTTTCCTTTTGCCGGTGATGACTCCTATTTCCACAAGATCTTTAACCCCGTCCGAGATCATTTCGGAATGAATCCCCAGGTCTTTAAAATCCGATAGATTGGCCAGGACAGCGTCGGGAATCCCTCCGATTCCTAATTGCAGGCAACAGCCGTCCTCAATATACTCCGCAATATATTTTCCGATCCTTTTTTCCACATCCGTCAAGCTTCCCTTGGGTAGTTCGTAGATAGGCACATCGACCTCTACAAGAAAATCAATGTCCGAAATGTGGATGAAGGAAACGCCATGGGTCCGGGGCATGGTCGAATTGACTTCGGCAATTACAACCTTGGCACATTCCACGGCCTTCTTCGTATAATCAACCGAAACGCCCAAGCTGCAAAAACCGTTGTTGTCCGGAGGAGAAACCGTGATCATCGCAATGTCAACCGGTAAGGTGGATTCAAAAAGCGTCGGAATCTGGCTGAAAAGGCAGGGAACATAATCCGCCCGGTTATCCCAAATCGCTTCCCGCGTCGCTTTCCCGGCAAAGAAAGCAACATGCCGAAAACTTAAGGCATATTCTGGCTGACTGTACAGGGCTTCTCCCATAGGGACCATATGTACGATTTCCACATTTCTTAATTCTTCCGCCCTCTTAACTAATTCTCCGGGCAGGATCCTCGGCTCACCACAAGCATGGGAAAAAACAATCCGGTCTCCGGATTTCACTACCTTTACTGCCTCTGCGGCGCCGACCAATTTTTTTTGGTATTGATCTTTCAAGGTTTTCCTTCCTTTCAACGCAGTCGCAGGGTCAATGGTTGAAATATCTCTTTTTGCTCACCGCTGCCTTCGCTATCCCCTTGCTGACGCTAGTATAATGAATTCGCAAATAATCCGCAATCTCTTTCAGAGTATATCCATGACTCCTGGAAGCAGCATGGATGTCTATATCTCTTTAGGCCCTCGCCCTCTGTCCGCTGAATATCTTATCGAGACTCGGCCTGCTTATATACCTCTGCGGGGAGGTAGGAGGCGGAGCAGAGCCCGTTGTACGGCCGGACAACTGCGCCTAAGATGGAAAGGAATATTTCCCGGAATGCAGCTTCTCCTCAAGGGTCTTATTTCCCTCACATAGATAGCATTTCGGCCGATCAATAAGTCGGGCCACATGGAAACCCGCATTTGCCAGCAACCCCCTCATCTCCATTTCTTCCGGAAGGAAATCCCGACTAACCGGTGAGGCCCCTTGATGATGCGCCTTGATCTCTTCACTGCTTAGAGCGTGAGCAATAATTAAAGTGCCTCCCTTCCTGAGTACACGGTGCATCTCGTTCAATGCCTGCTCCTTGTCTTCAAAATGAGGGAAGGCACCAAAACAGACTACATGATCAAAAAATTCTCGGTCAAAAGGAAGAGATTCAACGGAAGCCAGTTTAAAGCTGACCCTTGGTTCGGACGCAAATTTTTTCTTTCCTATCTCTACCATTTTCTCGGCGAAATCGACCGACCAAATCCTCCCCGCCGGTCCAACGGCCTGAAGGAGATAAGGGATGATACCCCCCGTTCCGCCTCCCACATCGAGTAAAAGAGAGGCTGGACGAAGGTGAAAAATGGAAACAAGTTGGCTGAGTCTTTCTTTCAAATCAGGACTGTAAAAACGCTGATCCCAATCTGCGGCCAGTTCGTTGAAGAAAGTCTTTTTATCCATTATGTCCCCCCATCTCTTGAGTTTAAGGAATACCGCTGGGAAAAGTCAAAGGGTGGGCGAATAGAGGGGGGATGGCCTGAAAGAGGTTTGAGAGTAAAGCGCCCACTCTTCCCGATGGGATAATGACCTTTTGACTAAAAATATACCGAAAAGAGTTGACCCGAGAAGGTTGACTCCTTATTGGGAGGGTAAATGCCGGGATAGCAAGCTTCTAGTTAATGTCTCCTACGCCATTCCTGTCCTTCCCGCCATTCTCTGTCTCCATGCCAGTATCGTTCGCGTTCCCATCTCTCCCAGTTCGTTCGCAGATGTCCATAGGGAATGCGGTGGTACCCAGGTGGTAACCTGCGATAGCCTAGCGGGAGCTCTAATAAGACGCGAGGGACCCTAGCGGGGGCAAGATACACCCATGGCCCGTTATAAAACTGGGCCCAATACCAACGCCCTCCGATAGGGTGATACCAATAGCCATGATAGAACAGGATGTCCACATTAATGTCCGGGACCACGTACACATAGGTTCCAGGTATCACAGCCACTTCAGGGGGAGCGGGAAATGCGTATGCTGGCGGGGGAGCGATATTAACCTCGCCCTGAACACCCGCCGGCGGCCCCTCATTGCTGCAGGGCACTTCCACCCAATCCCATCTCTCCACCGGAACTTGTCGCCATTTTCCAGCATAGGAATCCCAACGATCCTCCAAATGCCGATCGATCATTTTCCATTCCCGGCATTTAGCTTGATCGCCAGGCACGGGAGCGGTCTGGCTGCCCGAATACCCGGAGGTGGATGGAGCCGGAGGAGGGGGTGCCATCGCGGGAG
>Ga0187886_1002105_pt1 | contig 16562 bp, 11 predicted proteins | sample June2016WEW_20_1_FD_133001 | JGI IMG/M metagenome (GOLD analysis project Ga0187886, IMG submission 133001) | Peatland microbial communities from SPRUCE experiment site at the Marcell Experimental Forest, Minnesota, USA - June2016WEW_20_150 | ecosystem: Environmental > Terrestrial > Soil >... | reverse complement strand
TGAAATATACAATGCGGGACGAAATAAAATAAGATTAACACCAGGAATGAAAATCTGTCACATTGTTTTTCAGGAATGCAAGGGCACAGCAAAATACACTGGGGCTTGGAAAGACCAAGAGCTGTAGGGCCCGGGGGGTACTTAGCAATTCTATGTCCCTGCAAAATATTTGACCTCATCCCTAAAAAATGGAAAAACCAGGGGGCAAGTCTAGAAGTTTGAAAATCTCAATTTAGAGCAAGCGCATTGAGTGGGAGCGGGTGACAAAGAGGCATAACTCTGAAATGCAACGATAGCTTTTTATTTCTTGAACTCTTGGACGAATCGTCATAACATAACTCCGAGGGGGATAAAACATCTTCCTATCATCTAAGACGCGGGGGTCCAAGATATGGGCAAAAAAGGCATGGACTTTTTTAAGTCTTATGGTTTTCATATCGATCGTCGCTTACTCGGGCTCTATCAATAACTCAGGATCGTGGGCAGAGAATAAGTTCCAAGTTCGAGTAGCCAATTTCGGGTTTCACAGGGGCATTTGTTGTCTCGGCAATATCTCGCGGCGTTTCTCCCTTATGTTTGAGGGCGTGGGACAATATGCAAACAACAGCTTGAGCAAGTGGATTCGTCAGCATCCCAGCGATATTTTCTGGTCCACTTTTGAAGAAGACGCCAAACTCTATTGCTATGATATTTTATATTCGAGAGGCTATTTGCCGCCTCCAGAAGGCCTGGAAAATAGCCCGCTCGGACGCATCATCAGATATGGGAAGGGACAAGTCTCGGGGTCCAGGAGCATCATCTGTCTGGTCGGGTTGATTGTTAGATTTTAGCTTCTTTCTCATATTTAAAATGTCTGCCAGATACCGACAATGGAGCCTCACCCCAAAACTGGTCCGGCCAAGAGTAGGGTTTTCTGGGTCTGGGGACCTCGTCCCATAAAAATGGTCCAATCATAATGTGAGTTTCTTAGCCCATGAACCTCCAACGAAAATCTCAGGAATTCCCAGATCCAACACGACAAAAAGTCGACACCCCTTCAAAAATCCACAGACCGGTCCAGGCGCATTTATGACGAGCCAACAGGGGAAAAACGCGAGAGCCAGCGAGAGGAATTGAACCTCCGACCTACTGATTACGAATCAGTTGCTCTACCGACTGAGCTACGCTGGCTTTAAGGGACCGGTCAAAGTATATAGAAATTAAACGATTTGGCCCGGGCTGTCAAGGCGGGCCGCGCCTCAAAAAAAGGCCCGAGCCCCCGACCGAGGACCCGGGCCCCATTTCGATGAAAGCGCAGAAACCTATTCTTACTTCTTCTTATTTCAGTTCAAAGCGGAGAGTTACGGTGAATACGACGTCGCGCGGCCGTCCGTTGATGACCATCGGTTCGTAGATCCACTGACGCACGGCTTCGACAGCGGACTCGTCGAGCAGAGGGATGGACCGCAGGACCTTAACCCCCACGACGTGCCCGTAGATGTCCGTAGTCGCTTCAAGGATGACAGTCCCTTGGACATGCGCCATGCGGGCGATTTCGGGGTAGACCGGATCCAGACGCTTGACGAGCCGCGGCATCCGCACCTCTCCGGCCGCCCGGACGGGAGCCGCTTCATCGCCGACGATCCGGAGGAGAGCATCGCTCAGCAGGTTCTTGGGATACCCGCCCGCCGCGCCGTAATCGACGCCGCCCTCGACGCCATCCTCCGCTCCCCCCCAATCGAACGGCTCTTCGGTGATCGTGTTCGGAATGGTCACGGGCGCCACAAGAAACGCCGCGGCTCCGGTCCCGACCGCAGGGACCGGCTTAATCCGCGTTCTGGACGCCGCGGGACGACCCTTCGCCCGGGGGAGGCGGGGGCGGCGGGGCCGGAGGCGCGGGCGCTAGGAAAACGCCCATTAACTCAATTCGAGGAAGGTCTCCGCTCCGGACAAGCGGGATGGCCACGAGGAGAAGGGCGAGGAGCCCGTGCGCCAGGACCGAGAGCGGCAAGAACGCTACCCTCACCCTTGCCTTCTTTTCCGGTACGTACAGAGCGTCTTTGAACATGCTAGCCTCCTTTCGCCTGGGTTCCCGAAGCTTTCGCTTCCACCCTTCATACAACCCGCCCCGCCGAATATTCCCTCTAGGCAAATGGGGGCGAATCGAATACAATAGCACTCTGTTTCAGCCGCACGGTTGAAGCCGCTATTCCGCATGCGCCGCGAGTACCAAGAACAATGAGCATGATCATCAAGAAGCTCGAGCTGCAGGGATTCAAGTCTTTCGCCGAAAGGACCAAGATCGTTTTCCACCCAGGTATCACGGCCATCGTCGGCCCCAACGGCACCGGCAAGAGCAATCTCGTTGACGCGATGCTCTGGGTTTTGGGCGGCCACCGCCAGAAGACGGTCCGCTGCGACCGGACAGAGGACGTCATCTTCAACGGCAACGCCAAAAAGCCGCCGCTCAGCATGGCCGACGCCATCCTGACCCTGGGGAGCGAAGAAGAGGAGCTCGCCGTCTCCCACCGCGTCTTCCGGTCCGGCGAGAGCGAATACCGGATGAACGGCAAGACCGTCCGTCTCAAGGACATCACGGACGAGCTCTGGAAGCACGCCATCGGCGAGAAGGAATACTTCGTCATCGAACAGGGATCCATCGGCAACTTCGTCACCTCCAAGCCGACCGAGAAGCGGGCCCTCATCGAAGAGGCGGCCGGGACGGCCTACTACAAGGACAAAAAGAAGCAAGCTCAAAGCAAGCTCGAATCGACCGGGCAGAACCTCGTCCGGCTGGAGGACATCATCCTGGAGGTCGAAAAAGCCAAGAATTCCCTCCAGCGCCAGGCCCAGGCCGCCAACCGCTACCGGCGGCTCCGCGAGCGCATCCGGGAGCTCACGTCCCATCACTATCAGAGGAAATTCGCCCAGTTGGAGCGGACCCAGAAGGAGGCCGCTGGCCTCTACTCCGACTCCCTTTCCAGGGAACAGGCCATCACGGCCCGGATCCGGAGCGAAGAGAAAGGCATCGCCGGGAAGCGCCAGGAGCTCTGGGAGCTCGAAAAGTCGCTCAAAGAGAACCAAGAGAGTGTCTACGGATTGAAGTCCCATATCGCCCGGGCCGAGGGCGATATCGAGCGCGAATCCAAGCGGGTCGAATTCTTCGAGGAAAAAAAGAAACGGTCGGAATCCGACCGGAACGAGCTCCTGGAAGACGTCCTGCTCCTTGCTCAGGAGCTCGAAGAAACGCGGGGCCGGCTGGATTCTCTCGCGGGGGAGCTCGGGACGAGCCGGGTCGAGGCCGACCGGTCGGCGGAGCTCCTCGAACAGGCGCGCGGCGAAAAGTCCCTGGCGGAAAAGGAGATCGAAGCCCTCCGCGAAGCTTATCTCCGGGCCCTCGAGGACACGACCGAAACGAAAAACGAGAGCGTCAGGACCGAAAAAGAGCTCGAGCTCCTGGCCCGCCAGGAGGAGAAGCTGGCCGCCCAGCTCGACGAGCACGCCCGCGAGCTCGATGAAAACGTCTCCCGGACGGTCGATCTCGAAAAAGAGATCTCCGGCCACCTCGCCCTCAAGGACTCCGCGGCGCAGAAGAAGGAAAACCTCAGGGCGGCCTTGGACGCGGCCCGGACATCGCTCGCCGGGACCCAGACCGAGCTCGACGCCTGGAAGACCAGGCGTGACGAAACCGTCTACCACCTCCAGGCGCTCAGGAAGATCGAGGAGAAGGAGCGCGGCGAGGTCAGGACGGACGAGATCCCCGGGGCCCTGGGCATCCTGGCCGACCTCATCCGGACGAGCCCCGAGGACGCGCCGCTTTTTGATGTCTTCTGGAGAGAGGAAGCCGGGTCGAGGGTCGTCCCGGCCGAAGAATTCCTGAAGGGTGCTCCCGAAGGGCTCAGAGGGACGTACCTTCTCATTCCGGTCAAAGACAAGCCCGCCGTCAGCGGTGACGTTTTGGGCCGGCCGGAAGTCATCGGTCTTCTCAAAAGCCGGCTCGAGCCGCATGACCGGATCAGGGAGAGCCTGGCCCGGCTTGAGGACGCCGTCATCGTCCGGGCGATCGGTGACGCCGTCCGGATCTGGCTCGACCACCCGGAGCTCAATTTCCTGACTCCCTCGGGTGACCTCCTCCTCTCCTCCGGGCTCCTCAAGCTCGGGGATAGGTCCGGAGGGATGATCGCCCTGGCTGCGGAGATCAGGAAGCTTGAGGAAGACGTCGCCCGGGCCGAAGCCGGGATGGCCCCCCTCCTATCCAGGCTCGAGGCGATGACCGGAGAAAAGGCCGGGATCGAGCGGGACCTCGAGAACGAAAGGGAGCTCCACGGCCTCGCCGAAAGGGCCCTCGAGGACAGGCAGAAAGAGCACAAGTTCAGCCGGACCGAAGGCGAAAGGATCCGGGCGTCCCGGGACGTCCTGGGCAGGGAGCTCGAGCTGCTGCGCGCCGAAAAAGAGAAGCTCGGACGGACTTTCGGCGAGCTCGGCGATAAGGTCCTCGCCCGGGAGGCGGAAGCCCGCGCCCTCAAGGAGAGGATCGATGAAAAAGAGCGTGCCCTGGCCGGGAGCCTGGAAAAGGTCTCGGCGACCGAGCGACGCTACTTCGAGACCAAGGCCGGCCTCGACCTTCTCCAGGAAAAGATGAGCGGCCTGGCGGGCCAGATCCAGGGTACCGACAAGCGCAAGGAGGCGGCCGGGGCCAAGATCAGCCTCCTCGAAGAGGATGCCCGACGCAGCGACGACGATAAGGTCCGGCTCAAAGACGATATTCAGGCGCTCCGCGAGAAGGCCAAGGCGCTCGCCGCAGAACAGTCCGCGGCCGAAAGCGCCCTGTCGGGGGCCGAGGCCGGGCTCCAGAACGTCCGGAGGGAGCTCGAAGAGCTGGAGGCCGCGGTCCGGAAAACCCGGGAGGATGAGGAGTCGGCCAAGGACGAGCGCGTCAAGCACGAGATCCGCAAGGCCGAGGTCGAGCGAGACCTGGTCAACCTCGACGAGATGTGCTGGCAGGAGCTCAAGAAGACCCTGGCCGAACTCAGGGCGGACGCCGAGGCCGGAAAGCAGATCCCGGCCGCTCTCGTCGCGACGGACGAGGCGGAGATCGAAGAGCTCGACGAGGCCGGAGACGAGGAGGCCGAGGAAGTCCCGGCCGAGGCCGCGGAGAAGGCCGAGACGTCCGGGGCCCAACCGGAAGCTGCGAGGCCCCGCCGGACCGCGAGAAAATGGCAGCCGGTCGCCGGGATGGCCGACGACGAGGTCGAGAAAGAGCTCGAGGAAGCGAGGGAGAGCCTCAACCGCTACAAGGCCGTCAACCTGATGGCCGAGGAGGAATACCTCGAGCAGAAGAAGCGCTACGAATTCCTCGTCCAGCAGCGCCAGGACCTCCGGGACTCGATCCGGGCCACGGAAGAGGCCATCCTCAAGATCGACGAGGAGAGCAAGGTCCAGTTCCTCAAGGCCCTCGAAGAGGTCAACAAGAACTTCCAGGAGATCTTCACGGCCCTGTTCAAGGGCGGGAACGCCGAGGTCAAGCTCCTCGAACCGGAGAACCCGCTCGAGAGCGGGGTCGAGATCGTGGCCCAACCGCCGGGAAAAAGGGTCCAGAACCTGAGCCTCCTCTCGGGCGGCGAGAAGTCTCTGACCAGCCTGGCCTTCCTCTTTGCCCTTTTCCGCTACCGGCCGTCCCCGTTCTGCTTCCTGGACGAGGTGGACGCGGCCCTGGACGACGTCAATCTGAGCCGCTTCCTCGACCTCCTGAAGAAGATCAAGCACCAGACGCAGTTCGTCCTCATCACCCACAACTACAAGACGATGGAAGTGGCCGACTACATCTACGGCACGACGATGTCGGAGCCCAACATGACCAAGCTGCTGTCCGTGAAGCTCGAAAAGAAGGGCGGCGGCGAGGCAGCGAATAATCGGCCGTAAAGCGAGCGCCACCGGATGAGCGGCAGACGCCGCCCGCCCGAAGCGCCGAAGCTGAATGGAGGGTGTGATGTCGTTCTACCTCTGGATCATCCTGGCCTATCTCCTGGCCCTCACGGCCTTGAACTTCATCCGTTCCCGGCGCATCAAGAGCCAGGAGCAGTTCATGGTCGCCGGAAGGAGCCTCAAGTGGCAGGTCATGGTCTTTACCCTGATCTGCACCTGGATCGGCTCCGGCACGTTCATCAGCGGCGCCGAATTCGCCTCGAAGGCCGGGTTCTCGGCCCTTTGGCTGGCCGCCGGCGCCTGGGTGGGGATCATCCTCATCTACTTCCTGGCCGCCAAGATCCATACCTTCGGGCAATACACGGTCGGCGACGTCCTCGAGGTCCGCTACGGGCCGGCCGCCCGCCTTTTCGGGGCCATCGCCCTGATCCTGTCCTTCGTGTCCATCGTCTCCTACCAGTTCGTGGCGGGCGGGTTCATCCTGAACGTCATCACGGACGGCAGGATCTCCGAGTCGACGGGGACGCTCATCGCCGCCGCCTTCGTCATCCTCTTCACGACCCTGGGCGGCATGGTCGCCATCGCCTACACGGACCTACCGAACGGCATAATCATCGTCCTGGCCTGCCTCCTGGCCGTGCCGTTCGTCGTCACGGCCGCGGGTGGCCTGCCGTCGGCCCAGGCGGCTCTTCCCCACGGCTACTTTACCGTCGTCAACAGTCAGTTCGGCGCCCACCCCTGGCTCAAGGCCATCGGCTATTTCCTCTCGACGATGTTCCTCCTCCTGGGCGTCCAGAGCATGTACCAGAAGTTTTATAGCGCCAAGTCCGCCAAGGACGCCAAGAAGGCCGTCGCCTGGTGGACCGTCGGGACGATCGTCGTCGAGACGATCGTCGTCGTCATCGCCGTCTTCGCTTTCAGCAAGCTCAAGGGCCAGATCGACCTGAGCGTGCCCAAGGCGGGAGGCAAGGTCGTCCTGATGGCGGCCCGCCAGCTCGTCCCCGCCCCGGTGGGCGTCCTCCTTCTCGGCGCGGCCTGTGCGGTCGTCATCTCGACGGGGATGAACTACCTCCTCTCCCCCTCCACGACCCTCATGCGGGACATCTACCAACGATTCCTGAAGAAGAACGCCGACCCAAAGAAGATGGTCGCTCTGCAGAAGGTCCTGGTCGTCGTCATCGGCGTCCTGGCTTTCCTGCTCGCGACCCAGCTCAAGAGCGTCCTCGAGATGAGCTTCTTCGCCTACACGATCTACGGCGTCGCCATCACCCCGGCGCTCATCGCGGCCCTGGCCTGGAAGCGGGCCACGAAGGCGGGCGGGCTGGCCTCGATCATCACCGGGACCGTCGTCTGCCTCGGCTTCTTCATCCTGTCCAAGATCCTGCCGGCCGCCCAGGTGCCCGACGGTGATCCGTGGGGGATCCCGCTGATCTATCCGGCGTTGATCGCCTCGCTCGGCGCCCTCGTCATCGTCAGCCTCCTGACCCCGAAGCCCAAGCCTGAGGAGTTGGAAACGTTTTTCCCGAAAAAATGAAGCCCGGCGTCGTTTTTGACCACTGTTTCGCCGATCACGCCATGGGGCCCGGCCATGTCGAAAGCCCCGAGCGCGTCCGGGTCCTGAACCGGATGCTCGAGGAGGAGGCCCCGGGCCGATACCTCAGGATCGAGCCCCGCCCGGCGACCGATGCCGAGCTGGGCTGGGTCCACGAGCGGGCATACATCGATTTTCTGCGGTCGACGGCGGGCCGGGACGAGGTCTTCCTCGACGCGGACACTTCGGCGGGGCCGAGAACTTTTGAAACGGCCCTCCTCGCGGCCGGGGGGTTCCTCCGGGCGATTGACGCCGTCATGGAGGGCCGGGTGGGGAGCGCCTTCGCCTTGGTCCGGCCGCCCGGCCACCACGCCGAGGCGTCGCGGGCGATGGGCTTCTGTTTTTTCAACAACGTCGCCGTCGGAGCGGAATATCTCATCCGCCGGCATGGCCTTCGGCGCATCCTCATCGTCGACTGGGACATCCATCACGGCAACGGCACGCAGCACGCGTTCTATTCGCGCCGCGACGTCCTTTATTTCTCGACCCACCAGGTCCCCCTCTTTCCGGGGACCGGCGCCGTTCGCGAAACCGGCGACGGGCCGGGCATAGGCTACAACTTGAACGTGCCCCTGACGGCCGGCAAAGGGGATGCCGATTTCCTCCGTGTTTTCCGGAAGATCCTCGGGCCCGTCTCGGCCCAATTCAGGCCGGAGTTCATCCTGGTGAGCGCTGGATTTGACATCTGCGCCGGCGACCCTGGGCGGAATGGCCGTCAGCCGGGAGGGGTTCGGCCTGCTCACGGATGCCCTCTCGGGCCTGGCCGCCGAGTCCTCCGCAGGGAGGATCGCGTTCGTCCTCGAAGGCGGCTACGACCTCCCGGCTCTCCGGAACGGGGTCCGGGAGGTCCTGGACAGGCTCTCCCGGCCGGCCGCCCTCCTCCCCGACCCGGCCGTATCCGAGGAAACCCGGCGGGAGCTCGAACCGTGCTTCCAGGTCTTCCGCAGCTACTGGGATCTCTGACAGTCGCGTCTTCTCGCGCATCTATGGCGTCCCACTCCGGGGTGGCTTCTAATAGTCCGACGGATTGTCCTCTCGGGAGAAAAACGTCCTTTTTATAGGACAAGAATAGGAAAAGAACAGTCTTTTTCTCGGGGGAAACGTTGGCACAGTTCTTGCTTATATTTAAAAGTTGTAAAGGAGAGCAATCATGAGAAGAGCATTGGTTCTTATCGCCGCTCTTACCCTTATCATCTCGGCGGGCTGGTCCCAGGAGCCTCAGCAGGCCCCTGATCAGGCCCAACAGGCCCAAAAGGCCCAGCCGCCCCAGCAGCCGCAAGAAACAAAATACACGAATGATTCTGTCGCCCGGATGAGCTATGTCGAAGGGAAAACATTCATCCAGCGGGCGTCCGACAACGGGTACGAGGAAGGCCTCCTGAACACGCCCGTCAGCGAGGGCGACCGCCTCGGCACGGCCGAGGGTCGGATGGAGGTCCATTTCGGGCGGGGCAATTACGTCCGGCTCGACAACGACACCAAGCTCGACATCCTGAACCTGCCCAAGAAGGGCGACGACATCGCCCGCATGCGCGTCTGGTCGGGCAGCATCTACCTCGTCGTAGGGAATCTCGCCAAGGAAAAGGGCATCGAGGTCCACACCGCCGATTCTTCCTTCTACATCCTCGATAAGGGGATCTACCGGGTCAACGTCCGGGAGAACAGGGACACGGAAATCCTCGTCTTCCGCGGCCTGATCGAGGCGGCGGGAGAAGGCGGCTCGACCCTGGTCAAGGCCGACCAGAGGCTCGAGGTCACGGAGGGCCGGTTCTCCGGCAAGCCCTCCTCGTTCATGGCCGTCGCCGATGACGAATTCGACCGCTTCAACGAGTCGCGGAATTCCCAGGTCGGGCAGCAGTTCGCCAAGGGCAAAAGGAATCTGCCGTCCGAGCTCGAGGACTACGAGTCTGAGCTCGACCAAAACGGCGAATGGAGTTACCTCGCCCCCTACGGCAACGTCTGGGTCCCTTCGGGGATCGACGCGGACTGGCGGCCCTACTGGAACGGGCGTTGGAGCTGGTTGGGCGTGAGCGGCTGGACCTGGCTCCCCTACGATTCCTGGGGCTGGGCGACCTTCCATTACGGCCGCTGGCACTGGGGCCTGGACCTGGGCTGGTACTGGATCCCGATGAACATGTGGGGCCCGGGCTGGGTCGACTGGTGGTGGGATGACTTCTATTTCGGCTGGGCTCCCATGAGCTATTGGGGCTACCCGGGGATTCTCCTCGGCAACAACTTCTACGGCGGGTATTACGGCCAGTATTATCCCCGTGGATCGCGGGCCCTGACCGTCATTCGCCGGGACCAGCTCAAGGCCGGCAACATTTCGCGCGTGGCGTTGCGGGACACGGGCACCCTCCAGGGCTTGTCGAAGATGAGCCTGTCGAACAGGACCTTGAATTTGCGGCCGACGGGGACCAAGATCTCCGTCCAGCCGCTCAACGGCAACCGGGTCATGCTCCGGAAGGACGCGGGCTCGGGCGGCCTGGTTCAGGACCGCGGCACCGGCCGCGACTCGATCGGCCGGCCGGCGGGCCAGGGAACGGGCTCGACATCCGTCAAGCGGGAAGGCAATGCCCAGGGCAAGTCTTCGGGCTCCCCGAGCGTCAAGAAGGGCAGCTCGGAGAAGTCGGCGCCGGCCAAGTCGTCGGGTTCTTCCGGCAGCTCCAGCTCCGGGGCCCGCAGGATCAGGAAAAAGGACGGCTATCCGTCTTCGTCCATCATGTCCGGCGACTTCCGGAGCTCCTCTCCCGGAGCTTCCGGCTCGGTGGCGAGGAGCGCGGAGCCGAGGACCATCCGGACTTATCCGTCTTCGCCGACGATCAGCCGGCCGGCCGGCTACGGAGACGGCGGCGTCTGGAGGTCCAGGTCCTACCTGGGCCGGATCACGGGCGGACCGTCGTACGGAAGGAGTTACGGCTATGGCCCGTCGGTGCGATCGGGAAGCTCATCGTCGGGTAAGGTCTCATCGGGCCGGGTTTCCTCCGGGAAGACGAGCGTTTCCCGAGGTTCGAGCTCGGGCTGGCGGGGAAGCTCCGGTTCGCATTCGAGCGGAGGCGGATCTCGAAAAAGGTAACTGACCCCTTTCCCATACGGGGGCGTCTCTTTCGGCTGAGCCGGTTCGAAAGGGACGCTCCCTTTTTTTATCAGTGCTCTTCGCTGGCCTTTTGCGCGGAATAGTAGTCCAGGCACCTGAGGTGGTCGGCGTTCGTGCAGTAGCGGTTGGGAAGGAGCTCGGGAACATCGAAGAAGACCTCGCGGAACGGATAGAGACACGTCGGAGTCGCCAGAAGGCCCGTCTTCCGGTCGATCTCCACGAAAACGAGATTCGGGGGGACCTCGAAATCCTCGGGCACGGCCCCGGCGCCGGCGGCGGCCGCCTTTTTTCTGTCCGCGATCACCCGGCCGAAAAAGTCCTGCCAGATCGGCAGGGCGGCGGCGGCTCCCGTCTGCCTTTCGCCGAGCGAGACCTGCTTGTCGTTCCCGACCCAGACGCCGGCGCAGAGGGTCGGAGAAAAGCCGATGAACCAGGCGTCGGAGTACTTATCCGTCGTGCCGGTCTTCCCGGCCAGGGGCCAGCTCAGAACGCTGGCCGCGGCGCCCGTCCCTTCACTGACGACGCCCTGCATGAGGTAGGTCATGACGTAGGCCGTCTGGGGCGAGAGGACCTCATCGGATTCGGGCCTGGTCTCCTCGAGGACGTTGCCATCCTTGTCCTCGATCCGGGAGATGAAGTAGGGCTTGAAGCGGACGCCCTTGTCGGGGAAAACGGAATAGCCGGAGACGAGCTCGGCCAGGGTGACCTCGAACGCCCCCAGGCTCAGGGCGAGATAAGGATAGAGCGGAGATGTGATCCCGAACCTCCGGCAGTAGTCGACCCCGACCTGCGGGGAGATGTAATCGAGGAGCCTGGCCGTGACGACGTTCCGCGATTCCTCGAGGCCGATCCGGAGGGTCACGGCCCCCTTGTACTGGCGGTCATAATTCCTGGGGGACCAGGGCTCGCCGTTCCAGCGGTCGATGAAGGTCGTGGGTTCATCGACGATCAGGCTCGCCGGGGTGAAGCCGTTCTCGAGCGCGGCCGTGTAGAGGAACGGCTTGATAGCCGAGCCGGTCTGGCGGGGCGCCTGCATGGCCCGGTTGTACTGGCTCGCCCGGAACGAATACCCGCCGACCATGGCCTTGATCTGCCCGGTTTGGGGCTCGATGGCCAGGAAGCCGCCGTTCCGGACCGGGTTCTGGCTCAGGGAGACCTGGGCTTCCTTTTTCGCCTCATCCACCGATTTGACCTTGACCTGGATGATGTCGCCGCGCTTGATGAGGGTATCCAGAAAACCGGCCCTGGCCCAGGCGATGTCCATGTTGGTCATTCTCCCGGAGATCGTCTTGACCCGGACGGCCGCCTCCGTCCGGCCGGCCGAGAGGACGATGGCATCGTAAACTTCGCCGGGTTCAAGGGCCTGGTTGTCCCAGGTCAAAAGCCACTGGTCCTCGAGCCCGGCCTGCGGCCTGGCGACGAGGCCCTTCTTGACCTCGAGCGTTGACGCGAGAAGGTTCGGCTTGTCGGCCCGCCAGCCGTTCCTCAGGTTCTCGACGTCCCGGAGCCCTTTCCGCAGGGCCGATTCGGCGTATTTCTGCAGGGTCGGGTCGAGGGTCGTATAGACCTTGAGGCCGCCGTTGTAAAGGGCGCCGCTCCCGTAGTTCTTATCGATGTATTTACGGACCTCTTCAAAGAAGTAGGCCGCGAACTCGTCGCTTGTCTGCCTCAACGGGAGAACATTCAGGGGCGTCTTCTTGGCAGACTCGGCCCGCTCCTTGCTGACGTATCCGGCCTCGGCCATCCTGTTGAGGACGTGGTTGCGGCGCTCCAAGGTCACCGCGGGATTATCGTAGGGCGAATAGCGGGCCGGCCTCTGGAAGATCCCGGCGATGAGGGCCGCCTCCTCGAGGCTCAGGTCCTTGACGCTCTTGCCGAAAAAGAGGTTCGAGGCCGACTCGACTCCCCAGGCCCCGTGGCCGAGATAAAAATGGTTACAGTAAAGCTCCAGGATCTTCCGCTTGGAATAGTGTTTCTCGATCTCGCGGGCCAGGAACATCTCCTTGAGCTTCCGGCGCAGGCTGACGTCCCGGTGAAGGAACAGGTCCCTGGCCAGTTGCTGGGTGATCGTGCTTGCGCCCTGGGGACGCTTTCCCACGGGGATCTTCATGATGTCGTCCCTGGCGGCCCGGAGGATCCCGAGGAAATCGATGCCGGAGTGGCTGAAAAATCGCGAGTCTTCGGTCGCGACGATAGCCTTGATCAGGATATCGGGGATCTGGTCATAGCGGACTTCGATGCGCCGCTGCTCGGCGAACTCCCTGATGGGCTCGCCGGACGCCGCATAGAGGGTCGTGATGATCTTCGGCTGGAAGGTCTCGAGATCGGAAACGGAGGGGAGGTTATCCTTGATGGCGAAGTAGGCGCCGAAGGCCGCCCCCAGCACAAGGGCGGTTCCCACGAGCGCGAAGAAAAGGATGACCCTGACGAGGTCGCGCCTGTTCAATTTCCGGATCTTGATTTTCAGGGATGGAATGGCCATGATCGCTAGAGCTCAATCATATCAAATCGGGTCCCAAAAGACAAAAGTTCGTCCCCCATTTCGGTTGGTACTTGGGTGGTATTCCGGTGACACACAACTAATTACCGAAATTCGCACGGGCCCCCGGCTGGTGAATTTCGTTTTGTGTCACTGCTATTTGTTGATTACAGGCTTGAATCGATCGTTAAGGAGTATTGCTATTTCGGTAATTAGTTGTGTGTCACCGAATTAGCGCGGGAGGAGCTTTTCGATATGCTCCCAGATGGTCCGGCCGACCGCCCTCCGGCCGCCCCGGCCGTCCAGGTGCAGGATGTTGCGGCCCTCAAGGCCGCGGAAGATCTTCCGGACCCTGGCCAGGTAATCCTCCCGCTCGAAGAGCTCGTCCCGGGTCTTCCGTCCGGCGATCCGGGCGAGGCCGGCACCGGCATCGACGTCGAGGACGATGACGAGGTCGGGCCTGGCGGCGAACGCCTCGTTCAGCCGCCTGATCCGCCGCGGGTCGATCCCCTTGGCGCCCTGATAGGCGATCGTCGAGAAATAATACCTGTCCAGGATGACGATTTTCCCCATTTTAAGGGCCGGCTTCAGGTTCTTCTCGACATTTTCCCGCCTGTCCTTGATGAAGAGATCCAGCTCCTCCTCGGGCGTCAGCGAGCCGTCCCGGGCGGCCTTGCGCTTGATCTCCCGACCCCACTTGCCCCTGGTCGGCTCGCGGAAAAAGACCGACTCCCAGCCCCTGGACCTGAGGCGCCTCAACAGGGATCGGGCCTGGGTCGTCTTCCCGGACCCGTCGATGCCTTCGAGGACGACGAGAATGCCTTTGCGGAGCTTCATGGACGTCGAAAAATCATCTTAGCCGCATCCCGGGGGGAATGCAACAGTTTGCCGGCCCGCCGAGTTCGAACATGGTCGGGAAATTGAAATTCCCTGAGGGATATGGTACTTTAAGTCATTGAGTCCCGGAGGTCAAACATGAAAAAATACGTGTGGGTTGCTTTATCATGCTTTTTCCTGGGCCTGGTCGTCGCGGGCTACATTTTTGTCTATCTCCCAGAGAAGAATGCACCTCAGGCCGGCCTCTTCGACAAGAAGCCGTCTGCGGTCCCGTCGTCCAGCCTGTTCGCCTCGTCCGCCCCTGAGATCAAGACTAGCCTCGATTTCGTGACCATCTCCGAAAAAGTCGGCCCCGCTGTCGTCAAGATCGACGCCGCGCGCCGGGAAAAGGTGAGCGGCTTGGGGCCGGACGAGGGCGGGCCGTTCGATGATTTCTGGGACCGTTTCTTCGGCCAGCAGAGGCCGCGCCAACAGCAGGAACAGCCGGTCGTCGCCCAGGGTACGGGCTTTTTCATCAGCCCCGACGGCTATATCCTGACCAACAACCACATCGTCGAAAAGGCCGAAAAGGTGACCGTCAACACGGTTCAAGGAAAGGAATACGAGGCCAAGGTCGTGGGCACCGATTCCATGACGGACATCGCCCTCCTCAAGATCGAGGCCAAGGACCTGCCCTTCGCCGAGCTCGGGGATTCGGCCCAGATGAAGGTCGGCGAATGGGTCCTGGCCATCGGGAACCCTTACGGCCTCGACCACACCGTGACCGCCGGGATCGTCAGCGCCAAGGGCCGCGACCTGGGAGATCCTTCGACCTACCAGGACTTCATCCAGACCGACGCCGCCATCAACCGCGGCAACTCGGGTGGCCCCCTCATCAACATGAAGGGGGAGGTCATCGGCATCACCTCGAACATCTTCACCCCGACCGGCGGGAACATCGGGATCGGCTTCGCCATCCCCTCCAACATGGCCCGGAAGGTCGTCGTCCAGCTCAAGGAAAAAGGACGGGTGACCCGGGGAAAGCTGGGCGTCCAAGTCCAGAACATCTCCGACGGCATGATGAAACAGCTCAAGCTCACGTCGAAGGCCGGGGCCATCGTCGCCACGATCGACCCCGATTCTCCGGCCGAGAAGGCGAACCTCAAACAATACGACGTGATCACCGAGATCAACGGCCAGCCCGTCAAGGACATGAGCGATCTCCGGATCAAGATCGCGGACATCGCGCCCGGCCAGAAGGCCGTCCTGAAGGTCATCCGGGACGGCAAGGAGATGACGGCCACGGCGACGGTCGAGGACCGCGAGGCGGCCTCGGAAAAGGGCCAGGTCGCCGCCCCGGACAAGAATATCGGCCTGTCCCTCCAGCCCCTGACCCCGGCCCTGGCCCGTCGCTACGGCCTCCGGACGACAGAAGGGCTCCTGATCACCGAAGTCCAGCCGTTCAGCGAGGCGGCCCGGAAGTACCTCGAGCCCGGCATGATCATCCTCGAGGTCAACCGGAACAAGGTCACCTCGGTCCGGGAGTTCGAGACGATCCTGAAGAAATCCGCGCCCGACGACGAGATCATCCTCCTCGTCCGGCTCGAATCCCAAAACGGCACCCAGGACAGCATCGTCACCCTCAAGGTCCGATGAGGTTCGCCAAGCTCCACTCGCTCGGCAACGACTTCCTGGTCGTCTGCCCGAACGAGGAGGTGGACCTTCTCCGGGTCGGGGAGTTCGCCCGCCGGATCTGCGACCGCCACACCGGAGTCGGCGCCGACGGGCTCCTCCTCGTCGGCCTGGAGGATGCCGCCCGGAACGAGGCGAGCTTCCGGATCTTCAACGCCGACGGGACCGAGGCGGAGATCTCCGGCAACGGGCTCCGCTGCGCAACGGCCTGCCTCGTCCATCACAAGAAGGTCTTGTCCTCCAGGGTCGTTTTCAAGACCACGGCCGGAAGCCGGTCCTGCGAGGTCATCGGGAGGCGGGGGATGGTCTTTGAGATCAGGACCGTAATGGGGGCACCACGTTTCGGGTCAGCCGACCTCCCGTTCGACGACGGACAGCCGCACGAACGGCTCATCGACTACCCCATGCCCATCAACCAGAAGATCTTCGAGATCACCTGCGTCTCGATGGGCAACCCCCACTGCGACATTTTCGTCGACCGCTTCCCGGCCAGAATCGAATGGCATCAGATCGGCCGCGAGATCGAATCCCACCCCTTTTTCCCCAACCGGACCAACGTTGAGTTCGTCCGCGTCCTCAACCGCGGCGAGATCGAGGTCCTCTTCTGGGAGCGCGGGGTGGGCGAAACGCTCTCTTCGGGAACCGGCTCCTCGGCCGCGGCCGTCGCGGCCATCCTCAAGGGCCTGACGGACCGCAAAGTCAAGGTTCTGACCAGCCTGGGGTCGCTAACCGTGGAGTGGCAGCCGGACGGAGAGGTCTTCCAGACCGGGCCGTCGGAAGTCGTCTTCGAGGGCGATTACCCAGCTCAATAAAACCAGGTCGCGAACTCGGAGGATTCCCTCCGGCAGGGAGCGGATTCTGAGGAGCGACCAGCAGAAGTGTGGCGGAGCGGCCCGGAGCCGCACTTCTGGTAAATATCTGAAACGAGTCTTTGCGTATTGCTCCTGGGACTGTCCCTCTTTTCCATCCGTGCCCGCGTCGCG
>Ga0187886_1002104_pt1 | contig 16571 bp, 13 predicted proteins | sample June2016WEW_20_1_FD_133001 | JGI IMG/M metagenome (GOLD analysis project Ga0187886, IMG submission 133001) | Peatland microbial communities from SPRUCE experiment site at the Marcell Experimental Forest, Minnesota, USA - June2016WEW_20_150 | ecosystem: Environmental > Terrestrial > Soil >... | reverse complement strand
GGAGAATGCGCTGAGGGCAGTATTTGGGAATCTTTCAGGGTTATATACGAAAACAAGCTAAGCAATCTGATTACTATTGTTAACGCAAATGGATGGGGAGCGTGTGATCCTATATCATCGCCGCTGCTTTTAAACCGAATCAAAGGTTTTGGTTTTAAGGTGAAAAAGATTGACGGGCTTAATACAGATAAAATATCAGCGGCAATAGATTCGGTAAATAAAAAACATCCTTCAGTGATTTTTGCACAGACCACTGTTGAACAATTTCCGTTTTTAAAGGGACAAGACGCTCACTATTATGTGATGAATGAGAATGATTATAAACTGGCAATGGGGATTTTAAAATGAGTAATAATCCTGCACCTGTGAAAATGAGAAGATGTTTTGTTGATATTCTGCACTCTAAAATGTCAGAGAATGAAAATATCTGGGTTGTTACGGCAGATTTGGGATATAAAATGTGGGATGAGATTAAGCGGGATTTTAATGACCGATTTATAAATGTAGGGGCTGCGGAACAAGTATTGGCAGGCGTCGGGACAGGCTTGGCGCTGGAAGGAAAAATACCTTTTGTTTATTCAATCACGCCATTTTTGCTGTATAGAGCCTTTGAGACTATCAGAAATTATATTAATCATGAAAAAATTCCGGTAAAACTGGTTAGTTCGGGCAGAGACCGGGAATATATTCACGATGGATTTTCTCACTGGGCCGAGGAAGACAAGGATGTGATGAAAATATTTTCCAATATAAACTCCAGATGGCCGCAGACAAATGAAGATTTGCCGGGGTTAATAGATGAAATGATTAAGAATAACGCCCCGTATTATTTAAATCTCAAGAAATAATTAAAGAGGGAAAAAATGAAAAAAATATCAGCAATAATAGCATGTTACAATGATGGGCAGGCTGTCCCTTATATGTATAAGAGATTAACTGATGTTTTTAAAAAGATTAATGTTGATTATGAGATTATTTTTGTAAACGACGGAAGCCCAGATAATACCGAAAGTCTATTGTTCGATATGGTTCAGAAGGACCCTCATGTCGTCGCTATTAACCATTCGCGAAATTTTAACTCTCAAATGGCTTTTACAAGCGGTATGGAGATAGCTACCGGCGATGCCGTCGTTTTGCTGGACGGCGATTTACAGGATCCTCCGGAAATCATAGAGCAGTTTTACGAAAAGTGGATATCAGGTTTTGATGTCGTTTATGGAGTTCGCACAAAAAGAGAAGCGCCTCTGCTAATGCAAATAGCATATAAAAGTTTTTATTATATTTTTCATAAACTTTCCTATATAAAAATTCCTCTTAATGCGGGGGATTTTTCTTTAATGGACAGGAAAGTTATCGAAATAATGAAATCTTTCCCGGAAAGGGATAGATTCTTACGCGGGCTAAGAGCATGGTCAGGGTTCAGGCAGACGGGAGTTCCTTATTTGAGGCCCGAAAGAATGTTCGGTAAAACAACAAATAATTTATTAAAGAATTTTAACTGGGCCACAAAAGGAATTTTCTCTTTTTCTTATATCCCATTGGAGCTAATGAGTATATTTTCTTTAATAATGTTCTTTCTTGCTTTATTAGGAATTGTTGCGCAGGTTGCAGGAAGGTTATTATATCCCGAAACACCTCATGGTGTTACTACTATATTAGTGGTGGTATTGTTTATGGGTGCGATTCAGTTATTAGGTATCAGCGTTTTAGGCCAGTATCTCGGAAGAATTTTTGAAGAAGTAAAACAAAGGCCGAAGTATGTTGTTAAGAGCATATTCCGAAACCAGTCCGTTTAGATTTAATTATTAATCAGATTAATATTGTAAATTTTATCTATGCCGTAGTTTTGGGCTATTGAAATACCTGCCGAATCAAGCTGTTTTCTGTCCAGCACAATCGCGGGCTGTTCCATCTCGAATTCAATAACGTGAAATTTTGATTCAGGATTTAACGAAAGCGCTTGGGGAACATCTTTGATAGAGTTAATCTTCATGCCGTTAATGCTGTCGACAACTAACTGACCTAAATTATGATACCCCAGGTTGATATTGGCAGGCAAAACATAACTTAAAACGACAATCTGTTTCCGCTGCTCTGTTGGGTCAAAAGCGTGGTTGAGCAGGTAATCGTAAATATGCGGTTCGACTTTTCCCTGCCAATCACTGCCTCTTGCGGCAAGATATGTTTTTGTAAGTTTCTGCAGGATGCAGCCGCCGACGATAATGTATTCCGGCTGGCGGTCATTATCGTACCAGGGAACAAGCATTTGAGATACGTCGAAATGTTTGACAAGCGTATCGATTTTCTGTGCTCGGCCGCCGCGCCAAATTTCGAACGTGATTTTATCGCCGGCAGTTTTGTTTGTAATCAGGAAATCGAATGAAATCACATCGAATTGCGGATGTTTAAATTTTCCGTAAGGGTCGATATCAAATCCGTCGATGGCAAGCAGCACGTCGCCGACTTTAAGAACATCGCTGCCTGTGCCGATTGTGTGTACGGCGGAGATGTAAACACCATTCTGAATATTATCCGGCATCTTTAGATATTTTCTTGTTGCCGGTTCGAGCAGGCTGGATGCGTCAAAGCCAGTCATTCCTGCGCCTTTATATTTACCGCCTTTTACGTCGGCCAAAAAGCGGTTGATTACCTTTGACGGAATTATGCCCGACTCTTTGTTTTCATTGGACCAGCAGGCGATGCCGAGCGGTTTGTTGTCGAGACAATATAAATGGCCGAAACTGGTGGAATCCGAAGTGCCTGCAGCGATGAAAGTGAGCATTCGTGAAAAGGAAATTGCAGAAACGTCAACCGATGTCCTGTCGAGGAAGCCTCTTCCGTTGTAAATCTGTCCGCCGGCCGAGAGCCAGTAGAAATTAACGCCGGCGCCTTTTTTATAATTTTCTGAAAAGACCAGCGGGACAAGAGGTTTGCCCAGAGAGTTTGAATCCAGCTCAATCAGGGCGAGATTGCTTTCGTAATCGATAATTTCTATCTTTGCAGATATATATTCGTTGCGGCCCGCTTTTTTGGCATTGATAAACGCAGCATTGGCGACGTTATACGCGGTAGTAATGACCTTATTGGCACCGACTGCGCAGCCTACGCCGGAACTTTCAGTAAGCTCTTTGTTTCGCCAGGGCTGATACTGTTCGTAGGCATAATACGATATTTGAAGATAAACGATGGAGTCCTTTAATTTTTCGGACATGTCCGAACTGCCGCCGGCAAAAGCAGAAGACATAAAAGAGCTAATAAATATTATAGAAATTATGGCCCTGTTCATAATTGTTCCTCCGGAAATGTCCACGATGAGACGTTGTATTTTTTCAGAATGGTATCGTTTTGCTTATGAGCCTGTCGGGCATCCAGCAGCAGAGGCTTTTCGGTGTTCATAAACTTAAGTATATAAAAATCACAGTTTTTATTTTCGAAAGCCTTGCGTACATCATTAAGGCTCTGAACAGCGGCTCCGTTAATGTTCTGAAGCGGTTTATTTTTATACTCATCGGCGTATTGGTTTATCTGGTCGGGCAGAATTTCCGACAGCACGACATATTCCTTTAGGTCCCGGTCTTTATTGAGCTGCTGAGAATCATTTAGAAGGTATCTTAATGTGTGAGGAATACTATCGAGCCAGTCTCTGCCCCAGGTCTCAAGAAAGTTCCTGCTTGCCGCAACAAAGGTAAGGCCTGCGAAACAAACATAAGGCGGGTGATTATCGTAAAGATGCGCAGGCTCAAAGACGGGACGATTAAGCTGAACGACTAATTGTTCAGTTTGTTTTTTGCCGTTGCGCCAAAAGGTCAGGTTTATAGTTTGGCCGATTTGTTTTGTCTCAACTTCCTCTGAGAGATGATATTTTTTGCCGTAAATCATAATCATACCGTCATTGTCAACGTCGTAATTGTCTATCTGCGTAATGCAATCGCCTCGTTGCAGAACTTTTTCAGCCGAGCTGTTAAGCAAAACCGAAGTTACGACAACGCCCTGGACATTAGGCTCAAGTTTAAGATAGTCCTTGTAGCTGTCATTATGCAGGCCGGAAAAAAGACTTACGCCGATTGAACCGAAACCGTCATATCTGCCATCGTTGACGTCCAAAAGAAAATGATTGATTACGGTAGTCGGTATCATATAACCGATATTATCCGCTTGTATCATTCCCTGGAACGCAACGCCAACGACGTTGCCGTCGAGTATGACCGGTCCGCCGCTGTTGCCGGGATTTATCGCAGCGTCAGTTTGGATGACAAGATGACCGTCGGCGCCGCTATGAACATATATATCGGTCTGGATGCGTGAGACGATGCCTTCGGTAACGCTTATATGTGTGCCGCCCATTGGAAAACCGTAAGTCGATACCTTGCTGTGAATTTCAGGCAAAGTGCCCAGTGTCAGCGGCTCTGTGTCGTCAAAAAAGGATTTGTCGATTACCTTCAGCAAAGCAAGGTCGCAGTCATGACCGATAAATTCTACGGTCGCCGGATATTTTTTCGCAACATTTTCTTTTTTGATAATGATGTATTTGCTGTCCGATACGTTGTGAGCGTTAGTAAGAATTTTGTTGCCGGCAATTATGAAACCTGACCCTATGCCCTGAGCAACCGAGGTCTGTTTCCATGGCGTTGTGTAATCAAAGGGCTGTCTTACGCCCTGAATCATTACCACCGATTTTGACATATCGGATTGCGCCGAAAAAACGGACGCGGAAAACAATAATAATAGAATGATTGCTGCTTTTTTCATATCTTGCTCCATACAGGTATTATTTTTTCTTATTTTCCGCCTTTTTGGTCAGTTCTTCAAGTTTTTCCCTGGCGAAATTGTATTTTATTTCTCCGAGCCTGCTGAAAAGCTCCTTGCCGGGATACATAATTTTAAATTGTTCTCTATAAACGTCCTCAATTGCTATTGCCTGACTGTAGTTTTCAATGGCACAATCAATTTTGTTTAACTGCTGTGCTATTGTGGCGAGAGTCAAATGCAGTTCCGCCGATGATGGGTAGAGATTGACCGCACGGCTGAGCGATTCGAAGGCTTTTGCGAACCACGAAAGACGCTGCTGCGGATATGCCTCTGCCAGCGACTGGTAAACATCGGACAGTTTATCGTAGTTTTTAAAATCCGCGGGATTTCTTGGAATGGCCGCCTGAAAAGCTTTTTCAGCCGAAAATAATATTTCCTGGTTTTCTTCGGGATTATTTTTATAACTCCGCAGAAGCATTATGCCCTTTAGTGTGTAAGGTGCCGGGTCCAACCGGTCATCATCTGCCGCCGAATTAAGAATTATCGCTGCATCGTGTATTGAGCCGCCATAGTAATAAAGTATTTTCGCGGTTTCTATTTTCAAGGCAGTTTTTCCAACAGGAATAATATACATCCAAAGCAAAACGCCGGCCAAAGCTGCGACAGATACTGCGAGAAAAGTTTTTTTCAGCGGCGAAGATTTTTTTTCTTCGTTGTTATTGGAAGGTAAAGATTGGCAGACAACCAGTGCCGCAGATGCCCACAGAGCGGTCATAATACCGGGCTCGAAAATCGCAAAATCTATAAGATTATGAAGCAGAACTGCGAATATGCCGCACAGTATAGGCGCAGTCCAGACGGAAGATTCATCATAACTTTTCCTGCTTCTTACGCATAGCCATAAAGTTACGCCAAAGAAAAACACAGGCGCAGCATACATCACTGCGATAATATAAAGAGCTACGTCGATATTCGAGGTAAGCTCGGTCCTGATGGCAATGGGCCGCAATAAAAGAAGGACCAGAACGGCAGATATCCCGCACCAGAGAGCTGTCGAGACGAGATTATTTTTTTCCGGCCCCGGCCGAGGTATTGGGTTATTCATCCACCTGATAATCGGCACAAAAAGTGCGACGCAAAAACCCGCAAGACCGACAATGCCGTAACTACTTAGGATGCTAAGCACAAAACAGTGCGGGTCTCTAACGGTTTCAAGGCCTTCGGGAATTTTGTATTGTGTATAAAATGAACCGAAATTATTGCCTCCAACCCCTGTGAAAAAATGGTCGGCAATTATCGCCGCCGCCCCGGTCCAATACTGCCACCTGACCAGCATTGAATTTCCGCCCGGAAGGGCATTGTGTTTAAGGCCGTAATAGACAATTAATAAAACTCCTGCGATAAAAACGGATACTGTTGTAATGAAAATTAAAATTTTATGTGTTTTGAGAAAATCAGCGAATTTGCTCGAAACCAGCAAAATAAAAAAGGCCAGAATAAATGACGCTACAGCTCCTTTGCTTGCTGTCAGTATTAGACCCCCAAAGAGAATAAGCAGTATCAATATCGGGAAAATAAATGTTTTCAGTTTTTTTTCTTTGATTTTTTTTAAGCCGGGCGCGAAAACTGCGATAGCCGAAAATATCGCAAGGTTAAAAAAACATCCTGCGCTGTTACTGGTGGCGAAAAAGCCCTTGACATCCTTTGAATAAAGCCTGTGCTCATAGAGCATCTGCTGAAATGAGCCTCGCTCTATACCGAGTCTTTCAAGCTGAAACTCAGGTTCCGCTTTGTATTGTTCTATCATCATTTTATTGCTGTTGTGATACTGGTCGAGGCACTGATAGACGTTGACTATCGCCATCGCAATAATAACGAAAATCAGAATCTTTTTTCTTGTTTCAGATTCGAGAACCTGCACTAATGCCGTCGCACCGGCGATTCCGCTCAGAATTGTCAGAGAGTCGTTCATTGCGGCTCTTCGGTTTGACGCAAAGTATGTGCTTATAACCGCTGCGATGATAAACAAAAAAATACCGGGTTCTAAACCGGTGTATTTGTAACGGCGATTACTGCTGCACAGCAAAATGACCAGCCATATTACCGCCGCCAGGAAAAGAATTACTGAGATGCAGATGCTGATGAGATTATCATAAAAAACTCCTTCGAGGCTGAAAGATTCTATTGTGGAATTTTCTGCAAAGCTCAATCGCAATGCGATTATGCAGACCAAAAGGACAAAAAATACCTTCGAGGAGATATCATTTTTAATTTGTATTAGATTGCTTTTTGCCATTTCTTCCTATTGATTCGAGCAGGGCGACGATTTCGAGCACCACGATAGTCTGCAGAAAAACCAGCAGCCCATAAGGCCAGACAGCTTTGGTCAGCACCACCGCGCCTAACCCGGTGGCGATTGTGGCAAGATAAAGCGTCAATACCGTTTGAAAATCCGTCAGGCCGAGTTTTTTTAGCCTGTGCGAAAAGTGCTGTGTATCGCCGACAAATGGGCTTTTGCCCTGGCTGATTCGAAGTATCGTTACGCTGATAAAATCGTAAAGCGGGATAGCTAATATAACAAGCGGAGCCATAACGGTGTACCAGTCGTTTTCTTCCGTTGTTGTATGATAATATGTTGTCCGCAGTGTTAAAAATGCGATGAAGAAACCTATAACCAGTGAACCGGCGTCACCCATAAATATTGAGGCCGGATGCAAATTAAACACCAGGAAACCTGCCAGCGTGCCGGCAAATATCATTGCAGAGCAGGCGACAAACAACTGTCCCGATAGAATCGCGATGACAAATAAAAACAGCGAGATGATAATTGCGATACCTGCGCTTGCGCCGTCCATATTATCGAGAAAATTAAAAACGTTAATTATCAGGACAATCCAGAAAGAACTCAGGATTGAAGTGATGATTTTATCATGGATAAACAACGAAACCCTGACATCCGCCCAGTATGCGACAACAAAAGCTGCCGCAAATTCCACAATAAGTTTCGACCAGGGAGACAAATTTTTAATGTCGTCCCACAAGCCCAGCAGAAACAATACGCCTCCGCATATAAGAGTAATCACTAATTCATTTGCTCTATTGGCGAATCCCACAATATATTCTCCGAAATCCCGGCCGCAAAATTCCATCATATTATTGGCGGCGAGATATTCGATTAGGGCAAGTGCCGCAAGAAAGGCTGTCAGAATCGTAAAGTATATGGCAATGCCGCCCCCAAGGGGAACGATTTTGTTGTGGAACCGGTCGCTCTTTGGATGAGCAAGAAGCTTGAATTTCACGGCAATCTTTTTTGCGACAATTGTCAGCAGTATGGATACGACAAATGCCGCAAGAAAACACATTGTGGAAAATACGCCTAATGAATCTGTCATAAGATTACTCCTTTAATTGCTGAACAAGTTTTTCCCTGACCTGACTGAAAAAATCATGATACCGCTGTTCTTTATGGTCGGGAAAGGTATATTCAAACGTCGTCCACCGGCCTTTGCTGTAAATAAGCGTTACTTCGGCCCATATTTTTTTGCCGATATATATCCGGTGCGAAAAATTTTTCGTGCTGGCCAGCACCAGCTTTGACGGCTCGATATAGCCGGGGTCAAGATTAACAGGACGGCTTAGCCCGCTATCCAGCTCTCTGGCAAGTTTCTCTTCCATTTTGTTTGTCTTGTGCTTGATTGCCGCCAGGCTGTCGGGGGCTATCAGTTTTTCGACCGTTACGAATTTTTTCAAAATCTCTTTGCCGGTCTCTTCGGCGTAATATTCCGTGTGACTGAACGGCCATGCCGGGCTTTCCATATCGCAGGCGCCGAATTTGGCCTTTATCATATCGACTGCGGCAGACAAGGCATTGGCATTGCAGCCGAGTATGCCGATAATCAGTTTTACAGGGTCAGGTTTTTTAAGCGTCCACATTCTGTTCAGCTTTAAGCTTTTCTATTAATTGTAATATCTTTTCCTTTACCTGTGCAAGCGGAACTTTCGTTATCTCTTTTTCGCGCCGAAGCTTGATTTCCGCGTTGTTTTCGGCCAGCGATTTTGCTCCGATTGTAATACGAATCGGGATTCCCAGCAAATCGGCGTCCTTGAACTTTACTCCGCCGCGGGCGTCTCTGTCGTCGAGCAATACTTCCACTCCGCAGGCCATAAGTTCGTTATATATCTTTTCCGCCGCGGCTGATAATTCTTCGCTGTTTCCCGCGGGAGTGATAATAACCTCATAAGGTGCGATGCTTATCGGCCAGATTATTCCATCGTTATCGTGAAATATTTCTATAGCCGATGCTGCGATTCTATTTATCCCGATGCCGTAGCAGCCCATAATGCAGGGCTTTTCCGTGCTGTCTTTATCGAGAAATTTCGCTCCCAGTTTTGCGCTGTATTTTGTGCCTAATTTGAAAACCTGTCCGACTTCGATGCCTCTTTTGAATATGAGTTTTTTCCCTTTATATGTATCGCCTTCGACGGCGTTTCGTATATCGGCGATTATTACATCTTTGCCTGCCAGCGGAAAATCGCGGCCGGGCACTACATTTTTAATATGATAATCCGTTTTATTTGCTCCGGTTATTCCCGCTTCGATTGTCAGCACCGAATGGTCGATAATTAGTTTATTGACTCCTGAGGTAATGCCGACAGGTCCTGCAAATCCCACTTCAGCATTTGTAAGCTGTTTAATTAAATAGTCATCTGCTAATCCTATTGGTTCTCCAACAAGTGTTCTTAATTTTTCTTCGTTGATTTCATGGTCTCCTCTAACCAAAACGATATATTTTTTAACCCAGTGAAAATCGCTTGTATTTATCAAACGACCATCTTTATGTTCGACTCTTTGTTCTTCTATTTCTTTAAGTGTATTATTAAACGGTGGTGATTGATAAATCAGTGTTTTGATCATATCTTGTGGTTTGGCGTTAAGGAGATCACAAACTTCTGAAATAGTTTTTTTATTTGGTGTATGAATTTCTTCAATAAGAGGATACTCTTTATTACTTTCAATTTTCGGCAGGGCGTCAACAGGTGCCTTTTCAAGATTCGCCGCATAACTGCCGTCTTCCGTCTGGACTATGACATCTTCGCCCGAATCGCAGGGAACTGTAAACTGATGAGAGCCGCTGCCGCCCATTTCGCCTGATTCCGCCTCGACAATTACATATTTCAGTCCGCATCGGCTGAAAATCTTTTTATAGGTTTCATACATTGTCTTATAGGTTTCATCGAGGCTTTGTTCGTCGGAATGAAAGCTGTATGCGTCCTTCATAATAAATTCTCGCGAACGCAGAACGCCGAACCGTGGTCGAAATTCATCTCTGAATTTAAAGCTTATCTGGTAGAGATTTATTGGTAACTGTTTATAAGAATTAATCTCACCTGCTGCGATGCTCGTAACAACTTCTTCTGCGGTAGGGGCCAGCACATTTTCTCTTCCGTGCCGGTCGGTAAAGTGCGCCATTGTCGGCCCGTAATCTACATTTCTGCCAGTTGTCTGCCAAAGCTCCATCGGCTGAACTGCGGGCATCAGAATTTCCTGTGCCCAGCTTTTATTCATTTCCTGGCGGACTATATTCATTATCTTCGTCAAGATCCGCCAGCCCAGCGGCAAATAGGTATATGTTCCGCTGGCAACCTTGCGCATCAGCCCTGCGCGAAGCATTAACTGATGGCTTGGAATCTCTGCATCGGACGGAACTTCTTTAACTGTAGGGATTAACGCTTTGCTATACCGCATATCTTTTCCTATTCTCGCAACTTTACCAAGTTTCACAGATACGGATTTTGTCCTGAATTTATACCCTCAGACCCCTTTTTTTGCAAGATAAACTTTGCCGCATAAGTTTTCTTAAAACCTTTTGACAGCGACTCTTAGTCTGGTATAATTGCCGAAAAGAATTTAAGGCTGGACTGTTTTTAAGGATTTTTGCCGCAAGGAAAGGATTTGTTCGTGCCTGATAAGTTCAGATGTTTTGTTTTTCAATCGCTTTTAGTGGGGTTATCTCTTGCTTTCCTGGCCGGTTGCCAGCAATCTCAGAAAAAAAATGGAGCGATAGGTTTATATGTCGATGCAATTGCGCTCAGCGATGGCAATGACCCAAACCAGGCCATAGATAAGCTTCAGCAGGCTGTTGAGAAAAAACCTGATTTTGCACTCGCCTGGTCGCTTATGGGAAATATTTATCTGCGCCAGGAGAAATATCCGCAAGGCGTGAATGCTTTTCAAAAGGCCACAGAGATTAATCCATGGTCGTTTGAAGATTATCGCGGCCTTGGCAGGGCATACAGTCTGATGAACGATAATACCTCATCGGCAAAAGCCTTTGCAAAAGCCTGTCAGCTTGACCCGCAGAGTACCGAAGTTTGGTGCGGAGCGGCTGGTTCCTATTACAAGCTTGGCGATTACGAGGCCGCCCTTAAATATGGCCAATCCGCCCAGGAACTTAATCCTTCGGATAGCGAGGTTTCTAAATTGCTGGGCGATATTTATACTGCCCGCAAAGACAACGAAATGGCCATCGACTCGTATAAAAAGGCACTGCAAATCGATGGAAATAACCCCGAAATAATGTTTTCTCTTGCGGTCGCGTATCTGCAGTCTGAAAAATTCGATCCCGCAAAACAGGTTCTTCAGGCCATCGTCGTTCTGCAGCCGAACAATGCCGAAGCCTGGCGATATCTTGGTTTTGTCTGTCTCAAGCTCAAAGAGGTCGATATTGCAACCACGAATTATGAAAAGGCCGTCCAGCTTAACCCCGACGATTGGCGGGCGCACAAAGGTCTTGGCGTCGCGTATATGATGAAGTATCAAACTCTCAAAAGCTTCGATAATCCTGAAGCTGACAATTACAAAAATCAGGCTCTCATACACTGGGGCAAGTCTCTCGACTTGAATCCCGCACAGAACAACCTCCTGAAATTATACCGAAAATACGTGAAGTAGGAGTGTGATTTGGCCGTTTTAACTAAACAGGTAAGCAACACCGCTGCGCATCTGATATTCTGGCCCATCTTTATTATTGGTTTTGCCGCCGATTTATGGTCTAAATCTGCCGTTTTCAATTGGCTCTCCTCTATGTTCCCGCAGCGATACAGTATTATAGATGGCTTTTTTCAGTTTGTCCTTGTCGAAAATAGCGGCGCCGCCTGGGGTATTGCCGCCAATAAAACTATGACTCTGGTAGTAATTTCAGTAGTGGCGATTATTGCCGTATTAGCCATTTTTCTCTTTGGCCGAAAATTGCAGTTGGCCGTTGTCCTGGCCCTTGGCTTGTTCGCTGCCGGCATCTGCGGAAATTTATATGACAGGCTTTTCAACGATGGCAGCGTTCGAGATTTTCTCGATTTTTATTATAAGGACTGGCATTTCCCCGCCTTTAATCTTGCCGACTCAATGCTTACTGTCGCGGTATTTATTTTGATTTTAATGACAATCTTTTGTCCAAAGCCGCAACAGGATAATTCTGATTCTGTGTCCTGAGTTCTGTTTTACGCACCTTCAAACACATGTTCCGCCACATATAACGGCACTTCCGATGCGACAGCAATTGCGATTGCATCGCTTGGCCGCGAGTCAACTTTTGCCGTTTTGCCGTTAATGCTTAAATGAATCGTTGCGTAATAAGTATGGTTTTTCAGGTCGCTTATCACTACTTTTTCAATTTTAGCGCCTAATGCATCGATTACATTTCCCAGCAAATCATGAGTTAATGGTCTTAATGTTGTTTTGCCTTTTAGCCGTCGCTCGATTGCCATTATTTCGACAATGCCTATAACTATCGGCAGGGTGCGCTGGCCGTTTTTTTCTTTCAGCACGATTACCTGCTGGTCGCTGGCCTCGTCGATTATTATGCGTGATAATTCTACTTCGATATCCATAGAGATTCTATTTCAGTTCCGCAAGATTTTTTTCTACTGCCGCAAGCTGCTCATTTAGTTTCGCAAGTCTCAACTTCGTCTGCTCGACAACTTCAGGCTTGGCTCGTTTTACGAAATTTTCATTCCCGAGTTTCGCCTGGTTGGATTTCACGCTTGCAAGAATTTCATCTCTCTGCTTTTCAAGTCTCTTTAATTCCGCTCCCGTTTCGATAATATCATGCACGAATACCTGAATCTGCTCGACTATCGCGGCCGCTGCCGTCTGCGGTTTAACCTCCGTTGGCGAAGCGGAAAATTTCTCAAGCCCGCCTCGGTCGCAGATTAAATCCGCGTTGTCATTGAGAATTTTAGATAGTTTGGCCGATGCGTTTGCCGAGGCGATTAATTTTTTATTCGGCACCACGGTATATTTATTCCTGATTTCACGAATTCCGCGAACAACTTCCTGACAAATCGCGATTTTCTCTTCAATCTCCGGCTCAAAATACTTATCCGATAATTTAGGCCACTGGGCGATAATCAGCGCATCGGTTTTGCCGAATTCTATCAGCCCTTTAAGCCCTCTTTGCGGCACAACTTCGTTTAATTTCTGGAAAATCCCTTCCGTAATGAACGGCACAAACGGATGCAGCAGCCGAAGCGTGCAATCCAGCACAAACGCCAGCACATTCTGCGGCGTTTGCCTTTGCTCCGCATCGCGCAGCCGCGGCTTAATCCATTCAAGATACCAGTCGCACAAATCGTTCCAGAAAAATCTGTAAATCGCCATCAGCGGCTCGCTCACTCCGAAATTATCCAGCATTTCCGTAACTTCTCTTACAGTCGTCGTCAGTCTCGACAAAATCCATTTGTCTGTAATCGTCATTTTCTTTGCGTCGAAAGCGTCGAAGTCGATGCCTTCAAGGTTCATCATCGCAAATCTCGATGCGTTCCAAAGTTTATTGCAGAAATTCCTGCCGATATCGAATTTCTCGCTAATATTTCTGCCTTGCTCGTCTTTCGTTACAGGCAGTTTCAAATCCTGACTTTCCGTCGTCATCTGACAAAGGCTGAACCTCATCGCGTCGGCGCCGTAAGTATCGATAATATCGATTGGGTCGATTCCGTTTCCTTTGCTCTTGCTCATCCGCTCGCCGTTTCCGTCGAGTATCGTCGGATGAATAAAAACATCTTTAAACGGCACCTGGCCCATATTTTCCAGGCCCATCATAACCATTCGCGAAACCCACAGCGTAATAATATCGCGTGCCGTTACCAGCGTATTCGTCGGATAATAAAATTTCAATTCTTCCGTCTGCTCCGGCCAGCCTAATGTGCTGTGCGGCCAAAGCGCCGAGCTGAACCAGGTATCGAGAACATCTTCTTCTTGTGTGCATGTTTCAATTTTTTCCCTGAGATTTCCGATGTATTTAAATGCGTCCTCTCCAAATTTTAATTTAAATTCATCATTATCCGCAATTTCTTTCTTGAGTTGATCATAAGGAATATTGCCACCTTTGTGGCTGAGAATCTTACTTAACAGTCCAAATATTTCATCTACCTTTGTTGTTTTTCCACAAACATAGAATGGGAAACTTCCCGCAACAGTTCCCTCTATTTGATGATGCCTCTGAAATGCGACTTCATTGTCAATGTCAATATTACATAGTTTTAAGAATTCGATTATAGAAGTTTCACATTCTTCATCATGTTTGTTGTCGATAGCATACATCGGCCTATAGCTGGCATGTGAGAATACAATTGTCCATATCGGAATCCGATGTCCCCACCAAAGCTGTCTGCTTATGCACCAGTCGCGAATTCCGTACAGCCAGTCAAGATAAGTCCGCGCAAACCTTTCCGGATGAAATTTAATCTCGCCGCTCTCAACTTTTTCAATAGCTTTTTTAGCCAGCGGCCCGACCTTCACAAACCACTGATCGGACAGATAAGGCTCAATTATATCTCCGCTTCTGTCCGAATGTCCTACCTCATGCTCTCGCGGCTCGACCTTTTCAAGCAATCCTTGCGCTTCCAGGTCCGCGACAACCGCTTTCCTTGCTTTATACTTGTCAATCCCTGCATATTTCCCGCCGTTTTCATTTATTTTTCCGTCAGGCGTTAATATATTTATCATTTCAAGTTTATGCCGCTGCCCGATTTCATAGTCGTTGGGGTCGTGGGCAGGGGTTACCTTTAAAAAGCCTGTTCCTTCTCCGAGTTTCACATAATCGTCCGCGATAATAGGTATCTGTCTGCCTGTTAGCGGCAAATGGACCATCTTGCCGACGAATTTCTTTGCGTTTTTGTCTTTCGGATTTACCGCAACCGCGGTATCGCCGAGCATCGTCTCCGGCCGAGTCGTCGCGACAGTTACAAATTCGGAACTGTCGACAAGCGGATAACGTATATACCAGAAATTTCCCTGCACGGTTTTATGAACGACTTCATCGTCCGCAACAGCAGTTTGCAGGACAGAGTCCCAGTTAACAAGTCTTTTGCCTCGATAGATAAGTCCTTTTTTGAATAGATTTACAAAAGTATATCTGACTGCCTTTGCGCACATTTCATCGAGAGTAAATCTTGTTCTTTCCCAGTCGCAGCTTGCTCCGATTCGTTTTAATTGTTCGAGGATTTTATTGCCGTACTGCTTTTTCCAGTCCCATATCATTTCGACTAATTTCTCGCGTCCGATGTCGTGCCGTGTTTTTCCAGTTTCGGCCTTGAGAGTTTTTTCAACAACTGATTGAGTCGCGATACCTGCATGATCGGTGCCCGGCATCCATAAAGTATTAAATCCCTGCATACGTTTGAATCGGACAAGAACATCCTGTATGGTATTATCGATTGCGTGCCCCAGGTGCAGTGCGCCTGTAACATTCGGCGGGGGGATAACGATTGTATAAGGATGGCCTTTCCTTCCGCCTTTAGCGGGGGGTTCGGTGTGAAAATAATTGCCCTTGCTCCAGATTTCATTTGCAAGGCGTTCTATTTCCTTCGGCTCATATACCTTTGATAATTCTTCTGCCATAACTATTATCCAATTAATCTTAACCTGTGCAGCTTTAGTGATGAGAGGCTAATTATTTTTTCTTGTATGCTTCTTTAGGGTCGTAAACTTTTTCTGCGACAAATTCGAGTTTGCCGCCGCCCAATTTTAAAGTTCTGTAAAAGCAGGACATATAGCCAACGTGGCACTGGCCATGGTTAACTTCAACTTTTAGAATCAAACAATCCTGGTCGCAGTCAACGAGGATTTGCTTAACCTTTTGGAAATGGCCGCTTTCTTCGCCTTTTTTCCAGAGCTTTTTTCTGCTTCTGCTGTAAAACACTGCTTGGCCAGTATTTATAGTCAAATCCATCGCCTCTTTATTCATATACGCGACCATTAGAATCTGGCCGGTTTTCGCGTCCTGCGATATAGCTGTAATCAGGCCGTTTGAATCGAATTTAGGTTCAAAATCAGTGCCGAGCTCAATTTTATTGTCTGCTGTCAATTTTTCATCTCCAATTTATCTGCTTGCCGATAAATGTTTTACGCGTTATTATATCGAAATTCAAGCTTTTTTGTAAGGAATAAATGAGCAAAAAAAGTAAACATCTTTCGCACCTTCTTCGGATAGCCGTTGCAATAATAGCCTTTTTATATTTTGTAGTCAAAAATGACCCAAAAGCTATTATAAAGGATTTTAGCAGTTTAAATATATTTATTTTTCTCTTTGCGTTCCTGCTTTTTGTGGGTGGGAATTTAGTTTTTGTTCTGCGATGGCTTTTATTGCTACGAACGCAGGAGGTTTACATTTCGTATTGGCCGGCGGTTAAACTGCACCTCCTGGGCCTGTTTTACAATAATTGCCTGCCGGGCTCGGTCGGCGGTGATTTACTGAGAGCCTGGTATGTTACTATGCATACCGAAAAAAAGATTGAAGCCGCGATGAGCGTTTTTGTCGACAGGG
>Ga0187886_1002102_pt1 | contig 16574 bp, 8 predicted proteins | sample June2016WEW_20_1_FD_133001 | JGI IMG/M metagenome (GOLD analysis project Ga0187886, IMG submission 133001) | Peatland microbial communities from SPRUCE experiment site at the Marcell Experimental Forest, Minnesota, USA - June2016WEW_20_150 | ecosystem: Environmental > Terrestrial > Soil >... | reverse complement strand
GTTAGAGCTGACTGGTCGACAAAGAAATCCTTGGAACTAATTATCCTGGCATCGGCCGGGACGATATCTCCCGCGGAAAGGGCAATGATATCACCGGGGACCAGTCCCGAAACCTCGATATCCTGCTTCGTCCCATCCCTGAAAGTTGTGGCTGTGGTCGCCACTCTCTTTCGCAGCGCCTCGGCGGCTCTTCCGGCCCGATATTCCTGGGTAAAATCAAGGATAACACTCACCATAACTATAGATAAGATAATTATGGCATCGGTAATCTCGCCCAAAACGCCCGCCACAATAGCCGCGATTATCAGTATTATGACTAGCGGACTCTTAAAGTGCGAAAGAAATTCAATGATGATCGAAACCTGCGCTTGCTTGGCGACATCATTGGAGCCGTAGGTTTCCAAACGCTTTGTCGCTTCTTCCGTGGTGAGTCCCGCGGTTGAAGTACCAAATCGGCTTATAAGTTCATCGGCGGATAGTGATAATATCTCTTCGGTGTTCGCCAGGTTTGTATCATCAGGCAGATTTTTCTTATCTCGATTGCTCATTATTGCCGCATCCGTCGTCTTGTTAAAATTGCAGCGGTCTGGTTATTTATTATTTGTTCTAGTTTACTCCACTACTATAACGGGAGCAACTCTGTTTGTAATTGTCGATTTGTAATAAAGCGTATGAGTTCTGAACCTTTGCATTCGGCGAGTGTTTGCGCCGGGATATCACACAGCAGCTTAAGGCTTAACATTCCGTTAGAATGTGACCGATGTGTGAGAGAAGCTCAGCTAAATAATACGAAGGAGTCTGTAAAAGTCCTTGACTTCAACCTGAGAGCCCTACCGCTCACCCTTTCATTGTGTACAAATAGCTAAAATCATCTCCGTTTTTTGCTTTCGGTGACTTACTCACCGATAACCCACGCATTAAATAGCAGACCCGAAACCGGGTTGTACTCTCTCTTAAATGCCTCGGGGTACTTGTCCCTCAATTCCGCCAAGTCAACCCTCTCTATTTCCACCAGGAAGCCGCTGGTAACCACTCCCAGGCAATTTCTGGAAACCAGTCCGCGGGGAGCTATTATATTATTGGAGCCTCCCCGGTCAAGTCCGGGAGCTATCGGGTCGTGCCTTGCCCCGTGGTCCTGAGACACGGCACCCGGTATTATTCTTTCCGTCACGCGCGCACCACCGAGGATAGCCCCCCTCTCGTTGTAAATCTTAACTATATCCCCGTCTTTTATGCCTCTGGCGGTTGCATCCTGCGGATTAATCCAGACAGGTTCATACAAATATCCGTCCGGACCCTGGACTTTGCACATCGGGATTTCCCTTAGCCATGATATATCATCGTGCTCGGCATGCACTCTCCACTTCCCGTGATTCGAAACCAGGAGTAAGGGATATTTCCTGGCTCTCGGGTGCAGTCGGCTTTCCTGTTGAGACTCGCCGTAGGGTATCCAGTGTGGCACCGGCGGTCTCTCATTATCATCAGGAAATTTTTTAGCCAATTGCGTCGCATAGAACTCTATCTTACCGGTCGGCGTTTGGAGAGGGTTAGCCTCAGGATACCCGGCGAATTTTATCATACCAACCGGGTCTTGCTCCCAGTCTGAGGCCGTGGGAACGACGAAGTAACCTTTTTCTTCAAACTCTTCCCAGCTGATAATGTCCTGAACACCCGACCCTTCGAAGCCGGCTCTTATCCATTCTCCATCGGTTTTTCCTTCCGTGAACTCGTCATACACACCCAGTTTCTTAGCTACCTCACCCACCGCCTCGAAATCGCTTCTGGATTCCCCAACAGGTTCAATGCATTTATGTTCAGGAAAAATGAGACAAAATTGTCCGTTTTGAATGTCTGAGCCGATGTCTTCTTCTTCAAGCTTGGTGTTAATCGGCAGTATGATATCCGAGTACAGACAGCCGTTCTCCATCCAGGGGTGCTGAGTCAATACAAATTCTATCTTGGGGTTCCTGATTGCTTCAATATTATTCTGCCCTTCACCCCAGCATCCTATCCAGCAAGGCGAATCAGCCCATATCATATGTATTTCCGAGCAGCCTTCGGCGGGATAAGTGTATTTAATAAACTGGTCGGCTACCGGCGCCCAGGGATGGGAAGCAAAGTACCAGCTGACCGGACCACCCGTCTCGATACACTCAAAAAAGCGGTCACGGGGAAGTATTTGCGATACCGGCCCCGCATGACCTCCACGAACGGCCTTACCGATATTGGGTGATAATGCCGGTCTGGGCAGGGGGTTTGTTGCCGCTGAATCGCCTTTATGGTTCCATTCAATCATTTTAACCTGGTGACGTCCCGGCTTGCCGACTCCCTGCATCGCCAGATTCAGGACTTCCAGCCGGGCAGGCTCATGAGCATACGGACCGCGGATATAAGAGCCTCCATTACCGTGAGCTATCGAGGTCTTTTTTGATGCCCACTCTCTGGCCAGAGCTTTAATCGTCCACTCGGGGACACCGCATAATGGCGAAGCCCACTCCGGCGTCTTGGGAATGCCATCCTCCTCCCCGAGGACATATTTTTTGTACTCTTCAAATCCGAAGGTATGTGTAGCGACATAATTCTTGTCATAGGTTCCTTTGATTATCCAGAGGTAAGATATAGCGAGGTGGAGCGCCGAATCTGTGTTCGGCAGCACGGGAATCCATTTATTCGCATGTACCGCCGCCCCGTAATTCAGGTCCGGGCAGATATAGACCGATTTTATCCCCAGCTCCGTCCACCAATAGCAGACGCGGCTCGCCTGCTGGCCATCCCATGCCAGAGGCGTCGTTTCCGGGTCGCATCCCCAGAACATTATCATCTCCGTATTTTCGGCTATATCTTTAAAGCAATTAGCGAGAGGTGCCATTTCACCCACGTTAGCGGTCATTCCCCAGACGTGTTCAGCCCCCCAAAACCACCCCTCCCAGCTATCAGGACCACCACCCGCTACCCTGCTGTAATCCCCTAAATAGTGATGAAGAAGTCGAGTATGGGTTCCATGAGCGTAATGCAAGACCTTGGTCTCGCCGTGCGGCGCGGTAAGCGAAAGCACAGCGCATGGTCCATATTTTGCCTGTATCCTCTTTATCTCGCCCGCTATTATTTCGGCCGCTTCGTCCCAGGATATTCTTTTAAATCTACTTTTTCCCCGGTTTTGAGGATTTCTATCACCGCCGGGGTCCCAGTCAATCCTCTTAAGCGGGTATTTAATCCTGTTAGGAGAGTAAACACGTTTTTTATAGGCCAGACTGAACGGAGGCAGCAGAGTCTTCATACCCGGTTCAAAAACTTTTCCCCGTGCCTTAATTTTCCAGGGATTCATATCTTCAGGTTGGTACTTCCAATCAAAGTGCAAAGGTCTGATTCTGACTATCTTACCGTCTTGAATATCCACCGCGGCTGCATTGGAGCCTGCCAGTGGTTCATTACCACAAAAACCGAGACCTTTTATAATCGTCCTGTGTTCTGACATTGTCAGGTCCTCTTAATTATGCCCTTCACAGAAGGTGCTTCACACAATGGCAAACTCAGCGCTGAAAGTTGACCTTTATTTAGAAAAATGCGTAAAGGTCAGATGCTACTTGGGTGGTGATATGTCTTTGAGTTTTTCTGAAGCCGGCTCACCACCAACGCCCCAGTGCGTTTTGGGAATTTCATAAACGATTACTTCTACAGCCTGTTCCGGGACGCCCAAATCCACCATAACGTTGGTTATACCCCGTATCATCGTTTTAACTTTTTCCTCTCCAACGCCCTCCCAGAAATCTACGTGAACAATAGGCATTTTTTACCTCCTCATTAGATTTTCCATCTGAGCTTAATGTTAAGTATAGCCATATCAGATGGGAAAGTCATCTAGGATACAAAGACAAAGCCCTTTCTGCCCACATCACTTTTCATCTTTTTGTTCAACCCCATCGTATCACACAATAAGCCAAAAAATTCATAATCATCAAACATCTAATTTTAAGTCAGAGTTTCAATATTTCCTTTCTAGTAACTAATTTCAATAAATTTCCTGTCGATTGCGCTATGTTATCTGGTAGGGTAGAATTGAAAACGCGATATCTCACATGAGGAGGTAAACGATGAAGAAAAAGGCTGCCTGTATGCTGGCATTTGCTCCGCATCCGCTCGACTTTGAAATGGGTATCGGTGGTACCGTGGCCTGCTGGACAAGGGAAGGCAAGGATGTTGTCTGTGTGGTGTGCACCAACGGCGATAAAGGCAGTAGCGACCCCAATATGAAGCCGGAGGAACTGGCAAAAATCCGGGAGCGGGAACAACTTGCCGCTGCCAAATTGTTGGGAGTAAGAGAGGTCATCTTCTTGCGCCATCCTGACCTGGGTCTGGAGGATACGCCTGAATTCAGGAAAGAGATTCTGCGGCTAATACTGGGATATCGTCCGGAAATAGTAGCTACCTGTGACCCTTACCAGCGTTACCTTTCGAACCGGGATCACCGCATCCTCGGTCGGACCGTTTTGGACGCCGTTTGGCCCTATGCCCAGGCACCTAATACTTACCCTGACCTATTGGAGCAAGGTTTTAAGCTTCACAAAGTGAAAGAGGTGTTACTGTGGCAGACTGAAGAACCCAATTACCGCTTTGATATCACTAAAACCTTTGATACCAAGATGGCTGCCCTCAGCTGTCACAAGAGCCAGATAGGCGACCCGGTAGAAACCACCTTTGTCGCGTCGCTAATGGAATTTACCACGAAGGCAGCCAAGGGACAAAATTACAAACTGGGTGAAGCTTTTCATCGATTAGAAGTATTACAGCGCCTTTAATATCTCCAAATAATTAAAATAGGAAAAGGTGTTATACCCGGGAGATACTTTTGACCCTTAGCAATATTTTTAGACCGGGATGAATTGTGGTTTGGGCATAACCACCAGTTAAATTCAGAGATAACCCTGACAACCTTAGTACTTTCTCAGGTAGCTTTCTGCAGTCAGTTAGAATATAATTTCTCTAGCAGGACCTAAAGGATATAAAGGAGCATTACTGTGACTTATATAAAAATACCAGAACGTATCGGCAGGCTCAAGGACCTTGCCGGTAGTCTGTGGTGGAGTTGGCATCCCGAGGCAAGAACTGTTTTCAGGACGCTGGATTACCCTCTCTGGAGATTAAGCGGGCACAATCCGGTGCAGCAGCTTTATGAAATTAGCAAGGAAAAACTGGAGGCTGCCGCCAGTGATGCCACATTTCTGGCCGCATATGATGAGGCTATAACGGACTTTGATAATGACACCAGAGACGGGATTTCATGGTATAACACAAACCACGCCGGTTCTTTTTCGGGGCCGGTAGCCTACTTCTCCATGGAATTTGCCCTCCACAATTCGCTGCCAATCTATGCCGGCGGCCTGGGTGTGCTGGCTGGTGACCTGTGCAAAGAAGCCAGCGACCTTGGTATACCGATGGTAGCGGTCGGCTTCATGTATCCGCAGGGGTATTTTCGACAGCGTATTTCTTCGGAAGGCTGGCAGGAAGAAGAATACCAGCAACTGGACTTCAGCAAAGCTCCGGTAAGTCCTCTTTTATCCAGTACCGGCCAGAGATGCCTGGCCGAGGTAAAGCTTAAAAAACGAACGCTCCACGTCGGTGCTTGGCTGGTACATTTAGGACGGGTAAAGCTCTATCTCCTCGACACCGGTTTGGAGGAAAACGAACCTCAGGACCGGCAACTATCCAACAGGCTTTATACCGCCGACCGCGAACAGCGCCTGCTGCAGGAAATTCTGCTGGGTATCGGCGGGGTGCGTGTCCTGCGCGCGCTGGGCATCCAGCCCTCCATCTGGCACGCTAATGAAGGCCATACAGCTTTCATGCTGGTGGAACGCCTCAGAGAAGAAATAACCGCAGGGGCTACTTACGATAAAGCCATGGAAAAGGTACAGAAGGTTTCCATCTTCACAACTCATACCCCGGTACCCGCCGGTCATGATGTTTTTACCACCCAGTTAATAGACCAGTATTTCGAAAACTACTGGCCGTTACTGGGTATCAACCGCGAGACTTTCCTGGACCTGGGACGTCAGAGCGGGACCGGAGAGACCAGTTTTAACATGACCATTCTGGCAATGAAGACCTCCGGCCATCGCAACGCCGTCAGCCGACTCCATGGTAAGGTTACCAAACGGATGTGGCACGGACTCTGGCCGGATAAGACCGAGGAGAATGTTCCCATTACCTACGTTACCAACGGAGTACACTTACCGACATGGATAGCCTTCGAGACCAGGGAATTGTTCGATAAATACCTCGCTCAGGGCTGGCAAGATAAACATGATGATATCGCCGTGTGGGAGCATATTGAAGATATCCCGGATGAAGAACTCTGGGGACTGCACCAGCTTTTAAAGAGAAAATTATTCCATATCATACTGGAACGGGCACAAACGCGATGGGCGAATAAAGAGGTATCACCGCAGCAAATACTTGCCATGGGCTCCCTGCTGGACCATGATACCTTAACGATAGGCTTTGTCCGGCGATTCGCCGAGTATAAACGCCCCTCCCTTTTATTCCAGGACTCTGAACGTATCAAACGCATCATCAATGATAGCTGGCGGCCCGTCCAGATAATTTTCGCCGGCAAGTCTCACCCTGCCGATACGGCATCGAAGTTGCTCCTCCAGCGTGTACATACCATCGCCAGAGACCATACTTTCCAGGGGCGCATAGCTTTCCTCGAAGACTACGACATGCATCTCGCCAGATATCTGGCACAGGGTGTGGATGTCTGGATGAATACACCGCGCCGCCTGCAGGAAGCCTCCGGAACCAGCGGCATGAAAGCTTGCTTGAACGGCGTGCTCCACCTGAGTGTGCCGGACGGCTGGTGGCATGAAGCCTATAACGATAATAACGGCTGGGCTATCGGCGACGATACGATTAAGGTCAGCGCCGAGGAAGAAGACAGGTCTGATGCCCAGGCGCTTTACAGCCTCCTTGAAGAGAAGGTCATACCCATGTACTATAATCGTGATAGAAGGGGCTTGCCGCAGGCATGGGTTGCCATGATGAAAAAATCAATACGCACTATTGCTCCGGTATATTCCGCACGGAGAATGCTTAAAGAATACTGCGAAAAGATGTACCTGCCGGCCTCCAGGGCTTGACGGAAATAAGGAAATAATTGATGGAATCAATGGACGGACGCTACCGTGTCATCATCGAGGGCGTCAGCCCGGAGGTCGATAGCGGCCGCTTCCCGGCAAAAACGGTCGTTGGAGACACCGTTAACGTCGAGGCGGATATCTATGCGGACGGGCATGATACCCTTTCGGTACGCCTGCTCTACCGCCGCAAAGAAGCGATAGACTGGCTGGAGACCCCGATACAATTCCTGGTTAATGACCGATGGCGGGGCTCATTTATAGCCGAAGAAACAGGCAGCTATATCTTCACTATCACCGCCTGGGTGGACCGCTTTAAATCGTGGTGCCAGGACCTGAAAAAGAGAGTCCTCGCCGAGCGAAAAGACCTTTCGTTGAATCTTCTCATAGGCGCTCAGTTGATATCGGAGGCAAGCCAGCGAGCTTCCCCTACAGACAAGCAAACACTAAATACGTGGCTGGACACCCTGAACTCCAACGCGGTCAGCCAGAAGAAAAAAGTTAAACTTGCCCTGAGCGATGATGTCGGGAATCTTATGGAGAGATATACCGACCGTAAATACGCGGTAACCTACCCCCGAGAACTTGAGATCCAGGTTGACCGCGAAAAAGCCGGATTCAGTACCTGGTACGAGATGTTTCCTCACTCGGCGTCCTCAGTGACGGGACAGCACGGCACGTTTCAAGACTGCGAAGCCCGCCTGCCTTACATCGCCGGGATGGGTTTCGATGTTCTCTACCTCCCGCCCATACACCCGGTAGGACGTACCAACCGCAAGGGGAAAAACAACACCATTCCGGCAAAACCCGGCGACCCGGGAACCCCATGGGCAATCGGCTCCGAGGAGGGCGGCCATAAGGCTGTAAATCCCCGTCTCGGCACCCTGGAAGACTTCCGGCATCTGGTGGCTAAAGCCGCGGAATACAATATCGAAATTGCTCTCGATATCGCCTTCCAGTGCTCGCCCGACCACCCCTATGTTAAGGAACACCCGGAATGGTTCCTCTGGCTCCCCGATGGCACTGTAAAGTATGCGGAAAACCCACCGAAGAAGTATCAGGACATCTACCCCCTTAACTTTGAAACGGAACACTGGAGAGAGCTCTGGGAAGAACTTAAAAGTATCGTGGTTTTCTGGGCTGAGCAGGGCGTCTGTATCTTCCGCGTGGATAACCCTCACACCAAGCCCTTCCAATTCTGGGAGTGGCTCATCGCCGAAGTCAAAAAGGACTACCCGGACGCTATCTTCCTCTCCGAAGCATTTACCCGACCCAAGGTCATGTACCACCTCGCCAGGCTGGGATTTACTCAGTCTTATACCTACTTCACCTGGCGTAACGATAAAAAAGATATTGCCGAGTACCTTATAGAGTTGACACAAACGCCGGCAAGAGACTTTTTCCGGCCCAACTTCTGGCCCAATACCCCGGATATCCTCCATAAGTATTTACAGACCGGCGGCCGGGCGGCTTTTATGGCACGCCTGGTACTCGCCGGGACGCTATGTTCCAGCTATGGCATTTACGGGCCCGCCTTCGAGCTGATGGAGGACAAACCGCGGGAGACAGGCAGTGAGGAATACCTGGACTCGGAGAAGTATGAAATCAGGCATTGGGACATCGACCGGCAGGACAGCCTTAAAGACTTTATCAGCCACATCAACCGCATCCGCCGCGAGAACCCGTCTCTCCAGCGCAACCGGAATCTATGGTTCAACACCACCAACAACGACCACTTAATATGCTACAGCAAGCATACCGATGACCTGTCCAACATCATACTTACCGTTGTCAACCTCGACCCGCATAATACTCAGGCGGGAACGGTGAACGTTCCGCTGAAATCATGGGGCTTCGATACCGAAAAGTCATATACAGTCCTTGACCTTTTAAATGATAATCGTTACACCTGGCATGGTGAATGGAACTATGTCGAACTGAACCCTGGCGTTTGCCCCGCTCATGTATTTCGTCTTCTTGACGTTACCCGCCTGCCGGTTACGGAGCAGAACACTGACAATAGCACCGCTACTTTTGATGATCAATGAATAGGATGCGAATTGAATAACCGTCCCGACTAGATTAAGATACCCTTCCAGGAATCATAAACATTTTTAAGGAAGAAGGTTAACCGAAACCCGCCATGACACCACGAAGAAAAAGCGACGAATTGCCACCGCCCGACAATGAATCACAGGTACCACTGGTCCATTATGATACGTCTCTTCTATCTGACGACGACCTCTATCTGTTCAATGAAGGCTCCCACTACAAACTCTATGAGAAGCTGGGGGCGCATCCCATGGTGATTAACGGTACCAAAGGTACATACTTTGCCGTGTGGGCACCCAATGCCAGTGATGTTTACGTCATCGGCAATTTCAATGGCTGGGACAGGACACGCCACCGGCTGCAGCCCCAGGGAAAATCCGGCATCTGGGAAGGTTTTATTAATGGTATCGGCCTGGGTAGCGTCTATAAATATTATATCGTCTCGCGGTATCATAACTACACCGTCGAAAAGGCCGACCCGTTTGCCTTTTACGCCGAGACTCCCCCGAAAACAGCTTCAATCGTCCGGGACCTGGACTACAAATGGGGAGACCGTGCCTGGATGAAAGAGCGCCGCAAGCGGAACGCGCTTGACGCCCCTATTTCTGTATATGAAGTGCACCTCGGCTCCTGGCGGCGTGTTCCTGAGGAAGGGAACCGTTACCTCACCTATCGAGAACTTGCCCCGAGACTTGCAGATTATGTAAACCAGTTGGGCTTCACCCATGTCGAATTCCTGCCGGTCATGGAGCACCCGTTCTACGGGTCGTGGGGATATCAGACTACCGGATACTTCTCGCCGACCAGTCGTTACGGCACGCCTCAGGACTTCATGTACCTGGTAGATTATCTGCACCGGAATAATATCGGCGTCTTTCTCGACTGGGTCCCTTCCCATTTCCCCGACGACCAGCATTCCCTGAGTTTCTTCGACGGCACCCACCTTTATGAACACAAGGACCCGGTACAGGGTATTCACCCGGACTGGAACAGCTACATCTTTAACTACGGGAGAGACGAGGTCAGGAGCTTTTTAAGGAGCAGCGCCCTTTTCTGGCTGGATAAATACCACGCTGACGGACTGCGAGTCGACGCTGTAGCTTCCATGCTTTACCTCGACTACGGGCGGCAGGACGGTAGATGGATAGCTAATAAATACGGGGGCCGTGAGAACCTCGAGGCGATTAATTTCCTCAGACAGTTCAATGAAACTGTCTATCGTGAAAAACCCGATATCCAGACCATAGCCGAAGAGTCCACCGCCTGGCCCATGGTATCACGCCCTACCTATTCTGGCGGCCTGGGCTTCGGTATTAAGTGGGACATGGGATGGATGCACGATACCCTGGTCTACATGAGCAAAGACCCGATTTACCGCAGGTACCACCAGCATGAACTGACCTTCCGCATGATATACGCCTTTACAGAAAACTTTGCCCTGCCCCTCTCTCATGACGAAGTTGTCTATGGAAAAGCCTCGCTATTATCCAAAATGCCGGGTGATGACTGGCAGAAATTCGCTAACCTGCGCCTGCTTTTCGGCTATATGTATGCCGAGCCCGGGAAAAAAATCCTTTTCATGGGTGGAGAGTTCGGGCAGCGGGATGAGTGGTCGCACGAAAGGAGCCTGGACTGGCACCTGCTCCAGTACCCACCGCATACCGGCCTTCAGCAATGGGTGGCCGACCTTAACAAACTCTACCGGAGCCAGCCCTCACTTTACCAGCTGGATTTCGAGCCTGCCGGCTTCGAATGGATTGATTGCAGCGATGTGGAAAAAAGCATTGTCAGTTTTTTACGCAAGGGCCGTTCATCTGACGACCTGATAGTGGCAGTATGCAATTTTACCCCGCAGACATATTTTAATTACGATATCGGGGTGCCGCTGCCGGGCATGTGGCAGGAAGCGTTAAATAGTGACGCGGCTAAGTACGGAGGCAGCAGCCAGGTTAATCCCCAAGCGTTAGAATCCAAAAATAAGGCCATGCACGGTAGACCTTACTCAATATCATTAACCATACCGCCGCTGGCTGTAGTATTCCTGAAACGGCAGGACATTGCTCAATAAATATACCAAAAAACTTATATCTATTAATCAACCTGTGTTGATAAATTTTTTCCCAGAGCCACAAAGGCTTCAACCCATGCCGCGGCCGGCTGTTCTCCTTGCTCCGCCCTGCGCTTGAACTCAGGATAGCTTGCTTGCCGTATATCCCAGTAGATGTTCTGCACCTTCCAGAGGTCGACAGTAAATGGCAGGTTGCGCGCCAGCGAAGTAGCCGCCAGAAGGTTCTTTAAATTATGGGTGCCTGCGGGGTCAGTCACCAGCGCTATCATCATCTTCTCCAGATTAATTTTTAAATCATAGCCGATGCCTTCGGCATCAAGCTGGACCTGCCATTTTCCGGCAGTTTCCACCAGGTTTCGGACTATTTCTGCATCGATGACATCACTATTGACAGCGCGGTGTAAATTAATATTTAATATCAACCCGGCGGCGGAATGGAACGCCCTGGGGACCGGACCTCCGAGTTCGGATAAAATGCGCATCGGCGGATAATGATGCTCATAGAGCTGCCGATAAGCCTTCTCAATATCAGACATGGTAGATTCCAGAATGTAGCCCAGGACTTTACGCTGCTCGTCACGGAAAAGCGACTTCAGGGAATATATCGAACTGCCGAAGTGCCTGTCCAGCAGGCGCATAACCTCGGTGAAGTCGGCTTTAGAACAGGCTTGAGATATTTCCTGCGCCATAGCCCGATACGTATCTTCTCCCTGACGGTCGCTGACACCGGCGTTAATGACATAGTCGCCGAGGTGAAAAACCGCGAAGCTGATGACGGCCGATTCCTCCGTTATATCCGACGTTACCCTAACCCGGCCTGTTACCAGCCTGGCTTTACCATAGTCCGTCACCCGGTAGTCCTCATTTTTCACCAGATAGCAGAAAATCCTGTCTTCATCACGGTACTCTTCAAAGAGAGAACTCACCGCATAATGGGCGGCTACTTTAGTCAGGTCAATCATCGCCGGCCTGACCATTTGCTCGTAAATACGGCGGCCGTCACCCTGCTCCGGTATATTGCTTTTTGCCTGCTCCAGAATCTTTAAAAAGCTCTCTTCGACGTCATCGCCGAACAAATCCTGTGCCAGCTGCACCACCCGCCCGGCATACTGGATTACCTGTACCGGCTCCGGGCGCGATATCTCGTCGAAGAACCAGCCGCAGCTGGTATACATGAGCATGGCGTGACGCTGCAGCTCCAGGAGTTTGAGGACAGTAATTCTCTCCGATTCGTTTAACTCCCGCACGGCGTATTTGCCGAAAAAGCTATTCACGCTCTGCGGTGAGCGGTCAAGGAGAACATCGATATACCCGTTGCGGGCAGACCAGGGGTCTTTCAGGAACTGTCGGGCTTTCTCCTCGTACCTGGCTGCCAATGTATCACGCAGCCAGTCGAAGGCGTTGCGCAGAGGCGTCCGCCACTCCTGGTTCCAGGTGGGATGATTGCCGGAACCGGTGGTATCGCCGCAGGCACTCCACCACCGGTCGACTCCGTGAACACAACTCCATGATGTCTTTTCGATTATCTCTACTTCGTGGGTGGGCGGAAATTTCTCCAGGAATTCCCCGTAGTTGGTGATTTTGGCGAGGTTGTCTTTCTCGATGAGATGGAAAGAAAAAGCCAGCGCCATATCCGCAAAACGGCGATGATGCCCATAAGTCTCACCATCGGTGGCGATGTGTATAAGCTGAGGCCAGTTCCTCTTCGGCGAGAAGGCATCGGTAAGCCTTTTCACTAGAGTATTGCCGTTTTTCAGGATATCCTCAAAGGCGACGTCATGGGAGATAGGACCATCGTAAAAGAAGGTATTTATCTTTCTCCCGGATGGGAGGTTGACCAGATAAGCCCGGGTGGGGTCGATACCGGCATTGCGGACATCTCTCCAGTTCTGGGCGCCTGTCCGGCGCACTCTTCTTGCCTGGTGCGGGGCCAGGATGGTAAATTTGATGCTCAGTTCGGCCATAATATCCAGAGTTTCAAGGTCTACGGCCGTCTCCGGCAGCCACATCCCCTCCGGCTTTCGCCCGAAGCGGTGCTCGAAATCCCCTATTCCCCACACCACCTGGCTGTACCTGTCACGGTGGTTGGCCAGCGGCATGATGATATGGTTGTAGGCCTGGGCTAGCGCTGAGCCATGCCCGGAAAAGTTTTGCCGACTCTGCCGGTCGGCCTCGATAATCGCCCCGTAGACATCCGGGCTGCTCTTTTCCATCCAGTCGAGGAGAGTGGGGCCGAAGTCAAAGCTCATTCTGGCATAGTTGCTCACAATCTGGTCGATATAACCATCTTTATCAAGAATCCTCGATGAGGTATTGGGCAGATAGCATTCGGCGGTGATTTTTTCATTCCAGTCATGGTAAGGGTAAGCCGCGTCCTGCCATTCGACGTACTCCAGCCAGGCGTTTTCTCTCGGGGGCTGGTAGAAATGCCCGTGGACACAGATATAACGCTCCATCTACCTCTCCTTACCGGTCTTATATTTCCTGAGCCTGTCTATTTCCCTTAGAATGTTTCTGACTTCTTTCATCTGGAAAAACTCCTCAAGTCCGTAACGCGCCTTCCTCTGCCAGCTGGGGAACTTATCTCCAATGCCAGGCACGTTTTGCGACCGGGTTTCCAGCCAGAGGTCTTCCAGATTAACCAGGACAATACGCGCCCGACTGGCGCTCAGGTACCCCAAGCAAGCCTTTAAAACAGCCCGTGAGCCTGCATCAATGGTTCGCAGAAAGCCCTTGTTGCGCAGGTAGGCCAACAGCGCATTTTTAACCGCTCGCCGGGTCTGTCTTTCCTTCCGTGTGCCCTTTTCATCCAGCAGTCCCAGCCTTACCCTTTCCACAATGTCAGCGTCCTGCCAGAAAGCGGCAAAGGGCGACATATCGTGAGTATTCAGGCTGGCCACGGTGTCGCGGGGGATATGCCTCAGAGCTTTCGAAGCATTATCGGCCAGTTCATAATATAACACATATATGCGGTGAAGCCCGTGCCGGGCCATAGCCGGCCTGACGTACGAAGGCACGATGCCCAGATCCTCCCCGACAATGATGCTCTTTTGACGATGCGACTCAACTGCCAGAATGGCATAAAGCTCATCGGCAGGGTAGCGCACATATACGCCCTGGCTGGAATCAAAGCCCTGCGGAATCCAGAAAAGTCGGTGCAGCCCCATGACATGGTCGATACGGAGCACATCGGCGAACTTGAGATGGTGACGCAGGTAATCGATGATGTAGCGGTAGCCTTGCTTCCTGATATTTTCCGGGTGGAGGGGCGGAAAACCCCAGTTTTGCCCGCCGGTGAAAACAGCGTCTTTGGGCGCTCCCACGGCTACGTCAGGTGTAAAAATATCCCGCTGCTGCCAGATATCATAGCCGTCTGGGTGGACACCCAGAGGTAAGTCGAAATACATTTTCACACCCTTCCCGCGGGCACTCCCGGAAAGTTCCTGCACCTGCTGGTGGGCTAGCCACTGGGCATACATATGATAGTTTTTAGCGTCCTTATCATAGTCGCTTTCTTTTAAAGCGCCATCGCGGAGCCGCTGCGGCCAGGCAGGCCAGGGGGTTTGGCGCTTCTCCATGACCGCCCGGAAACCGGCATACTTCTCAACCAGGGGTTGGGCCTGGATAAAGCGCCTGAACTCTTCAAGACGTCCTGTATAAGAACTGAATAGGCACCGGCAAAGCTCTTCCATGACCTGTCGTTTTAGAGCCATCAGCTTACGATAGTCTACCATCGGCTTTTCCTGCAATTCTTTGATTGCCATCCTGAAAGAATCAGACTGCACCAGCGCCTGTGCCGGCCCACAGGCACTAAATTCCGGCACCTTCGTTATGTCAACATAAAACTCGTTCCAGAGTAGCCGGCTCACCGGCGCGTAGGGACTGGGGTCGTACGGTTCATCCAGAAAGACCGGCAGCAGCGGGAGCGTCGCCATAATGTTTCCCCCCAACTCCGCCACCCTTTCAGCCAGAGTGGCTAGAGCGGGATAATCACCGCTGCCCCAGCTATCCCGACCCCGTAAGGCATAGAGGGGCAAGAAAGCGCCCCACAGGCGGCTTTCTTCACCTCTGGAAGGCGAATATGTTTTTTGAGGAGCCGAAATAACCAGCGTCCCGCAGGCATTGCCCTTTACCTCTAAAGTCAACCGATGATAGCCCCAGGGCAGGCTTTCCGGCAGAGTAATTTTCCTGGTTATATAGCTCTTGCCTTCAACTTCTACGCTCTCCAGAACAGGCAGTTCGTCGGCCTGCCATTTCCACTCGGAAAGCTTACCGGATTCTAACTCCAGTCGGCAGGTGCCCGATGCATCGACAAGCTCAGCGGGAAAACAGACCTTGATTACCGGCCGTGCGCCGTTCCAGGCCACGGTCACCGGCTCCATCAGGCGCTGCCGGAGTGATTGCTGCCGTTCACGCAATGCTGAAGAGACGTTATTTATCGAGGTAAGCGGGGCTCCCAGCGCCTTGAGAACCCCCAGCAGGCTCTCCATAGAAACCTGCTTCCGGCGGTGATTTACATCGTAATAAGCCGTCTCTACGTTATAAAGATGTGCCAGCCGGTACAATTGACCTGATATTTTTTCGGTATTCATGTCTAATTATGAGCTGTCGTTAAGCTATTTTATCATATAAGACATCTAAATACCGTATCATTCTGGCTAACTGTTAAATACGCGCCTGATGGCGGCACCGATTTTCTCCCGGCTGGGTATGGCATAGCGCTCCATGGGGGGACTATACGGTATCGGTATATCAAGTCCGCAAACACGTTTGGGCGGCGCCTTCAACCGGTTGAAAACTCTGTCATCCTCCACAATCAGGGAGACTATTTCTGAGGCAGCGCTGCAGGTCTGACAGGCCTCGTCAACGACGACCAGCCTGCCCGTTTTAGCCACTGAGTCTCTGATTGTCTCCCTGTCCAGCGGGACGAGGGTGCGCGGGTCAACGACTTCCACCGATATCCCTTCTCCGGCCACCTCTGACGCCACCGCCAGGGATTCATGTACCATGCGGGACAGGGCGACCACGGTCACATCAGTGCCCTCTTTCTTTACGTCCGCCCGGCCAAAGGGAAGGATATACTCTTCCTCTGGCACGTCTCCAACCACCGGCCCCAGTAAAGAATGCTCGAAGGAAATCACGGGGTTGTTGTCCCTCAAAGCTGCCTTTAACAGACCCTTGATATCGTAAGGGGTCGAAGGGAGAATAATTTTAAGCCCGGGGACATTCATGTACATTGCGTAAGGACTGATAGAGTGCTGGGCCGCCCAGTGCATGCCGGCTCCGAAACTCATACGTATCAGCATTGGAAAATGCGTCTG
>Ga0187886_1002100_pt1 | contig 16577 bp, 10 predicted proteins | sample June2016WEW_20_1_FD_133001 | JGI IMG/M metagenome (GOLD analysis project Ga0187886, IMG submission 133001) | Peatland microbial communities from SPRUCE experiment site at the Marcell Experimental Forest, Minnesota, USA - June2016WEW_20_150 | ecosystem: Environmental > Terrestrial > Soil >... | reverse complement strand
GGGAGAGAGATGCCGCGCAGCACCAGCGTATCGACCAGCTCCTTGAGATCGATCGCGCGCGCCGGCTCCTTGGTGGGGTGCACGCAGACGTGCCCGTTGGCGCCGACGGAGAAGTAGCCCTTACCCCAGCTCGCCACGTCGTAGAGCTCGCCCGAGTCGGCCGTGGTCCAGCGCTCGGCGGGGTCGCGAACAAGCACACCTTCAGAGATCTTCAGGCTCACCACTCCTCCCGAACTTAAGTTTCGCCCCAAAAGCCCCGGGGGGCAAGAGGAATTCGCAAGGCATCAGTTTACAGAGACGTGCGGCCCCGCCCGCGGGTTAACCTGCTTTTCTCACCGCGCGGCGGTGCGCGCCCGCTCGAAGGCCGGCAGGCTGCGCTCGATCGTGCCGCGCGGAACGGTCAACGACAGCCGGAAGTGGCCCGGCCGGCTAAACCCCGAGCCGGGCACGGCCAGCACGCCTTCGCGCTGGAGCAGGCGGATGAAGGCAACGTCATCGGCGATCGGCGTCTTCGGGAAGACGTAGAAGGTGCCGGCGGGGCGCGTGAGCTCGTACCCCATCCCGGCGAGCGCCCCGCAAACCAGATCGCGCTTGGCCTGATAGGCCGCGACGTCTATGGTTGCCTCGGGCGCCTCCGACATGGTGAGCTGCCAGATGGCGGACGCGTTGATGAAGCCCAGGACGCGGTTGGCGAACGTCGCGGCGTCGCGCAGGACGGCCCATTCGGCGATCCGCGGCGAGAGCGCCAGGTAGCCGATCCGCTCGCCGGCGAGCGCGGCGGCCTTGGACCACGAATCCGTGATTGCGCAGCGCTCGATGATCGCAGCGGTCTCCGGCGCCGTCCGGCCGTCAAAGACGAGCGCCCGGTAAGGTTCGTCGCTCACCACGATTACGTTCGGGTGCCGCGCCAACATCACGTTCAGCTCGGCCAGCGCCTCGGCCGGATACACGGCGCCGCTGGGATTGTTGGGCGAGTTGAGCAGGATCGCCCGGGTGCGCGGCGTGATCGCGGCGGCGATGCGGGCGATGTCGAGCTGAAACTCAGACGTCGTCTCCACCGGCACGACGCGCCCGCCGTGGTTCTCGATGTAGAAGCGGTATTCGGGGAAGAACGGCGCCAGGACGATGACCTCGTCGCCGGGGTCGAGCACCGATTTCAGCAGCACGTTGCAGGCGCCCGCCGCGCCGCAGGTCATGAGGATGTGCTCGGCCGTATACGGCAGGCCCGTGCGCTTCTCGAGTCTTCGGGCGACGGCGGCCCGCACCGCGGGAAAGCCGGCGTTCGGCATGTAGCCGTGGCTGTGCGGGCGGTTCCCGGCCACCACACGCCGCAGCGTCTCGAGGACCGGCTCCGGCGGCTCGACCTCGGGGTTGCCCAGCGTGAAGTCGAAGACCTTGTCGGCGCCGCGCTCGGCCTTGAGACGCCGGCCCTCCTCGAACATCCTCCGGATCCAGGAGGCGCGCTCGATGTCGGCGACGATCCTGCGCGCTACGCTCATATCTCGATCCCGCCGCAGGCCTTGAGACCGGTCATGACGTCAGCTCCGTGCGCGCCGCCTCGCGGCCCATCTCGAACGCGAGCAGATTGGCTTGCTGAACCTTCTGCGGCAGGTTCAAGCGGATGGCTTCGAGCCAGTGCTCCTCGCGGATGTCGAGAAGCCTGCTCAGTATGCCGAGCAGCGCCACGTTGAGCGCCTTCTTGTTCGGGAGCTTTTTCTCGCCCAGCCTGCCGGGGGCGATCAGCACGCCGTCCGGGCGAAGCTGCCAGCGCGCGACTTCGACCTGGTCCGGCGCGAGCACGATGAGGAAATCGGCCTCGCCCGGCGGCACCATCGGGCTCCAGACTTGCGCGCCGAAGCGCACGTCGCTGGTCACCGACCCACCGCGCTGGCTCATGCCGTGGACCTCGGCCTTCTTCACATCATGGCCGGCCCGGAACGCAGCCTCGGCGGCGATGTCGGAGGCCTTCAGCACGCCCTGGCCGCCCAGTCCGGCGAAGACGAGGTTGACTACCGCGCGCTGAGGCACTTCTCGATCTCCTTGATCTTTCCCGTGGCGAGCAGGCAGGTGCGGCGCGCCACGATCACGCACACCTCGCCGCTGGCCAGGCACTCGGCCACCAGGCGCTCAAAGCCCGGCGGGTCGAGCGTTGGATCGACGACGTGCACCCGCGGCACGCCCAGAGCCCGCGCCAGGTCCTCGAAGACCACTCTGCCCGTGCGCTGGTGGTCGAGCGTGCGGCCGGTGCCGGGGTGCTCCTGCAGGCCCGTCATGGCGGTGGTGCCGTTGTCGAGAATGATCAGCACGTGCCCGGTCTTCGGCGGGTTGTAGATCATCTCGACCAGGCCGGTGATGCCGCCGTGCACGAAGGTGCTGTCGCCGATGACGCTCACCACGCGCCGGGCCTCCGTCTCCGGCAGCGCGTGGCGCAGACCCAGCCCCACGCCGATGGCGGCGCCCATCGCCACCAGCGTCTCCATCGCCTCAAACGGCGGCAACGCGCCCAGCGAGTAGCAGCCGATGTCGCCCGAGACGATGCAGCCGAGATTGCGCAGCGCGCCGAAGACAATGCGGTGCGGGCAGCCCGGGCACAGCTCGGGCGGCTTCCCGGGCGGCGCCGCCTCCTCCGGCGACTCGTCCCGGGCCAGGATCTTCTTCACGCGGCCGACGTTCAGCTCGCCGAAGCGGTACATCTCCGGCTTGCCCTCGACGGCGACGTCCGCGGCGCGGATCGCATCGAGAAGGTAGGGGTCGCCCTCCTCGATCACCACGCATCGCGCGACGCCGCGCGCGAAGCGCCGGATCGTCTCCAGCGGCAGCGGGTAGGTCATGCCCAGCTTGAGCATGGCGGCCTCCGGCGCCGCTTCGCGCGCGTGGAGGAAAGCCACGCCTGAAGAGATGATGCCGAGCGAGCGATCGCCCTCGATCTCCCGGTGGGGTCCGGAAGCCTCGTTCCACTCGGCAATCTGGGCGAGTTTGGCGCGCAGACGGCGGTGCGCCGGCCGCGCGTTCGCCGGGATCATCACGCGCCCGGCGATGTCGCGCTCATAGGAGGGTGGCCCGGGGGCGGAGGCCAACGCTGCATCGGAGCGCACGATGCTCTTGGAATGGCACACCCGCGTGGTCATCCGAAGCAGCACCGGCAGCCTCCAGCGCTCGGAGATCTCGATGGCCCTCAAAGCGAGCTCGTAGGCTTCCTGCGAATCCGACGGCTCGAGCATCGGCACGCCGGCCGCGACGGCGTAGTGGCGGTTGTCCTGCTCGTTCTGGCTGGAGGCCATGCCGGGGTCGTCGGCCGAGACGATCACCAGCGCGCCGGAAACGCCGGTGTAAGGCACGGTGAACAGGGGGTCGGCGGCGACGTTCAGCCCGACGTGCTTCATTGTCACCAGCGTGCGCGCGTGGGCGTAGGAGGCGCCGATGGCCACCTCGAGCGCCACCTTCTCGTTCGGCGCCCACTGCGCCCGGCCGCCCAGGGCGGAGAACCGCTCCAGGATTTCCGTCGAGGGGGTGCCCGGATAGCCGCTGCCGAGGGCCACGCCGGCATGCCGCGCCGCCAGCGCGACCGCTTCGTTGCCGCTGAGCAACTCACGCCGGTTCTCGGCCATCAGCTTCACCTTACCGCAACCAGTTCACCCGCATCCCGCCCTGACAGGTTAACCCCGAGGGCACTCGGACGGTGAAGGAACTGAGCCAGGCTCCCTGCTTCCCGCCCCGGCGCGGCCGGCAGCGTCAGCCACGGCCAAGGGGTTGCAGACCCCTCCAGGGAACGCGATGGACACCGTCTCTGGGCGGCCCGCGATACCGTTTTGGTAGTAAAATGGTAGTATCATGCCTGACATTCTTCTGAAGGCTGTTCCGAAAGACATCCACCGGCGTTTGAGGGAGCGGGCAGCGCGCAACGGCCGGAGCATGAACCGCGAGGCGATTCGGCTCATCGAGCGAGGGCTGACGCAACCGGCGCGGATTGGAGAGCTTCCGCCGCCGGTCAACGTCGGTTTCGCGATCGACGACGAATTCATCAATCGGGCCAAGCGCGAAGGACGCGCATGATCGTCGTCGATACCAACATTGTCGTCTACGCGATCGTGGAATCCCCGCTGACCCGCTTGGCGCGGCGCGTCAGAGAACTGGACCCGGAGTGGAGGATTCCGGTCCTTTGGCGGTACGAGTTTCTCAATGTGCTGGCAAACATCCTGAGGCGCGGCACCGTGAGGCTGGCCATTGCGGAACGGCTCTGGTCGGAGGCGGTCAGGCTGGTCGGAGACGCTGAGCAGGAGCCTGATTGGATGAAGAGCTTGTCGCTCGCAGCGGCCCACAGCGTGACGGCATACGACGCCGAGTTCATCGCTCTGGCACAGTCGTTGGGCGTCGTCTGCGTCACCCACGACCAAGCTCTTCTGCGCGCATTTCCCCGCGAGACGCGGTCGATGGAAGAGTTCTGCGCCGCTTGACCAACTCGCAGATTTCTGCTGTCCCCGAACCAGAGCGGTTCCGGCTGCCGTCAGCCCGGATGTTTCAGTGCGCCCCGAGGGCGCAGATCGCCGGTGGGGGAAGGACCCACCCACGCAGTTGTCGGTAGGACGTGGTAGCTGACAAGCGGTTCGGCCGGGGAACCGGCCGGATCGAAGCCTTGTGACAAAACCGGCATTTGGCCGGTGAGCGACTTGGCAGCCCGTAACGCGAGTGAAGCTTGAGCAGGCCTCGAAAGTGAAGATGTGGACGCCGACCCCGCTGAAACTGGGGGAAGGCCGCGCGGGCGGGGAAGAAACCGACAAGCACCTGCACCGGTCCACCGGGGTAGTGAGCACGGCATGCCAGGAAGGTGATCTGGGTAATTGGGGGAGGCCCGGGATCGGCGGAGGTCGCGCCGGCTCACGGACGGACGACGGCGCAGGCGCGTTTTCGGCGGCCAGAGGGCCGCTCGGCGGGTTACAATCAGTACGGATGCGCCCGTAGCTCAGCTGGATAGAGCGCTTGCCTCCGGAGCAAGAGGTCGCGTGTTCAAATCACGCCGGGCGTACCAGCTCAAATCCTTCCCACCGGTAAGCAGCGGCGGCGCGTGAAGCCGCGTGCAGCCGAGACCGCCTTTTCATCCAGTGTGCCCGAGCGATTCTGGTACGCTCATGGTATCCGTCGAGTCTTGGGGGACGAACTCATGGCAGTGGATCGCAGAGCGTCTTTGTGGGGTGTTGCCGGCGGGGCGGCGGCGATGGCCTGGTCTGGCCGGGGGCGGGCACGGGTGACCTCGACGCCATCCGCGTGGAGATCGAGAAGCGGCACGACGAGGCGGTGCGCCGGCTCCGGGAGTGGGTCCGGCAGCCGTCGATCGCCGCCGAGAACAGGGGTGTCGCTCCGGGTGTGCGGCGTCAGCAGCAGCTCAAACCGCTTGTTCGGGTCCTCGCCGAAAGCGATCCAGACGTTCTGCCCGCGTAGAAAACCTTCTCGATTTCCTCAGCTTTCATCGCCTTATTCCCTCCATTTATCGGCCCGCCCGAGTGCTATTCGCCCTTCCCACGTCCGGGAAACCATACTATACTATCTTGAGGTCGAATGGCCGAGGTCTGGAAGGACGACAAAATTCGGTACTGGGACCTTGCGCCGAAACTGTTCCCCGGTTCCGGCGTTCAAGAGGTGATTCCGTTCCTCGGCGCCGGGGTTTCCGTCTCCGCGCGGCATTCCGACGAGAAGACGCCCGATCCGGCGTTCCCCACGCCGGAGGTCATGAGCCAGATCTGCGCGCTGCTTGACCTGACCGAGGACAAAGCCCGGCTGTATCTCGAGTTTGGGATCCGCACTGCGCTGTGGATGCAGGCCTGGGAGAAGCTCAACGGCGCTCCGCCATCGCGAGAGAATTTGATTAGCTCGCTCGAGTCGCAACCCTATCCTCCCTTTGGCTGGGAACTGGCTGAACTCTTCTCGCTGCTGGCGCCCTACCGGGCGCTCGAAGAGACGGCTTTGCCGGCCATCCGGGACCGAAAACTGCTGCCGCCGGAATCGGCAGCCCGAGGCGCCGCCCAACTCCTGCCGATGCTCCAGTTGTTCATTCGCAGCACCAGGGTGGCCAGCCCGACCGATCCGCTCACGAGCATCTCAAGCTACTACGAATGCCACTCCAAGCGAGAGGACCTCTGGAAATGGCTCCAGCAGGTTTTTAGCAACAAGACCACTCCCACTGAAACGCATCGGCTCATGGCGCGCGCCGCCCACCACCACCTGACCTCGAAGCCGTGTTGGGAAGACTACCTGATCATCACGACCAATTACGACTGCCTGATGGAACGGGCGCTCGAGGAGCTGGAAGTCCCTTTCGCGGCTGTTCGCATGAACCGCAAGGAGCGCAAGTTCTATACGCGGTTCGCGCAGATGCCGGCCGACGAACTGCAGGGTCTGACGGAACTCAACCCACCACAATCGCCCGACCAATTCAATTTGAAGAAAGGGAGCCGCTCGCTGGTCATTCTGTACAAGATGCACGGCTGCCTCGCCCCGGACCTGAAGGACGAGCAAGACGGGCTGGTGATCACGGATGAGGACTACGTGGATTTCATCTCCCACGCAACGCAGATCATTCCGAGCCACGTGGGAGCGCTGCTGCCCGGCAAGACCATCCTGTTCCTGGGCTACAGCTTCAGCGACTGGAATGTCCGCAGCATCTACGAGACGGTCGTCCGGCGCACTGGAGAAGATATTCAGGACTATGCGGTCACGCGGGCCCTGTCTGAATTCGAGCGGACCTACTTCGACAAGAAGAACATCATCCTCATACTGAGCGGTCTGGACGAATTCAGCGCCGGGGTCCGCAGCCAGGGCGGAGTGCCCATCCCATCATGAGCGGTCCGGCCCCGAATCCGTTCAAAGGCCTGGAATCCTACGGCCGCGACGATTACCCTCGCTTGTTCGGGCGCGACGCCGATTTCCTGTTCATGAAGGACCGCATCTTCGCCGCGCGGACCACGCTGATGTTCGCCGGCTCCGGCGTCGGCAAGACTTCCTTCTTCGAAGCCAAGCTGATCCCCGAATTGGAACAGCGGCACCCCGGCCGTTTTTGCATCCGCTACCACCGCGAGTGGCCCGCGGCGGATCCCCTCGGCGCGCTCAAGAAATCCATCGGCGCCGATCCTTCGGAGTCTTTGCTGCAGTTCTTCCAGCGCCAGCCGGGGCAGTGGATTGTGATCCTCGATCAGTTCGAGGAGTTGTTCCAGAACCCGGATTACTACAGCGGCTCCCTCGAGTTCCGGGAGCAGGTGGCCGCCGTCGTCAATTCCAGCCTCCCCGTACGCGTGGTTTTCTCGATGCGCGAGGAGTTCCTCGGGAACCTCAGCTTCTTCGACAACCATATCCCCGATCTCTTCGCCAACTATTACCGCCTGAAAAACCCGGAGCCGCCCGCCGCCGAGGACATCGTTCGGCGCACCTGCGCACCCGTGGCGGTCGATGATGCCGGCCTCCGGCAGTTGGTTCAAGACCTTTCCAAGGTCGAGATCCGGGCGGCCGGCTCGCAAGTTCGCCACGTCAGCCGCGAGTCGGTGTTCCTTCCGTATCTCCAACTTGTGTGTCAGCGTCTCTGGGATGCCCAGCCCTCCGCCGATGGCGAGTTCAAGTTCCTCTCCGACTACGCCGCACGCCAGGCGGCGCTCGACCCATCGACATCCCCGGCCGCCGATATCCTGGAGCAGTTCTGCAAGGACCAGTTACAGCACCTCAGCGGCCGGCAGCAGCGCATCGCCGCCAGAGCGCTGGACTATCTTGTGGCGAGCCAGGGAGCCAAGCGCGCGTACTCCTCGACCGACCTCGCCAGGCTCATGCGCCTGCGCCACGACGACTTGCTTCAAGGCACGTTGCAGCGGTTGCAGAGCTCCCACATCCTTCGGAGTTGGAAGCGCCAGGACCAGGATTGGTACGAACTCTATCACGACATGTATGCTCCCATCCTGTATCGTTGGAAGGAGGCGTACCAGGAGCGACGTCGCAAGCGCACCCGGTGGGGCGTGGTTTGCGCCCTTCTCGTCGCGGCCGTCGCGGCCGTCGTGGCCGTGCTCTTTTACAACTTCTACCTCTCTGAGAAGTCCCTAGTCGGGGCCGAGAAGTTCCTAACCCGGGCCAGGTCCTTCGATGAGCGCGCGGCCTACGCCGAGCTGCAGGGAAGCCGTGACGAGGCGGTCGTGCTTCGCTTGGCCGCGCTCGCAGTTTCGCCTTCCGCCGAACGCCGGCGGGCCGCGGCAAGAGTCGCTTTCAATCCAAAGCAGCTTCTGTTCACCTTCCGGCACGACAGCCCGGTTGTCGCGCTGGCGTTTACCCGCGACGGAAAACTGGCGGTCACTGCCTCCGGCGGCTCCGGCGCTTCGCCTACCACGGACCCCGATGCCCCAAACGGTTCAACGGCGGATCGCACGAGCCTGCCGGGGTTCGTCGTGCGCGCCTGGGAGGTCGACTCCGGACGGGTTGCCGCCAATTTTTGGAATATCCCGGAGCGCCCGGATCGCATCGCACTCAGCCTCGACAAAGCGACGCTGGTGACCGTCGGCATTTCGGAGCCCCGCGCCGATGGATCGCGCGGCAATGCGGTTTCGCGAGTTCAGATTTGGACCGCAGCCGGCCCCGTTCGAAGCGGCCCCGTCACGATTCAGAAATGCGCGGTCGAAACCATCGACTTTGCGCCGGACGGCAAGAGACTGCTCGTCACCTGCCGCGCTGGTCCGCTGGTCACCTGGACCGCGTTCGACAAGAACTCCGTCACTGCTAGGCCGACGGAGGGAAGCTATTCCGCCGTCGACTTCAGCCCCGATGGGCGGTTTGCTGTCACGGGCGACCGCCAGGGCGCCGTCCAGCTATGGAACACCGCCACGGGGCGCCGCATCGGCCCCCCCTTGCAGCACGGGGGTGCGGTCACCCGGATCGCGTTCCATGCCGATGGCAACGTCTTTGCCGTGGCCAGCCAAGACTCCACCGCCCGCGTCTGGACGGTCGGCGGTACGCCGATTGGTCCGCCCTTGATCCACGCTGGCCCCGTGCGGCGCGTCGCCTTTGCGGGCAGCAGGGTCTTGATGACGCTCAGCGACGATCCGTCGAACTCCGCCACCAATCGCGTGTACGTTTTCCGGCAATGGGACCCGGCCGCGGGCAAACCGATCGGCGAGCCGGTCCGCATCGCCGGAGCCAACACTCCCATTTGGGCGCTGCTGCGGGATGGCAAGAGCGCCCTCCAGCGCTTCAGCCTGGGCTCGCTGATGCTGTACGACGTCGCGGGCGGCCGGCCGCTCGATCATCCCCTGGATTGGGAAACGATACGGAGTTACCGGGTCAGCCCAAACGGACAGTTCGTCCTCACGTGCGACCGGAGCGGGGTCGCGCGTCTTTGGGTTCCTACCGCCGGCTCAGCCTTCTCCTCCCTGGAACCTGGTGTTGGAGACGCGGTGGTCGATCCGGAGGGCAGCCGGTTCGCCGTTTTGGAGTCCGAAGGCACGATCCGCGTGGCAAGCACGATCCCCGGCATGGACCGGAGCAGGCGGTTCGATGCCGGCGCACCCGTTACGGCTTTCGCACTCTCACCGGGCGCAAATCGTCTCGCGGCGGCCGGCCGCGGTTTCGCGCAGGTCTGGGACCTGGTGAGCGGGAAATTCGCGAAAGTCCCGTTAGACCCGCAGGAAGCGCCCCGGAAAATCGCATTCAGCGAAGATGGCCAGCTCGTTCTGGTGGGCTCGGACAGCAGCCTCATTTCCTGGGACGGCGCCGCCGGGCCGCTCCACCGTACCGCTGTCCCGAATAGCGTGGATGCGTTCAGCCCGACCGGCGCTTACGCGCTCAGCTTGAAAGGCGACTCGCTCACTTTGATCAGGACCGCCACCGGGGCTGCGATGACACTGCACCGAACCATCCCCTCGCCAGGCGCGAAGGTCTCGTTCAGCCCCGATGACCGATACGTCGCTTGTGCGGGTGCGGAGGGCGGCGTGGCCGAGGTCTTCACCATCGCAACCGGGAGGATGGTTCTGTTGTGGCACGAAGCCAGGGTCGACGCCAGCACGTTCAGCCCCGATTCGTCCTTGCTGGCCACCCAGGCCGCCGGCAAGCTGCGCATCTGGAACTGGCGGACCATGAAGGTTGTGGCGCAATACCAGATTCAGGGCCAGATTCGCGAGATCGCCTTCAACCGCAACCAGACCGGGGTTCTGGTGGCTACGCCTTCCTGGGTCCACTGGTTGTCATTTGACGGTTCCGTACTCACGCCCAGAGTCAGCCGGCAGCTCCATGGCGCCTGGACGGGAGCCTACTGGCTCGACCCTGCGGGCGCGGCTCTCCGGACCATCCTCAGAGTCACGCGTGGCTACGTCCGGCCCGAGATCGTCGACTTCGGCGATGATCCCAATGCCCCCCAGATCGAGGGCGATCCCCGCGAGCTCGTGAGACTGTGGCAGAAGAAATTGGACCTCCACGTGGAGGGGGACGAAGTCGTCCCCACGACGGTGGTGCGTGCCGCGGCGAGCACGCAGTGAGACTGAGAACGAGCCGTTGGTACCGTCACGGACTGGCGCTACAGTGTGACTTGCAGCGGCTCAGCCGCTGCCGCCTGTCAGTACACCCAGAAAGCCGATGAGCGGGAGCGGCTCCGCCAACGGTTCCACGAACTGGATCTGCTTTCCACACGGCGCGCAGCCGGGACCGCCTGTCCCGGCGTTTCAGCCAGTGTGTCCGAGCGATTCTGGTACGCTCATGGTATCCATCGAGTCTTGGGGGACAGACACATGGCAGTGGATCGAAGAGCGTTTCTGCAAGGTGTCGCCGGCGGGGCGGCGGCGATGGCCTGGTCTGGCCGGGGGCGGGCTGACACGGCTGAGCTCGGCTCCATCCGCGCGGAGATCGAGAAGCGGCACGACGAGGTGGTGCGCCGGCTCCAGGAGTGGATCCGGCAGCCGTCGATCGCCGCCGAGAACAGGGGTGTCGAGGAGGGCTGCGAGCTGACGCTGCGGCTGCTGCGCGAAGCGGGCTTCGGGCAAGCGGTCAGGGTGCCCACCGCGGGCCTGCCCGGCATCTTCGCCACGCTGGATGCCGGCGCTCCCCGCACGCTGGGGCTTTACTTCATGTACGACGTGAAGCAGGTCGACCCGGCGGAGTGGTCTTCGCCGCCCTGGGCGGCGGCGCTGGTGGACCGGCCGGGCCTTGGGAAAGTGATGGTGGGCCGCGGCGCGGTGAACCAGAAGGGCCCGCAGGCCGCGGTTCTGGCTGCGCTTCACGCTATTCGGGGCGCGGGCCGAACGCTGCCGGTGAACCTGGTGCTGGTGGCCGAGGGCGAAGAGGAGATCGGTTCACCGCACTTCGCCCAGGTGGTGCGGCGGCCCGAGGTGCAGGCGGCGCTGGGGCGCTCGATCGGTATCTTCATGCCAAGTGCGTCGCAAGAGCTCGATGGGCAGGTCACCATTACGCTCGGCGCGAAGGGCGTCGTCGAGGTCCAACTTGTGTCCAGCGGCGAACGCTGGGGCCGCGGACCGAGCCAGGACGTTCATTCGAGCAACAAGGCGTGGGTGGACAGCCCGGTCTGGCGCCTGGTCGAGGCGCTTGCGACACTCGTCTCGGCCGACGGCAATGAGCCGGCCATCGACGGCTTCGCCGACAGAGCTCGCCCGCTTTCCGCGGCGGAGAAGGCGATGGTCGCCGAAGGTGCGCGCCGGCTGAGCGAGGAGATAGCGAAGAAGGAGCTGGGCGTGAGCCGCTGGGTGCACGACGCGGGCTGGCGCGAATCGCTGGAGCTGCTCGTATCGCGGCCCACGGTCAACATCGAGGGCCTGGTCGCGGGCTACGCCGGGCCGGGCGGGAAGACGGTTCTTCCGCACCGGGCCGAAGCGAAACTCGACCTGCGGCTCGTGCCGGAAATGAAGGCGTCCGAGGCGCTGGCGGCGCTGAAGGCGCACCTGGCCAAGCGCGGTTTCGGCGACATCGAGGTCCGCATGAGCGGCGGCTACGATCCCACCAGCACGCCCGCGGAGGCAGCGCTCATCCAGGCCGAAGCGGCGGTGTACCGGCGCACCGGCATCGAGCCGGTCTTCTGGCCGCGCGGCGCGGGCTCGTGGCCGGGCTGCCTGTTCACCGGCGAGCCGCTGCGGCTGGCGGCCGGCCACTTTGGCCTCGGTCACGGAGGCGGTGCGCACGCACCGGACGAGTATCTCGTGATCGACTCCGCGAACCCGAAGGTGCGCGGCCTGGACGGCGCGGTGCTCTCCTACGTCGAGTTCCTGTACGAGGCGGGTCTGGCGAGCTGAGCCCGGGCGCGCTGGAGCGTCTGGCGGATCTTCCGCCCCAGCGCCTCGGCCGTGAACGGCTTCGGCAGCAGGTCCTCGGCGTTGATCGAGAAGCCCGGCGTCAGAGAGGAGGCATCGGCATAGCCGGAGATGAACAGCACCGGCGTGCCGGGCCGCAGCGCCTGGATCTGTTCGGCGAGCTCGGCGCCGTTCATGCCGGGCATCACGATGTCGGTGACGACCAGATCCACCGGGCTGCGCTCGCGGAACAGGTGCAGCGCCTCCTGGCCGCTTTCGGCGGCTAGCGCGCGGTACCCCAGGGCCGTCAGCAACTGCACGGCAATCTGGCGAACCTCCGGATCGTCCTCCACCAGCAGGATGCTCTCCGAGCCGCCCAAGGTATCGGCAGCCCGCTCGACGCCCTCCGCCTCCACATCGTCCGCGGCCGGGAGGTAGATCCGGAACGTTGTCCCGTGGCCCGGCCTGGTACTGACGCGGATCTCGCCGCCGGCCTGCTTAACGATGCCGTAGACCGTGGTCAGGCCCAGCCCCGTGCCCTTACCCGTGGGCTTGGTGGTGAAGAAGGGTTCAAAGAGGTGACTCTGAACCTCTTGACTCATGCCCGTGCCGGTGTCGATCACGGCGAGCGTGACGTAACGGCCGGGGCGCAAGCCCTCGACGCCGCGCGATCCCGGCGCGCCCACTCGCGTGCTGGCGGTCGCTATGGTCAGTTTCCCCCCCCGCGGCATCGCGTCGCGGGCGTTGACCACCAGGTTTAGAAGCACCTGCGCGAGTTGGCCGCCATCCGCCCGCACGCGCTGCAAGTCCCGGCCGGGAATGATCTCCAGCTCGACGTCCTCGCCCAGGATCCGCCGTACCATCGCGCCGGTCTCCGCAACCACGCGATTCAGGTCCAGCACCTGCGATTGGACCGTCTGCCTGCGGCTGAACGTCAGCAACTGGCTGGTGAGGGCGCTGGCGCGCTCCGCCGCGCCCAGGATGTTGTCGATGTTCGCCCGCGCGGGGCTCTCGGCCGGCAGCGACTCCTTGGCCAGCTCCCCGTGCGCCAGCATAATCATGAGTAGGTTGTTGAAGTCGTGCGCGATGCCGCCGGCCAGCCGGCCGACGGCCTCCATCTTCTGCGCCTGTCGAAGCTGCTCTTCAATGCGGGTGCGCTCGGTGATGTCGGAGAACACCGTGGCGAACTGGCGGCCGCCGAGCGGGAACGCCGAGATGCTGAAGTGCCGCTCCAGCGGCGTGAAGTAGGTTTCGAAGGACCGCGCCTGTTGCTCGACGACAGTCTCGGCGTATGTGGCCAGGTACGGCGCCTCGGCCGTGCCGTAGGCCGCCGTGGCAAGCTGCCCGATGACCGCCTCGGCCCGCAGCCCCGTGTGAGCGCAGAACGCGGGGTTCACGTCGAGAATCCTGTAGTCCGACGGGCTGCCGTCCTGGCCGTAAACCAGCTCGTGAATGACGACACCCTCGTGCATGTTCTCAAACAGCGACCGGTACTGCGACTCGCTGGCCCGGAGCCGCTCCTGAATGCGATAGCGGTCGCTGATGTCCCGGATGATGCTCACCAGCACGCGGCGGTCACCTAGCGCTGCCGCCTGGGCACTGACCTCGACTGCGAACTCCGTGCCGTCCTTCCGGCGATGAACGGTCTCTAAGAGGATCCCTTCCCTCCACGCCTGGCGCAGTTGGCCGGGTAATCCCGCCTGCGATTGCGGGGCGCGCAAGTCGCGGATCGTGAGCCGGTGCAGCTCCTCCCGCGTGTAGCCGTACATCTTCTCCGCGGCCCGGTTGACCTCCAGGATCTCGGCTTCGGCGCCCACGAGCAGCAGTGCATCCCGAGCCTGTTCGGAAAGGACCTCGTAGCGGCGCGCCGCCCCTTCGGCCTGCTTGCGCTCGGTCAGGTCGACGCAGTTGCCGATGTGGCCGGTCAGGGTTCCGTCCGCACCGAAAAGCGGCTTGCCGATATCCAGAATCCAACGGTAGGCCCCGTCGTGCCGGCGCAGCCGATACTCCATCTCGAAGCTCGACTGCGTCGCCACCGTCTGCCGCCACGCGGCCAGGACGCGCTCGCGATCGTCCGGATGCACGCCCTCGCTCCAGCCATCTCCGAGCTCCTGCTCCAGGCTCCGTCCCCTGAACTCCAGCCAGCTCCGGTTGAAGTAGTCGCAGGCGCCGTCGGCCCGAGACCGCCAGATCATCGTCGGCAGCTCGTCGAGAATGGGCAGGAAAGCGTCACTCGCCGGCCTGCGTCCGGATTCCATCGCCGTCATGAAGCTTTGTTAAGAATATCACACCCGATAGTCAGAGACAGTTCAAGCCCGACCTTCTCGCACCGTTCGAAGCGAGGCGCCGCGCGAGGCCGGCAGATTCAAGGCGCGCGACGGGGTGAGCCCGCAGGTCCGTACAAGAACCGGGGCCAGACACCACTTTTCGCGCTCCAAGTTCGCTGAAGACAACGAACTCGCATAAGCGAAAAGTGGCTGTCTGGCCCCGGTTCTTGTGAGGACGCCGGCCGAGCGCAACTCGAGAAGATGCCGGCCTCCCGCAAACCGCAGCCGAAGGCGTGCGAGAAGGTCGGGCCGTCGCCGGGACACAAAAAAAGCCGCCCCGTTCAGCCGGACGGGGCGGCTTCAGCACTTCTGGCGAATAGGAGGTGCCAGAAACCTAGAACGACTCCTCGTGTGAGACCAGCCGGCCTCCGGGGGACGGCATGAAGTTGTGCCTGAGCGGCGCTTGGGGGCGGCGCGGCCCCGATTCGGCCGCCGGGGCCGCGGGCTTCTCGACGGTCACGTTCAGGGTCATCGGCTTCTTGTTCCGGACAACCACGACCGGAACGGGCTTGCCGGCCTCGGCCTCGCGCAGCGCCCTGCCGATTTCGCTCGCGCGAGCCACTTCCGCCGCGCCCACCTTCACGATAACGTCGCCTGCCCGGATGCCTGCCTTCTCGGCCGGCGAGCTAGCGTTCACCGAGCGCACCAGCACGCCCTGTTTCACCCCGAAGAACTCGGCAAGCTGCTCAGTGACGGGCTCAGCTTCGATACCGAGCCGGCCGGACGCCCCCCCCGGACCAATTTGCCGGACGCGCACCTCGGCGCGTATCCTGCCGCCCAGGTCTTCCCCAAACTGCTCCATCTCGCGGTGGAACTCCGAGTCGGGGCCGAACTTGTGCCGCATTTCCTCGCCGAACTTCTGCATGTCGTGCTGAAACGGCGAGTCCGGCCCGAACTGGTGCCGCATCTCCTCGCCGAACTTCTGCATGTCCCGCTCGAAGTTCGGGTCCATGTGGAAGCCCTGCGGCTTCTTGGCGATCGTTGCGGTCACAGTCTGCACCACGCCGTTGCGGCTGATCGACAACTTGACCTGCCGGCCCGGCGGGGTCTCCCGGACCAGCCGGACGAACTGCTCGACCCCGTCGACGCGCTCGCCGTTGTACTCCAGCACCACGTCGCCTTCCTTGAGCCCAGCCTTTATCGCGGGGCTCTCGCCGACAACTCTGGTCACCTCGACGCCGCGCGTCTCGGGCAGCTTCAACTCCTTGGCGCGCGCATCGTCAATCTCCTGCACGCCCACGCCGAGGAAGCTGCCGCCCCGGCCCTCCATGAGGCCGAATGGGGGAGGTGGAGCAGGCGGAGCCGGCGGGGCAGGTGGGGCGGGCGGAGCGGGCGGAGCCGGTGGGGCGGGTGGATCCGGCGCCTCCGCCTGCGCGACAAACAAAGGCGGTGGAGCGGGCAGGGCCGGCTCGGCCATGGGCGCGGGGGCCGGCAAAGCCAGGGACTCAGGCGCGGGCGGGGCGGGCGGCGCGGTTTGAGCCACCGCCGAACCGATACCCAACGCGAACAGGACAGCCAAAGCAAAAACTCGTTTCATTGCCATTCTCCTGACAAGCATTGCGCGCGAATGCTATCTGCACCCGCGATGCGCGGCCCTGCGCCACCGGTGCGCTGCCGCGCTAGCGCTTTCCCTTCACCCCCGCGAACCGCAGCCGGTCCGCGGCGAGCATCACTTCTGGCGACGGAGGTAGATCATTCCGCCCGAAGCCGTGAGCTGCAACCGAGGACCACCGCCGTTGATGGCGCCTTGGGCCGCCGTACCGGCGGCGCCCTGCTCGAGCCGGGGCCGGACCTCCGCAAAATCCGAGACGATGCGGCGCCCGCCCGGGGACCTGTTGATGGCTTCGACCGTCACCGCAAGGTTAGACGGGATCAACACCGTTATGTCACCCATCGCGGTCGCCAGCGCGGATTCCTGGAGCGCCTTGGCGCCGCCGAAACTTGCCATGATGCTGCCGAGCTTGGTGGTGGCGTGCAGTCCGCCGGAGATAGCCTGGAG
>Ga0187886_1002099_pt1 | contig 16577 bp, 31 predicted proteins | sample June2016WEW_20_1_FD_133001 | JGI IMG/M metagenome (GOLD analysis project Ga0187886, IMG submission 133001) | Peatland microbial communities from SPRUCE experiment site at the Marcell Experimental Forest, Minnesota, USA - June2016WEW_20_150 | ecosystem: Environmental > Terrestrial > Soil >... | reverse complement strand
CTTGGTTCGTCAATTGAAATCGTGGTTATTATGAAATTTTTTGCGTTGTCTATAGAGTTGGCAATAAATCTATCAACGTCAGTAGCAAATATATCCAATATATCTTTGTATGTAGTTCCTCCAAACTGACTCATATAGAGTTCTATTGGTCCCGTGATACACACTCTGATATTTAACATGTTGCCTGTTTTCTTACGGTACTCTTTTCCTATGTCTTCGAGAGCGATAAGCTCCATTATTCTTGCATTTTTTCTTAGAACAAGTTCTTCCAGTGGTCCTGCATTAATTATCTCCAGAAATTGTTTGGTCATATCCTGGAACTGTGGGTATGTTGGTACATCAATACCTGCGTCTATCTTCTGGAGCATCGCATCTCTAATAATGTCAAAATATTTTTGGTCGCCTGTTTTTATGGCCAAGGTTGCCCAATCTCTGCTTATGTCTTTTGGAAGTGGATAACTTCCGATATCGTCAAATTTTATCATTTTATTTCATTCCTTGGCTTGTTAAATTTCTATTCATTTCATTGTCATATTATATCTCTTCATTTATTTAGAATTTCTTCTCAGTAAAGATCATATCATAATAAGCTATTGTTCGCAAACCACGTTGATACCAAATTTCCTAGGATAATTGTTCTTCATGTACATGGCAATTTCTTCTGTTACTTTCTCAATTCCATACGTACATATTAGCCTCTGTAGTTCATATTTGACACGCCCAGGAGAATTTATGTATGTTCTCAAATCGCTGACATACATAAATACACCATATTTTTCAAAAATCTCGTATGCAACTCTGTGGGAATAGCCAAGTGTCTTCATACGGCCATTGTTATTGGTTATACAATCAAAAGTGGAGCGTTCTATTTCATACGTAAAATATTTCTCGTTTTCTTTTATTAATTTGGCTACTGACGTCTTAATGTCCTCTTGATAATCGTTTCGATTGTTATATTTGTTATCTTCTTGATAGTTTTGGTAGTCATTTCTGTGTAATTCATAATACGGACAACAGTTATTGCAATCAGAAGATCTATTTTTACTTATGTACCTATTAATTCTTTTGATAACTCCATCCAAGAAACTGGTCATATTTTCACCAAAATCAACTTCTCCATATTGCCATATCTTCTAAAATTTATCCCAAGAACTTAACATATGTTCGTTGCGTATTTTCCATAAAACTTCTGCTTGGTTGACGGTTCCCTTTGTAGCAAACATGTCGCTTAAACCGGATGCTCTCTTTAGTACTTCTATCAATACTGGACGTTCTGATAGATATTGTCTCCATAGTTTCTCGTACAAAATGGCACACTCCGTAGCATTTACCGCCCTTCTTCCTTTAGCCTTTTTCCAGTGAAGACTTGTGCTTCCGTCATCAAATATCTTGGCAGCTTGATACTGTTCCTCTATGCTACGTCCGTTTATCGCAGCGTAAAATGGAGAGAATCTCTTATCTCCACGGCTGCTACATTCCAAGAACGGTTCTTTGCCATATGTTAACATCTTTCAACCTTTAGTAGTTTTCCCAGTCTTCTTTGGTCCAATCCTCAAAAGGGTCTTGATTCCAGTCAAATCCTTCTCTTAAATGTTTCACTTTTCTCTTTTCTATTTCATCGTAAAACTCTTTTACGGCTTTATAGAAATCTTCATCAGACTCAAACATGTCCTGTTTGACCCTATTTGTCCCAAGATCATAACCAAGTTTATTCTCTAATTCTCTTGTATCGACAGCTATATTTGCACACGCTCTCGAATAGTTGTGTACATAAGTCAAAATTGATTTAATCATCATTTCCAATTCTTCCTTCTTTTCATTTCTATCTATCATAGATCTGAACGCACGATTATAAACTCTGTCTGCAAAATCCATATTTATCCACCTTCAATTGATTGAATTTCTATCCATTCTGGATTGTCTATATTCAATACAGTAACAATGTCGGCTGTACCCCTTTTCCATCTAGGATTAAATGACGGATCATCAAATGTCTCTCGATATAATGGACTCATATTTTCATCTCCTTCGAAAATGGCATTTTCTCTATCCATTACGACTAAACACTCTTTACAACCAAGCCCACTTTCGAGAGCCATTATGTAAATATCTTTGATATTGTCAAGTTGGTCTTCTTTGAGAATTTTTACCAGTTTCTCTGAGTTATATCCGTCGCATCCACATACTATCTTTATGAACGTATGGTCATTTTTTACTAAAGATATTATTGCTTGAGTCGTCATGATTTACTCAACTAACTTTGCAAATTCTCCATTATCGATATAGCATCTTTTATTATTTTATTGTGGTCAAATGCTAACTCTGGCACATTATATATGTCGAACAACTCAGCATCTTTAGCATCGTCTCCAGCCTTAAGTTTTCCGCTTCCTTCTACGATGAAACATACCGAAACGGTATGTCCTCTTGGATCTCTTTTTGGATCGGAATAAACGCCAAGAAGTCTGATAATCTCGACATCAAGACCTGTTTCTTCCTTGGCCTCCCGAACAACAGCGGTTTCTACTGTTTCCCCTATCTCCACGAAGCCCCCTGGGAGAGCAAACATATTTTCATATGGAGGATTTATCCTTTTTATCAATACAATTTTTTCTTCATATATTATTAATGCGTCTACTGTCAATAGCGGTGTTGTTATCATGTTTCACTTCTCCGATGTATTAAGTCTTTTTAATGTCTCAGTCGCTTCTGAATAGCGAATATAAAGAATCTCTTCTTAGACCTAGGAGATCCTCTACATTGTTCAACTGTGCGTATGCAAGCCTGTCCCATCTTCCACCACTCATAATATCTTTTATTTTATCTTTTAATACCTCTGGAGTCATCTTGAACGCTACATATATAATTATTATCGCCTGGTCTAATCTTCCTTCTGAAGAAACGGACAGAGCTAGATGAAGTATGTCTTGGTAATTGTCAAGTTTATCTGCAATTTCCTTAAACTCATCAGTTAATACCAATTTCTCTTTGAAGACACGGTTTTTAATGTCTATTCCTAATTGTTTTATTAACTCTTCTTTAGTCTTTTCTGTCATATATATTTCTCCTTCATTTTCAATTTCTTCTCATGTTGTTCCTTTATTGTCCTAACCCAAAAATCTCCTAAACAATCATGTCCTGCTATTCTACAAGCAATAGGTCTCTGACTATAAACCTTGCAATCCATAGTACTCAGATCCATGTGTTTACAATACCTTGTCTTTATATTGAACGGGATAATTCCTTCGCACTCTATATATTCTCCTTCATCAATATTATCTAAAATTGTATTTTGTTCACATTCCATCAATGGTAACGCTGGAGATCTGCAACACATTCTTGTATCACAATATTTACAGGAAGGTACTTCTAATTCTGGTTGCAAAGAACAAGTCATTCCATATTTTTTGTAAATCTTGCACTCTTTACAGTTATGTATCCCATCATCAAGAGGCTCCATATTTTGTTCCTTATGTACTTTATTTCCTACCAGTCCACTTTGTCATATTACCAAATTTACATTTTGGAGCTTATTTCTATTTTTGCGCCAGTAAAGAATTATGCTGTGAGAAATTTTTACGTCGAATTTTTCTTTTATCAAACGTGCTGCATCACGGAGGCTGTTCTCTTCACTCAATTTTAAGGCTTCCTCAATTACATCACGCCTATTTTTCATTTTCCAGTCAACGCCATCTTGATTGGTATAGCCTTTGTTACAATTGTTACAAATGCGTTTTGCCTTCAATCCAATATTCGTTATCCTTTTCCCATTTCCAATGGTATTCGTACTACCACATCGCGGACAAGGAAATGGAGTATGTTTTATAAGTTTCTGATTAACTTGAGAGAAAATTGTTTTCTCTCTTTCTCTGTTGCAAATTTCAGAATTTAATATATCGGAAAAAGCTTTCAAGATATCTGACTCAATTGCTTTTTTATCTTCATCGAACGTGTCTTCATTCATGACGACAGGACATCTTATTCCAACTATAAGATCTTCGTTTTCAACATTAACTCTTATTGGGTCTATTTTTCTTTTCGATAGTAGCGTCAAGGATCGAATAAAATGTTTGTCGAAAATGATATCTATGTGGTCCACAGTCTGTATTTTTCTGCTTATCATTATCTGCCAAATTTATTTTCTTCTATAATTCATGATCTTTTTGATATCATCGTCATTCTCTATAGCGACTCCACAATAACTAGCACAAACGTTTTCTTTACTGATATTCACTTTGTTATCAAGCAACACTTTTAGCACCTTGGCAGTATTGTTTATTATCTCATTAATATCTCCCTTATTAATCACGATTGCATACTTCATTTTCCAATTTGTATTTCTTATTGAGACTCTGACACCTTCTATGGATTTAACAGGTACCACTGCGTCATTAGTAACAGGGGTAAATGCATATCCTAATTTGACAAATTCCTCTCTGATATCGTTTCTAAATGTAGTAGGAACAACTGCTAAAACACTTCCATCAGGTCTTATTATCTTATATTTTGGTAGATCCTGTTTTCTTGTTAGAAATTTTGGAAGTTCTCCTTCAATATATATAGAATAACCTTTTATAGGTTTACCTTCTTCATTTATAGGTGACGGTTTGAATATCTTATCCACATCTTTTCCAGATATCATTTAGTAATCCTTGAAATGTTTACCGATGGCTATTTTCATGTTTTGTATCTTTCAACATTCCATAAGCGCCATGTATTTCGATATTCTATTGTGCATCTCACAACTTTTTCAAATTTTGCAACACGTTCAAAATCTCTACATCTTCTTCTGTTAGCCCCAACTTTTGTATACACTCTGGGCATGATCTTATGTGACTGATATAATTCTCGTATAAATCTTCCTCAAAAGTGGAACGATAGTGTATCCATAGATGTTGACCAATGTCACACAATTCCTTTTTCACATTCCCGACACTCCATAAATATCGTGTATCGCAACATTTGATATACTGTACACAACGCTAATATATATAAGTTTTTTGTGTGCAGAATGTTTACGAATGCAAAGATAAAGCATATGACATTAGTTGAGATGGATAATACTTTGCGTCGACTCTGTAAGTTGTTTCGTGTGTCCAATAAAGACTGCGTATACCAATTGTCAGACGACTTTTCAGGCCACTCTCTTCACCTCGCATATGTATATAGCAGGGCCATATGTTCCTGTGAGCTCACTCGCCATCAACATATTTCCATTTGGAAACTCGTCCCTTGCTTCCTTTCCTACATGTCTAGGTTTGAGATAATAAGGATATTCTCCAGTTTTCCTATCGGTATAACGACCATTTTCATCTGTTTCTCGGAAAATATAACTTCCATCTTTTGTACCGTCACTAACAAAATAATATGTACACTTTATTATCGCTGGAAGTTTCATTATTCTATTCGAACTTAAAAGCTTGAATTTTTCTATTACGCTCTTATCTGAGAATCTATTGTTATATACATTTCCTTTTTCACCGTAAAATTCGTGATACCATTTAAGGTATTCGCTTATTATATCTTCTTCTGGGCGTTCATCATCTAGTACGTACTCATAGTATTCTGTCCTCTCAAATATTATTTCTCCACCGTCACCATATACAGATTTTTCCTCTTTCATTATTTTTTCGATGTTATTGCCGTCCATTTTGTACTAGTTTCTCCTTGTTATTTTTCAATTCTTCTTTTACAGTTTTTGAAGGAGCATCATATACTGCTCTAACAAATTGATATAGACTTGCTTTCAAAAACAAATCATCAACCGTCTGGTCTTGTATACAGTCCAGCAATTTCTCCATATCAGTATCTTCTAATCTTTCTTCGAATACAAATATATTTGTTTCAGTTTCGCTTTGTAGTATTTCGTTTAATGTTTTCATATTTTTATCGCTAAACCTATTTTAGACATCAAGTAAAGACTGCATAGTCGTGATCAGCGCGAGCTGAGAACGACTGCATATAATAGTACTTAGATGCAGTCTTTACAATCGATAATACGCTTCATTTACTTTTATTTATTCAACGATTCCTTCCATGTATTAAATACACATTTAAATTTCTCGGTAATTTCATATTTTTTCATATTTGGTATATGACTTATATTTATCTGTAAATGGGTACCGTCAAAGAAATTCCAAGGTATTCTCCATACATATAACAGTTCAGACCAGTCTTTATTAAATCCTAATAGATAGTAGAAATCTACTGCATTTCCTTTATCGAGACTAAACAAAAAATAATCACTTCCGTGAAAACGTGTTAACAAACTCGAACTCTTTACATCATATTTTTGTTTCTTAGGACATATTCCGTCAACATGACTTCTACAACTGTCTCCTGCTAAATCAATAGCACCATCTTCAACAAAATGTTCAAATACAAACATTTCTGCTAATCTAGCTTTTTGTTTAGTATGATCTAAAATTCCTTTCCTAGCTCTTGAATCCATATCTTGTCCTACTAATTTTTTAGCTTTTTCAAGAGAACCAAAACGTCTGATATATTGCCCCATAGCCGGATATTTAATGAAATCCCCGCTATGTAGGTCTTCAGAGGTGGGAATTCTGCCATATTCTTTCTCAAACAGTTTCAAATAATTCAACAGCTCTTCTTCCGTAGTATTATTCATACGATTAACATTTAATCCTGCTTCTTTTATAGCATTATTCCAACTACCAAAGTACTTTTCTACAGCAGCACGACTTATGTGACCATTTTTCTTTTTGAAATCGTCACACATTGGAGCTCTTCCATTTTTGTCGTAGAACACTCTAATTTCTTCTACTATTTGATCTTTGGTATATATCTTTGTACGTATTATTTTAGAGCATTCGTTTTTATCAATTAGTTCAATATCCATTACATTACCTCATTACAATCAGTTTTAGATGTCAAGCAAAGAGTGCTTCAAGCACTACTTAGATGCAGCCTTTAAGTTGTTGGCTTATTCGGTCATTATTTATCAGAAACTACATGTCCGTCTCTTATTGATGTCATTCTTATTGTTGGTAACTCGTTTCCGACATTTGTGCTAATACGCAACATTTCACCTTCTAATTCTTCAACAATTGCTACAACTTTCACTATTTTTCCATTACTTAATGGGAATGTTAGAATTTTTTCAAATTTCGTCATATGTACCTGGCAATATAAATATATTATTCAATTCAGTATCTTCTCAAGAATTTCAAACCTGCTTATCGCAAGTCCCTTGCTGGCAACACGCCGAATCATGGCTCTTCCAGTATTGAAAACTATTATCTTTTCAACCGGCGGGTTAGTAAGTATTATCATTTCTTCTGGCACAGCCTGAACGCTGTCAAAATGTTTTTTAAGTTCATCTATCGCCCAAGGAGTTATTTTAACAGCGCCAAGTTCAGCCTCACCACTGAAGAGGTTTTCATCCCCTTTTGTGAAACACGGGTCTATAGTAACGATCTTCATTCATTCCTCAACTTTACGAATTTCCATCTCTGTTTCAGCAAACAATTCTATTACATATGACAGAAATTTATATATCATACTGACGTTTTAATCCTTATTCTAGTGGATATTCTTCTTAAATCTTTTTGCCGGGTTTTTAATGCCTCCAATTCTTCTGTTGTAATCCTTGTTCTAGTGGATGTTTCTCTTAAATCTGTAAAGATGACGGAAATGTATGTATCATACTGATGTTTTAATCCTTGTTCTAGTGGAAGTGTCTCTTAAATTTGTCCAGAGCACGGAGTTCAAAAAGGGGTAGCACTGTTTTAATCCTTGTTCTAGTGGAAGTTTCTCTTAAACAACCCATGAAAAATTCTTTATTCGGGTCTGCTATCGTGTTACCATCCTTGTTCTAGTGGACGTCTCTCTTAAATATGCTACTGTAGCCGAAATAAGAAATATTTCACTCTCTAATTACCATAATTAATGAAATAATCGCCTGTTTTCAGATCTTTATATTCCTTATTGTTGTGTTTCAACTTCATATATCTTTCCTAGTTTCATATTGACTACAATATCTTCTTCATTAAGCATATCTGTAAAATAGATAAGTTTTGACTCATTAACTAATTTTTCCATGTTTTCTCCTTATGTACAATCTTTAATTATCTCCATAATTTTTCCACTCTAATACTGTCAACCATCGTGGTTCTGGTACGATCTTATAATTGTCATTTTACTCATCCATTATCGTGCCATATATCAACATTTGCTAACAACATAATCCGTAACTATCTTATAGTAGTCATCTGCATATAGACTTCTTGGTGTACAGCTTATATACTTACCCATATACTTACCCATCCCCTTTGATAGTGCACAATCTGAACAATTTACATCTTCGTTATTTATGTCAAAACAGGCGGTGCAGTATGTAGCATTGTATATAATACTGCATAAAGAACCTAAATATTCATCTTGGTATTTATTCTCAGATTCATAAACCGCCCAATATGACGTATTGTAATCAAGACCAAGGCTTACCAATATATTATCTAATTCTTGAGCAGCATTTATTACCTTACTTGGAGCTTTCATATTTCTTAAAGCCCTAGCTATATATTCCCATTTTCTTAACATACATTTCTCCTTTGTACACACGTTATACATCATGTCTTCATCACTTTCACAAATATTGACGACGTCATGTTTTCATCACTTTTCAAGAATTCTTTTTATCCTGAATTATTGTTGAACAGATACTCTAAACCAGACACAGCATTATTTATCATTATATTTATTCTATGAAAAGATTTCATATTTTTTTCTCCATTTTTATATCAAGTAACTTGTCTCAAAATTTAGTATTGTAAACATAGTCTGGAAATGTTTGAACACCTTCATCGAATACAATTTTTAATTTCAACACAAGGGGCATGTGTTTTCTGCATTTACTGTAAAGAGTCAAAACAGATCCGCAATCTATGTTCATAGTTATCTCTTTACTCCTTGATTGACCGCTTGGAATATCTCCTAATTGTTCTTGTGTGGAATACACACTCTCTCCAGCACTATTATGAATATCTAAATTTACTTTGACATTATGAGCATTTTTATCTCCGGTATTTGTTAATACCGCCACTGTTTTGCGGCATGTAATTCCACAACTTGTAGGAACTCCAGGATCAATTTCGAAATATACTCCTTTTTGTGACTTGGTAACTGAAGACAGTTGTGTCTTATGTGACATTTGCTCTTCGTGTATTGTGTTACAACTTTTTGATGTATCCATTATTTCACATCTGTATATCCCAATATTTTCTACTGTATCTTAAAATCTTCTTCTAAAATATAACAATAATGTTCATTTGCTAATTATCATTATTTGAGTTCAACTTATCTGTTGCGTTTTTTTGATAATATATATCTGTTGCGTTTTTTTGATAATATATATCATTTGATCTTTTTCTCACATTTTTGTCACTTCTCAACATCGAACAATTTGTGGATTAACAATTCTCGATCTTTATCTTCATAAGGATTGAACACATGACCACAATTATCGCAGACAAAATCTTTACACATAATCCTTGCTTTCAACTCCATGATATCGTCAATATCCAAATCTCTCAATGTTTCATAATTTTCCAAGTCAAATCCGCCAAATCCCAATACTAATTGTGATATCTGCATATATCCTCTACCGCCACATTCAGGGCATCTGCAAAATACTTCATTATACATTCCCATATTTCCTCTATTTTTACCAATATGAACTTTCTGGCAGCACGTGATCTTGAAATACTTCCAATTTCTATCTGGGCAGCATCTAGATATGTTGTTCAATATAGACAATATATTGTCCGTATCCTGTAATATAACTCTTCCGTTATCAGTGCCTGATTCGTACCTAGATAGATACGCGATTTTGTCAAAGTCCATAATATCAGAAGGTTCCAAATATGCTAAGTAAAAACTCTACAATTGTCAATATCTTTCTTTTTTTGTATAAGACCTAAACGGGAAATTTTTCAAAAACTCAAACGCTTCACTCGAGGCAATATCTTGTTCTACCAATTTTATTCTTTTATGTGGTATCAACTCAGAGTGGTACGTATTGATATGATGTCTGATTGTTGCATAAAATTTCTTTTTCCGTTGGTCGCCATTTAAAATGTACCAATTTTTTATCAGATATTTGTCAAATATTAATTTTCCACAAATTTTACATTTGGCAAGCCATATATTGTTATCTAACCAACCTTCTTCATGTTTTAGTTCAAACAACTTTTTGTAGTCATCTATTATCATATTTCCGAATGTTTATCTCTTATGTTTTTCACAATGTATAGCACACAAAATAATAGTCTATTATCATTTTGCAAATCTATTCCACATCCCATATTATTACATCTTTTATCTTTTCCTTCTCTTTTATTTTTCCTAGTACACTCGCTATTCTGATCATTCCAATTTTTTTAAATCGTCTGGCAGGTCTCTGAATTTAAATTCATTTATTCCTCTTTTCTTTAATTTTTCTATCCAATTTTCGACATCTCTGACAGATATCTTTCAGAGCAAGAACTTCTTCACTGGTATATGAAGCTCTCAGATATCTTTTTATATTTCTCCAATTCCCTTTTGGAATATGGTTTCACCTTCTTCATGGCGTCCCTGAAATTATGATACCCAACTTTCAATTGCTTTATCGAATCGTCTTCAGTTGATTTTCCTGAGATTACAAATTCCCTGATTGCAAATATCATAGCCTCATTGCATACAGACGCAAGATCTGCTCCTGTGAAATCTTCGGTATCATCGGCTAATGTATCAAGGTCAACGTCGCCATCAAGAGGAGTATTTGCAGTATGGACCTTGAGGATCTCAGACCTTGAATTCCTGTCTGGAGGCGCTATGTATATCAAGCGATCAATTCTTCCTGGGCGAAGAAGTGCAGGATCAATGATATCAGGTCTATTTGTTGCTGCTATCACCGTGATATTGTGTAATTCCTCAAGTCCGTCTATTTCAGAAAGCATCTGACTAATAATTCTATCAGTCGCTCGCGAATCAGAATCTGAACCTCTAATCTGAGCAATTGAATCTATCTCATCAAAGAAAATAATACACGGAGCTGCCTGCTTTGCTTTTCGGAATGTTTCCCTGATCGCCTTTTCACTTTCTCCAACCCATTTACTCATGAATTCAGGTCCTTTCACGCTTATGAAATTTGCTTCGCTCTCAGTAGCAACTGCTCTCGCGAGCATAGTTTTACCTGTTCCTGGTGGGCCATAAAGAAGGATACCTTTTGGAGGTTTTGCTCCTGTCTGCTTGAAAAGCAATGGGTATTTCATTGGCCACTCAATAGCTTCTTTTAATTCCTGCTTTGCATCAAGAAGACCTCCGATATCGGTCCAGTGGATATTTGGAGACTCAATAAACACCTCGCGTAGGGATGAAGGGGTCATTTCTCGCAGGGCTTTTGTCAGGTCATCTGCCGTAACGACCAATTTGCTAAGTATATCTGCTGAAATGCTCTGTACCTCAAGATCAAGCTCAGGAAGAATTCTCCTAATGGCATTCATGGCAGCCTCTCGTGTCAGAGCAGCAAGATCTGCACCAACAAAACCGTGTGTTAGATCAGCAATCCTGTCAAGTTTTACATCGTCAGACATGGGCATTCCTCGAGTGTGTATTTGCATTATCTCAAAACGAGCTTTCCTGTTAGGAACTCCGATCTCTATCTCACGATCAAATCTTCCTGGACGGCGGAGTGCCGGGTCGATAGCATTTGGTCTGTTAGTAGCTCCAATCACAACAACTTTTCCTCGAGCCTTAAGTCCATCCATTACTGCAAGCAACTGAGCTACTATACGTCTCTCCACTTCCCCTGTGACTTCTTCTCTTTTAGGAGCGATGCTATCTATTTCGTCTATCAGTATGATGCTTGGAGCGTTCTCCTCAGCCTGTTGAAATATATCTCTCAGATTCTCTTCTGATTCTCCGTAGAATTTACTCATTATTTCTGGTCCTGAAATGGACAGAAAATTTGCATTTGTTTCTGACGAAAGCGCTTTTGCGAGTAGAGTTTTCCCAGTGCCTGGAGGTCCGTGAAGGAGAACGCCTTTTGGCGCATCTACTCCGAGGCGCTCGAAAAGCTCAGGATGTCGTAAAGGAAGTTCTATCATTTCTCTTACCTTCCTTACCTCATCCCCGAGTCCGCCTATATCTTCATATGAGATCCTTGGAATATAAGGCATCTCTTTTACAGGTCTATCGCTTACCTCGATTACTGTTCTACTTCCGATAATCACGGAATCTGTAACAGGTTTTATCGATACTATCACAAGATCAACACGGCGTCCCATTATATTTAATTCCACTATATCCCCGCGGGTAATTACACGTCCTTCAAGGTTGTGAGCAAGATATGCCTCTCCTCCCTGGATCTTTAAGGACTGTGTTGGTGAAAACAATATTTTTTCAGCAGGTGCAGTATGAATTTTTCTGATCTGTACCTTGTCGTCAATACTCACTCCTGCGTTTCTTCTTACAGTACCGTCAATCCGTATTAATCCAGAATCGTTGTCTTCAGGATAACCTGGCCATACAAGAGCAGCAGTCCTCTTGGTGCCTTCTATGCCTATGGTATCGCCAGTTTGTAAACCCATATCATAAGCTACTTTGGGATCAATTCTGGCAATACCACGTCCTGCGTCATAGGACTTTGCTTCAATAACTTTGAGTGTTATAGCATTATCTTTTTTATCCATATTTGTCTCCAGACTATTAAAACTATTAATTATATCAACAATTACAGTCTACATTTGAATTTTTCAATTTCCATAATATTTCATAATCCCCACATTTTGCACATCTCTTTTTTGGCTATGTCACATAAGCGATCCATTTCAATAATTCTGAAATAGAAATATAACCCATTCTTTTCCCACCTGATGCAAATACCAGAACAGGTTCTCTCACACTTTTACCGTTTTCATCGTCTTGTTCATCAGAGACTATAATTTCTGCATCTACGCCTTTGGTCAAACTTTCAATATTTCTGTCATGTTCCATGTTCCCTCCTAACTCGTTATCATGTTTTATCTTCTTCTATGTCAAACGTTATACCACCAATTTTAATTTTAGTCACAGGAGTACAAATTGTCCCACAAGCATAACAGCGGGGTCTTTCGCTTGGGCAAAAGTCAGATCTGTTATCATTTCCAGGTGTTTCTATTTTGATCCCTCTGCGTTTTATCTCCTCTACAAGTTCGACATCTGTTATAGTTGCCTCATCAGTCGGATTGTTCTCAATACCATATTTTAATATTTTATCGTCTTCAAGTCTCACAATCCATACTCTTTCACCATCTCTCACTGCAAACAAATTGACATAATCCATTATATCGTCTATGTAGAATGTTCCATGATTTGTCAGAATAATCAGTCTTTGATTAGGTACTAACTCAATATTCCTTGTTCTCAATTTAGCATACTGTTCATTGATCGTAAGAACTCTTTTAAGTCTATACTCAAATTCATTCAAACATTCGGTCAGTAATTTATCTTGGTTTAACTCAATCGTTCTGAGAATAACATCTTCTTCAGTAACGTGTGTGTTCTCATATACATTATGCTCATTTTTAATCCACAATTTTGTTTCTTTTTCTATAATTTCTTCTAGCCACTGTGGAATAGATATCAAGTATCCTAATTTTTCGTCATAAAGTTCTTTAGGCTCGTTTTCTTCGTCATTTAGCCATTTATCTATCCACTGGTCATCATCATATCTTTCAACTTTGTGATCTTTATATCTATAATTATGATATAATTTGAATAATTCATGCCTTATTCTGTAAGAATCTTTTCCGTCTTCTATTGCCAATTTACATTTATCACAGTAAGATGTATAGTGTATTCCCATAACTCACACCTTCAAGTATTTAGTTATTTCAATAAGAAAAATCGTCATTAATATCATTATTCCCCAGACCTTCATTGCTTCCAATACTGACACTCCCTCAAATGCTATTGTTCCTGCAGGTTCATCTCTGCAGCCATCAAGATAGTTTATCAATTTATCTAGCATCATTATCTCCTATACAAAATAAAAAGTGTCTGTACCAAATTTTCTTGTCAATCTTCCTACGTACGCAATTTGTAACGGTGTATTTTTGTATAAATAGAAGCTAGGATGGTTATTATCAGACTTGTTTAGTTTAGCACTCTCATCAAGTGCCAAATTTATATCTTTGTATTTTCTAACTTCTGCCATATCAAAAGGATTGATAGTGATATATTCTTCCTCAATATCCATGTCTACTTCTCCACTAATTTACAACTCTTATAGTTTGCTCCCTTCCCATTTTGCTCATCAGACTAAATTACAACTCTTTGGTCATCATTTTAACTCTTTCCATTTTAACCCTTTCCCACAGTCTTTATTCCCTCTGTTAAATCCTGTTGGCATTCCATGATCTACACCTGGTCTATCAGACCACCAATGGCTGTGTCTAATACAGTAATACCAATTTGATCCCTCTTTCATATTGCTGTTTTCTTGATCCATAATAAAGCCTGACCTTTTCTTCTATTTCAGAAGCTAATATGTCATAGTTGTACATATCCAGGTTTTTCTGAAGTGTTTCTTTAATGATTCTCAACAAAACTATATCTGTCATTGTATCGACATTAGTAAATTTCCATACTTGCCCTATTTGAAAGCATTGTCCTTCTCTGACAAGATCTACGACCTCCAATCCTACGTGGAAGATATTCGCAATCCTGACAATTGTCAGAACGAAGTCTCACGCATTCTTCAAAAGTTTCTGGCATTGTTATAAAATTTTCTTCAAATTCTCCTTCTTTCCAAACATATTTTCTCGGCGAAATTATAAAATACTCATATATGAAAGGGTCGTAAAACAGTCTATCTCCTTTCTTTTTATTTTTGGTAGCTTCTTCTTTCGTTTTAAATTTCTTCATTTTCTAAATTTCCATCTTTTCGCTATTTCGTTTATTAGCATCAGTTATACAATCGTCTCAACACTACTATGTGATTTACGTCTCTATAATAAGATCAGTTATTTCTCCGCTTTTGTAGAGATCACTTGATTTAATCAAATCTTGAATCAATTTTATTTCAGATATTTTGCTTACAATCGACATTTGCAAACCTCGTATTAGGTCCTCTCCCGTGTCTTTTCCATCTATAATATTCGTACCAAGAACAGCAAGCAACATATGAACTTCATCATAATCCATTCTTTCATTTGGAAATAAACCTACAAGCTCCTTCCATCCTTGATAAGACAGCCACCCTGGCTTTTCCATTTCATATTCTTGGTCTCCGTGTCCAACCATGTATACTGTCATCTTTCCATTTTCATTCAGTTCCATTTTGATATCAACTCTTTCTCAAACTTTATTTACCATTTTGTACAAATCTAGTATTCTACTATTTTTTATCTTTACCTGTATGTGTCGACTCTTTTGTATCATAGTCTACATTGTCGTATATAACCCATTCTTTATCGAAATGGCAGCCGTATTCCTCTACTTTCTTTACTATTTTACCAAAGTTTGGCTTTTCCCTACCAGTCACTATTTTACATCTACCAACATTACTAATTTTATAATCTCTAAAGTCTTCCTTATTGAAATAACTTCCAGCAAAGTAGAACTTGCCATCTTTCATGTTGGCAATATGTATGCCAACCTGTTCAAAAGATATTATTGGACCATATTTTTTTTTATTTTTCTTATTTGCATTATAAAGATAAAATCTTTTTATCTTTATGTCATCTGTTAAAAGTATACTAGGAGACATATCATATGGTGTCGTATTGACACTGAGAAAATCTTTGATATAGGTATATTTGTCAAAAATGAAAAGAGTGCCAATATCCATGCTAGAATATTTTTTAATTTTTTCTATGACCTCTAACCACGTAATTTTAGTTATTTGGCATTCTATAGCTATCTTGTCTCCACTCTTGGTTTTTATAAATATATCAGGTTTGATAAAACTGTCATCATAATGAATTGGAGTCTCCAAATCAATGTCACCTATCCAATAAAAATTTTTGAAATAATTGTAGATATCTATCTTCATTGCAGTATGTTCTTCTGTATCTTTTTCCCACTGGCTACATGCACGATCAAAAGGAAAATGAGAAAAGTGACTATTTCTATAATTGGATTTTTTCAAAAAGACTTCACGGTCACAATCTCGACATTTGTAAAACCCTTTCTTTTGATAAGTGGTGTCTTTATCTATAGATAAATATATCTTATCATCAACGCCTTTCGCTGTTATCATAACGTCTTTCTTGAAATATTTTTTCTATTTAGAGCACATATTTTTGATCAATTCTTTGGTTTTCCGCCATGTTTGATTTTCTTCTTAGAGCCCTAACATATTTGTAAGCCAAATCTCTATTTACATCACGAATAAATGTGTTGTATAGATCGTTTAAGATGTCCAGTTTGTTCCACTCAAAAAGTATACCAATTATTTCAGTTTCGATTCTCTTCTCAATTAACATATGATTCTCTTCTCAATTAACATATGATTCTCTTCTCAATTAACATATGATTCTCTTCTCAATTAACATATGATTCTCTTCTCAATTAACATATGATTCTCT
>Ga0187886_1002098_pt1 | contig 16583 bp, 16 predicted proteins | sample June2016WEW_20_1_FD_133001 | JGI IMG/M metagenome (GOLD analysis project Ga0187886, IMG submission 133001) | Peatland microbial communities from SPRUCE experiment site at the Marcell Experimental Forest, Minnesota, USA - June2016WEW_20_150 | ecosystem: Environmental > Terrestrial > Soil >... | reverse complement strand
GCGCTGTCATCCAGACGATGGCTGCTTTATCTCCCAACATTTATATCTTCGTGGCGCTGCGTTTTCTCCAAGGACTTTTCAGCGGCACTGTCCCGGCCGCTTCCGCAATGGTAGCCTCCGCCACCCCCCGGGACAAGACCCCTTACGCTATGGGGCTGCTCATGGTAGGTGTGTTTTGCGGCAATACCATCGGCCCGTCTATCGGCGGTGTACTCGGCTCTGTCTTCGGATACCGGGACAGCTTCTTTATCGCCAGCGGGCTGCTCCTCATTGCCGGGCTACTCGTCCTCGTTCTCGTTAAGGAGAATTTCCAGCGTCCCGTCAAGGAGAATTCCCTGGGCGACGTCTGGCGGCTGCTCGGCTCGAAGACACTCCTGCCGCTGCTCGTGACGATATGCGTCATCGGCATGTCCCAGCAGGTGGTGCAGCCTATTATCACGCTTTATATCCAGGCACTGAATCCGGCAGGCTCTGCCTCGACTTCCGCCGGGCTGGCCTTTACTTCACTCGGACTGGTCGCGGCTATTTCCGCTGTGGCGGTCGGTCGCTGGGGGAGGCACCTTGAACTGCGCAAGGTGCTGGCCTTTTCCTGCCTCGGCGCGACCCTGCTGTACCTCTCTCCCATCTGGGCGACCACGGTTACCCTGGTTATTATCCTGGTAGGCCTGATGGGATTGTTCCAGGGGGCTAACATGACCTCCACCTCATCACTTATCGGCTTATCGCTGCCGCTTAGCCAGCAGGGCATAGCTTACGGCCTTTCCCAGAGCGCTACCGCACTGGGCAACGGCCTGGGGCCGATTATCGGCGGGGGGCTGGTATCATTGCTGGGTTTGAGGTACGTTTTTGCTGTTGCCTCGGGACTTTTCCTGCTGGCCAGTCTCCTGGTCATGAGGTTCATCAGGGGACAGCCGGCCAGGCCGCCGGATTAAGTTCAGGGTGGCAGCTAAAATACGATAGATCAAGTAGATTGTAATACTAGCCCGGTTTCTGCGTATATATTTTAAGCGCCATGAGAGAATGATTTGAATATTTTTCTCATAATAATGATGGGCTCCGATGCAGGCATGGTTGCCAGAGGCACGGTGGAGGCTTTTATAGCGTTTTACGAGCAATATCTGCCTAAAATATTCAAGTATATCAGCTACCGGATTACGGATAAATTTCAGGCTGAAGATATCACGTCTATCATATTTGAAAAGGCATTGACTAAATTTAATCAATACGATGCCGAAAAAGCGGCGATTTCTACCTGGATATTCCGGATTGCGCGGAATACGCTCATCGACCATTTCCGGGCCAGCGGCCGGGAGCGGTCCGTGCCCCTGGATAACGCTCTGGATGCCCCGGTGAAAGACCCGTCTCCGGAAGAAGCAGCCATTAATAACGAAGAGTGCCGGACTCTCAAGGACTGTATCGCCAGGCTATCGCCGCCGGAACAGGAAATCGTCTCGCTCAAGTTCAGCGCCGAGATGACTAACCGCCAGATAGCCGGCATGCTCGGTCTTTCAGAATCGAATGTCGGCGTTATCCTGTACCGCGCCGTCCGCAAATTAAGGAAGGATTTCGAGGGGTGGAGCCATGGGTAGGGAAAAAGAAGTAGAAAAGAAGTTTACAGAGTATTTAGACCGCATCCTGGCGGGTGAAGAAATTAAGGCCGACCCGGCCATGGATGAAGAGCTGCGCGCCGCCCTGGACTTTGCCCGGAAGGTTTCTTCACTCGGGGCCGTCCCTTCCGCGCAATATCAGGCCCGTCTAAAAGCCAGACTGCTGCAAAAGCTGGAAGAGCAGGAAGCGCGGCAAAAAGAGGCGCGGGGCTCATTCTGGGAAATTTTTCGGAGCCATCCCGTGTGGCAGGGCGCCGTGGCGCTATTGCTGGTTGTCATCGCGGTCACTATTATCTGGCGGGCAGGGTTCTTCCAGCCTTCGATAACTGCGCCCGCACATGCGCCAGCCGCGACGACAGCGGCCCCGACAACAACCGCCGCTGTCCCGTCCGCGGGGACGTTAGTCAGCATCGATGCTAAGACAGATAAGTCGGTCTATCAACCCGGCGAAGCGGTGAAAATCGAGCTATCGATGAAAAATGTCAGCCAGAAACCGCTCACGATAGAGGATTTCCCGCCCATCATGAGCCTGATGCAGGCGGATACCAAACAGCCGGTCTACACCTTCCCCGCCGGGAAAGAGACCCGTGTGCTGGCTTCCAACGCGGTCGTTACGTTCACTTATACCTGGAACGAGACTGATTTCAACGGCAGGCCGGTAAACGGCAGCTATTATGTCGAGCTGGAGGACCTGGAATACCAGGGACACCCTTATCAGCTAATCTTGAATAAACCGGTTAAATTTGAAATTCTCCGTTAAAATAACAGGTACACTATCCTGTTGCCTGCTTTTGGCGTTATTTATGATAGAGTGTAATGCTTCCCGGGCCCTAGCGTATAAATAGTCAAGGTAACGTTAAAAAAGGGAAAAGCCCGGAGGAGGTTACCATGAAAAAACTATCCATCTTCGTATCCCTGGTCATGCTGGTGCTCGTCGTGATGATGAGCGCCTGCTCGGCGGCCCCGCGGACATATACGACAACGGCTACCACGGCGGCGCCGACCTATGCCCCGAAAACCTCTACTGCAACGACGACCATGCCTGCTCCGACCTACACAATGGCGCCACCCCCCGCCACAACAGCTGTTCCCAGACCTTCAACAACACAGGCACCGGTAACGATTACCCAGATACCAGCGCCTATCATCACCATACCTTCCGGCTCTGGCCAGCAGAACACCCTGGGGCTATCGACGGGCGGCGCTAAAGACATTAATAATTTCCGCGAAAATATCCGCAACAACTACCTGCCCCTGCCGACCGATATCACCTACGAAGGACTTTTCTACGATTACTACTTCGATACAGGCACGCCCCAGGCCACTAATAAGCTCTATAGTCCGTCTTACGCCTATGCGGTCACGCGCGACCCGCTTTCCGGGCAGACCGAGTACTATCTCTCGGTAGGGCTCAATTCCGGCATGAAAGAAGAGGATTTCTCCCGTAAGAAGTTGAACCTGGTAATCGTGATAGACGACTCCGGTTCCATGGGCGAGCTCTACACCCAGTACTACTATGACCGGTACGGCGTCAGGCAGGACGCTTACGCCGGGGAAGGCATCACCCGGCAGACCAAGATGAACAGCGCTGATAACGCGGTGGTCAGCATCCTCGACCAGCTTAACAGCGGCGACCGCTTCGCGATAGTCCTGTTCAACAGCACCGCGATGCTGGCCAAACCGATGGGCCTGGTCGATAACACCAACATGAGGGATGTTGAAAATAATGTGCTCGGCATCAATGCGGGCGGCAACACGAACCTCTCAGCGGGCATGCAGATGGCCACTGACCAGTTCCGCAATCTCCGCGAGGTAAACAGCTACGATTATGAAAACCGCATCATTATCCTGACCGACGCGCAGCCCAACTCCGGCGATTTCAGCAGCACCGGATTGGCGGGCATCATGAAAAATAACGCGGACAGCCGGATTTATACCACCTTTATCGGTATCGGCGTGGACTTCAACTCCGATTTAACGGAGCAAATCACCAAGGTCAAAGGCGCCAACTATTACTCGGTGCACTCGCCGCGTGAGTTCCGGCAAAGAGTGGACGAGGAGTTCGACTTCATGGTCACGCCCCTGGTCTTCAACCTGCAGCTGAATTTCCAGTCTACTGGCTGGCGGATAGATAAGGTATTCGGCAGCCCCGAGGCCGACCAAGCTACCGGGCAACTGATGAAAATCAATACGCTTTTCCCCTCCCGGAGCGAAGGCGGCGAGACCAAGGGCGGTCTGGTCCTTCTTAAATTGAGAAAGACGTCCTCCGTGCCCGGAGAGAGAGTCTATCTCAAGGTAAGCTACGAAGACCGCAACGGTAAAAGCGATAGCAGCGAGGCGGTCATCATCCTCGAAAGCACGTCGCCGGAATACTTCGATAACAGCGGCATACAAAAAGGAATCCTGCTGACCCGGTACGCGGCACTGTTACAGAACTGGATGATTGACGAGCGCCAGCACATCCAGTACAATCAACCCTGGAACCCCAGCATCCGCGAGGACACGGGCATAATCTGCCCGCCGATGCCCAACTTCAGCCAGTGGGAAAGACAGTCGCTGCCGCTGACCGTCTCTGAATCTTATAAGAGAATTTTCCGTAACTTTGCCGGTTACTTCGAGCAGGAAATGCGCGAGGTCGAAGACAGCACGCTGGAGCAGGAGCTTTATATCCTGAATAAGCTGGCCGGTTAACCGGTCCGCTTTCCCTTAACGAGCGCCGGGCCGTATATACCGCCGTCCGGCGCTTTTTCCCCTCTAATCTTTTTTCTTCACTATTTATTTTGGTTTTCCTCACCCCCTACCCCCTCTCCAAACAGTATCTGATTGCGGTTCAGGATTATATCTGTTTGTAGAGGGGGAAAGTTTTGAGAGGGGGCGTAAGCCCCCTCTCTCTTTAACTCCCCTCTCCAGCCAGAAGATTTAAAGTATCCTGTAACGCACCAGGCTGGAGAGGGGATAAAGGGGTGAGGCATACATAACGGTAGCTACATTAATATTTCTCCTGCACAGCAGGACTTGCATTATTCATTATAATATCTCTTATAATATGGGACTGACTATAAGGAGGCTGTAATATGGCGACACTCGAAGAACTACATGCCAGGATGACCCGGCTGGAGGATATCAGGCAGATAGAAAAGCTGCAGCATATCTACGGCTACTACCGCGACTATGGCGACTGGCAGAAGGTCGTCGACCTTTTCGCGGACAAGGACGCCTCGGTGGAGGTAGCGGACTATGGGGTTTACCGCGGGAAGGAGGGGGTAAAGCGCTTTTACATCGACCTGATGGGCTGCGGCGGCAAAAAGCCGCGCCGGAAAGAGATACTGTCCATCGTTTTTCAGCTCCAGGGCGTCGTCACGGTTGACCCATCCGGTAAAAGCGCCAAAGGGCGCTGGTACGGGATGGGCATGGAGGCCATACCTTTTATCTCGGTGTGCGAAGGCGAGCTCCACCAGACGTGGATTCACGGCATCTACGAAAACGAGTACGTTAAAGAAGACGGCAAATGGAAGATTAAAAAGCTCCATTTCAACCTCGTTTTCCGCACCCCTTACGAAGAAGGCTGGATGAAAGTGCCGGTCGTCGGCGAACACGGTCAGGACGCCAAAATAAAGCCGGACGCACCGCCCACCGCCTACCATCCCTACCCATCTGGCTACCATCTCCCCTTTTCTTTTAAAAATCCGGTGACAAGAAAATAGCCATGAACATAGAAGAGCTCGAAAAACATTTAACTTTGCTGGAGGACATCCAGGCGATAGAAGACCTGCAACAGATGTACGGCTACTACATGGACACGCACCAGCGCGAACAGATTGTGACCTTATGGTCGGACAACGCGGAGTCGTTTGAGCTCGAAAGCGTGGGGCTTTTCCTGGGAAAAAAGGGGGTGGAGCAGTTTTTCCTGAAAAACGACCTACTCAAAGGCGACGAAGCGGAAGTGCCGAACTGGATAAATATTCTGATAATGATGTCCCAGCCGGTCATCACCGTGGCGCCCGACGGCAAAACGGCCAAAGGGCGCTGGAACACCTGGCTGGCGGAGGCGATGCCGGTGGAGGGGATAAGGCGCCAGCAGTGGGTGCAGGGCTATTACGAGAACGAGTACGTCAAAGAGAACGGGAAGTGGCTCTTTAAAAAGCTGCACTGGAATGTGACCATTTTCACGTCTTTCGAGGCGGGGTGGCTTAAAGTGCCGCTGCTGGGGCGACTGGACAGAGACGACGCGGACGCCCCCGCCCCTCATTTCTTCCCTTACCCGTCGGGCTACCGCTTGCCGTACTCCTTTGCGCACCCGATTACGGGGGAGTAGTTAACTTCACTAAATCAGATTGTTAATTCAAAACGGTTTTAATATAACCCTGTACCTCATGCGGTAATAAATTGCCGAGATAATGTAGATAAGCACAAACCCCATCAGCGCCATCACCAGGGCGAGTATCAGCACGCCGTAGACCGCGCCCAGCGAGGCCGCCGTGAACGGAAATATAGCGTCGCTACCCACACCGGCTATCAAAGCTATCAGGTTTATCAGAAGAAATGGCAAAACGATGCACCCCAGGCCCGACAGGGTGTGTTTGAAATCCGACCAGCTTAGCCTGATGTTCGAGGAAATACAGACGGCCAGATAAAGGAAGACCCAGAACCGCCAGTCAGCCAGGTTGGCGGCGGTAAAAATCAGCCTGACCAGCGCCAGTGACGAAGTCCTCCAGACTTCAAAATAGCTCCCAATCGAGGAACGGTCCATCCCGTTAGCCTGGACCAGTATCGAGTCCCATACCCGCGAGCTGCCGGGAATGAGCAGGTAAAACACCCCGAACAGCACCGCGCTCCCGAGGATGACCGGCCCGATGCCGATGAAGAAATTCCCCAGGATATGCCAGGGGTTTTTCTTGTTCCACTTGTGGTAAACGTACCCCAGCGTCCCGTTGACCGGGTCGGGGCTGAAAAACTTGATTTCCACGATTTTATGGAGGAATATCACGCAGAAGAGGGCGTGCCCCAGCTCATGCAGCGGCGTGCCCAGCCACGCCACGAGGTAAACGCCCCGGTTCCCGAAGGCCTTTTCGAGCGACTTATAAGTGAACTGCGAAAGAAAATTGATGAGCAGTCCGAAAACGAAAACCCCGGCGAATAGCGAGGCCATCTGGCCGAACGTGGCCACGATAAGGTCGCGGATAAAGAGGAGCACGGACATGTCATTTGAATGATAGGCGCGCCAATCTGGGCTGTCAAGCTAAGGAGCAGCGGGAGGCATTTAGCTTTTCGCGAGTACTTCCAGCGCATCTGGCGCCGAGTGATTCTGGCTGGCCAGCAGGGCACTCAACCATTCCCGGTGCGTCCACAGCGCGCAGCCGCTCTTCCCCTCTTCAAGCTGGTCGGAGTTTTCTCTCACTGCCGCCAGGAACCCGGACTGGAGGGCTTCTTTAAGCGAAGACTCCCGCAGGTTGGTGTCCGAATAAGGCGCGAAAGGACATGGCTCCACGTCTCCCTGCGCGCTGATGTGGACGAACCCGCGCCCCGCCGATAAGCAGCCGCCGAAGTCCTTTTCATCGTCGGGGACGGAGATGAACAGGGCGGGGAACTGTGAGCGGAATGACGCCACCATGTTCGGAAGGTTTTCTCTTTGCTCACCGGTGATTTCCCAGGCTTCGGTGGAGGGGTCGATAGGCGTGTATTCCACCAAGAAAAACAGGCGGCAGCCGAGATGGTGCATATCCCGGATAAAGCGCCGGTCTGTCACGGTATTAAAATTAAGACTCGTCAGCGTGATGGAAGTGCCGAAGAATACGTTCCGTTTTCGCAATCTCCCGATAACGTCAGACAGGCTCCGGAACACACCGCTGCCCCGCCGTAAATCCGTCTCGGCGCGGTTCCCTTCCAGGCTGATTATCGGGACGAGATTACGCCTCTGTTTTATGCGGTCAGCCAGCTCTTCGTCAATCAATGTCCCGTTGGTAAAAACGAAGAAAATCACGTCGGGAAAGTCGCCGATGATGTCCAGTATTTCCCGGCGGATAAGCGGCTCGCCGCCCGCCAGAACCGTGAAAGAAACACCCAGTTCTCTCGCCTCGCGGACAGTTTCCCTCATTTTGCCGGCGTCCATTTCCGGCTGCGTTGAGGTGTGGAGAGACTGCGCGTAACATCCCTTGCAGTGCAGGTTGCACCGGTCGGTAATGCTGTAAATGATTATCGGCGGCACAGATATGCCCTGTTCGCCGAATTTCCGCCTAACTTTGCTCGCTTTCTTCTGCCACTGCACCGTCCGGAAGAAGAAATATGCCTGGGAGGGGCGGCGTAAAGTGATATGCCAGGCGGTGCTGAAAAATATTTTCAACGACTTATTCAAGAGACCGGTATAGTTTTTATTGTCTTTTTGATTTACCTTGTTCATTCCTGTCTCCAGTATGTATCTAATGTTTTTTCAAAACTGCGGTTATTCAGCACGGTTTCATCTGCGTTTTAAAGTAGAAGCCCCGCTCACCTGTACCCTCCCCAGGACGGGACTGCCGGTGTATTCCAGCCGGGAGGCGCCGCTTAAATCGATATCGAGGGAGGAGCTGATTTTAAGTTGGGCACTGCTGGCGCCGGAGATATTGACGGCGGCCTTTTGCAGGGTCAAACCCGCCAGCCTGGCCTGGCTGGCCCCGGAAAGCTCAATCCCTGCAGCTGCGCCCGAGCCGGTCAACTCCACCCGGCTGGCGCCGGAAATCTCGAACCGGGCATCACCGCTGATATTGATATCGCCGGCCAGGTTGCTGGCGCCGGAAATATCTGTTTTCAGGCTTCCTGCCGTCATCTGGTTGATTTCGAGGTGGCTGGCCCCGTTTAACTTAAGAGTAAAGGAGTGGCCGGACTGAAACCCGATTGCCTTGCCCTGGCAGGCGCCGGAGAGCGTTAGTTCGTACAATTCCGGCATGGTGACGACAACGTGGGGCCGGGGGTGGAAAATGGCCATCAAGTCCAGGCCACGCCGCCCGATGACTAGGGTATCGCCGACTTTTTCCACTTTAATGCGGCTTATGTCGTCGCCTACGGTCAGACTGTAAAAGTCCGCCCGTAAAATATCTACTGATAGCGCGCTGTCTACCTTCAAGTTTTTAAAATCCGTGTAATCAAGTTTCTGGTTATTCATCCGAGCGCTCCTCGCGGGAACCGGCCTATTTTAACATCAACCTCAAAGCTATCGCAAAAGTATGAAACCGGCACCGGGCCGGCCATCTCCAGAGCCAACCCGGCTGTGAGACATTTTAGCTAACATGCGGGCCGGGCTCTCCGTTTTCCATACTTTCTATATTACGTGTTACCGGCAAGGCGATTTCCTCTACCTTAACAGGGACCGGGTTGAGCACCAGTCTCCCCTGCGGCCGGGCCGGTTTTTTCGCTTCCGGCGCAATATCCCCGGTCACGTCCTCGCCCAGGCCTATGTTGGGCAGCCATGCGAGCCATTTCGGCAGGTACCAGTTGGCTTTGCCCAGTAGTTTCATCGTGGCGGGCACCAGCACCGAGCGCACCAGGGTGGCATCCAGGAACACCGCGATAGCCAGCCCGAAGCCCATCTGCTGGAACATGACCATATCGCCCAGGGCGAAGCCGCCGAACACCGCGACCATGATGAGCGCGGCGCCGGTAATCAGCCGGCCGGTGGAGCGCAGGCCGAAGGATACCGCTGTAGAGTTATCGCCGGACTGCTTGTGGTGCTCGCGGATACGGCTTAGCAGGAATACGTGGTAGTCCATCGATAGCCCGAAGAGCACCGCGAAGAGGAACAGCGGCAGCCAGCTCTCGATGACGTCAACGTGCTGGAAACCGAACAGGCTGGCGCCGAGACCCTTCTGGAAGACCAGTACCAGGAGCCCGTAAGTCGCCCCGACGGAAAGCAGGTTCATGACGATGGCCGTGGCGGATATCACGATGGAGCGGAACGCCAGCAACAGCACGATGAAGCTCAAGGACAGGACGAACCCGAAGACGATGGGCGTGTACCGGCTGGTAGTTTGATTAAAGTCCAGAATCCCCGCGGTCTCGCCGGTGACCAGCACCTGCGCGGTGCTCCCCCGGAAAGCCTGCGGGATGATTTCCGCGCGCAGCCGGGTGACGGCATCCATGGCCTGCTTCGCCAGGGGGTCGCCGGCCAGGCCGATTTTTATAACCGCAAGGTTTTTATTCGGGTAAGGTGCAGCCAGCGCGCCGGTGAAGGCGCTATCCACGGCGACCGCTTTTTTCAGGTTCTCGATGGCGGCCAGCGCGGCCGGAGCAGTGGCAGGACTTCCGAAATTAGACTGGCGGAAAAGATGGTCTGGCTTACAGCGTCGTGGAGGTCACGGGCGAGCCGGTTCCGCTCTTCCGCCGCGGCTTGTTGCCGTGTCTGCTGCGTTAACATCGCTTCATCCAGCTTATGCTGGGTCTGGTCGATACCGACGCACAATATTTCGCGCAGCTTTCCCTCGTCATCGTAGAGCGGCTGGTTAGTCCAGACTATCCAGACCCGTTCTCCGTTACGCCTCATGTTTTCATTTTCATTATGGCGGAACCGTTCAGGGCTTTTAATGATATCTTCAATCATGGCCTTGAGGTCCCTATCCGAGGAATCCTTCAGCGGCACAATCGTCCCGATAACGTTTTTACCCAGTATCTCGGCTTCGCTAAATCCGAAAAAATTCTCCGCGAAACTGTTAAAGAAGGTGATTTTTCCTTCGGTATTCATCTCTAGGATAATGGTATTGGCGCTTTGCACCAGGTGGCGGTATTTCAGCTCGCTCTGCCGCAGGGAGTCTTCGGCCATGACGCGCTGGGCAATTTCGTTTTTAAGTCGCTGATTGGCCTTGCTCAATTCCCGGGTGCGCTTTTCGACACGGGACTCTAGCTCTTCATGAGCCTTACGCAGCCCTTCCTCCGCCATCTTGCGTTCGGTGATATCCAGCACCTGGCCGACCGTTCTCAAGCTGCCGGAAGCTGTCCTGAAGATAGAGGAGCTTATTTCCACGCGCCTTTTATGGCCGCTGCTCTGGACGATGTTGAACTCGTAGCGCGAAGGCACGTCTTCCCCCATCTGGCGGCGGATATATCTTTCCTGCACCAGATTGCGGCTCTCCTCGTCCAGAAACTCCCGGAAGTCATGGCCGGTTATTTCGGAGTTCGGCCGCAGCAACATCTGGCTTACCATTTCGTTAGCGTAAATAATACGAAAGGCCTCATCGACGGTGAAAATCCCGGCATGGGAGTTTTCCACGATGGCGCGGAACATCTGCTCCGTCTCCTGACGCTGCTCATCTTCTTTTTTACGCTCGGTGATGTCACGGACAATAGCCAGCAGGACGGCCTTGCCATCTATTTCCACGTTGTTGAGGCTAACTTCTGTATCGAACAAAGTGCCATCGGCTTTACGGTGCTTCCATTCAAATAACCGGGAGTTGCCGGCGGAGGCCATCCGTATATTTTCCATGGCCTTTTCCCTGGATAAAGAGCCGTCAGGCTGCATCACCGGTGATAGGTCATAGGGCATTTTGTGCAGGAGTTCCTCGCGGGTGGCGCCGAACAGCTCTTCAGCTTCAGGATTGCAGTTCAGAAAGCCCTTCTCGTCGAGAAGAAAATTGCATCATTTTTCACGGTATCTCCCGGCCGGCATATCCAAGAGCATTATACAATATAATTTTGCGGAGTGTAACGCTCACCGGCCAGGACTGACATCCGGGAAATGCCGTATCCGCCGTAACAAAATGAGAAGCCCTACCTAGTATTCGATGCCTTTTCGGGCTTTAATACCACTGTCAAAGGGATGTTTGACCTTCACCATCTCGGTAACCAGGTCGGCGGCTTCAAGCAGCCGGTTGGATGCGTAACGCCCGGTGAGAATTAGCTCGACCCTGGGGGGCTTGTCTTCAATGAGCTTGATGATCTCATCCAGCGCGACGAGGCCATAAGACAGCGCCACGTTGACCTCGTCCAGCACCACCAGGTCGTAATTGCCGCTTGAAACGGCTTTGCGGGCGGCCTTTAAAGCCGCTTCGGCCTGCTCTTTCTCCTCCAGCTTGATATTGGCCGGGTCGGTGAACTTGCGGAGGCCGAATTGCGCTATCTCTACATTGGGAAGGCGGGAGAGGACCTTGTATTCTCCCTGCGTGTAGCTGCCTTTCATAAAAGAGACCAGGAATACCTGCCAGCCATGTCCGGCCGCCCTCACGATAGCGCCCATGGCGGCGGTCGTTTTACCTTTGCCGTTGCCGGTGAAGACCTGCACCAGGCCTTTTCTGGTTTCCCGCGTCAAATTATTCTTCTCCTTCAGGTTAATCGCCTTGTCAGCCTGATTCAGGAAGCTGTTTTTAACCTGGCTCGGCTACGGTTTTGTAATGGCGCCTTTGCCCTGGCTTATGGCTTTTGGCTTGGTCCTGTAGAATGTGGTAATGCCCACAAGGGCCGGCAACGCTATGCCATAACCGATAAGCACCGGCGGTACCTTGAACCACCAATCCACGAAGGGTAGCGCGATAAAGAGAAAGGCCATGGACGGGGTGACGTTCCTTCTCCAGATAAGGATGAGCAAAGTGGGCAAGGCCAGGATGAACATCGGAACCGTGACCAGCACAAAGAGTATGCCGATGGCCGTGCTCACGCCCCGCCCCCCTCTGAAACCGAGAAAGGCCGGCCAGTTATGCCCGATGATGACGGCCAGGCCGGTCAGCATCATAACGTTCTGGGAAACGTGGCTCGACTGGGCGATAATCATTGCGAGAGACCCCTTGGCGACATCGATTATTCCCACCGTCACGCCCGCTTTTACGCCGAGCTCCCGGTAGGCATTGGCGGCGCCAGCATTCTCATCCCCCATCCGCCGGATATCTTTGCCCGCCACCAGGCGCCCGGCGATATAAGCGGTGGGGAAAGCGCCGAGCAGGTAGCCGATTATTATTATTAACCAGACAGGCATATTGAACTCCTGTGCCGGGAGAGGGACTCGAACCCACAAGGATTGCTCCGGCGGATTTTAAGTCCGCTGCGTCTGCCATTTCCGCCATCCCGGCGCGTCCAGAGTAATTGTAGGGGGTGCGACTGGGGGTGTCAAGATGTTATGTTTAATGGTGGGACCATCAGATTCCTGACTTGACTCCAGCCTGAAAATATATTATGTTGCGAGCAGAGAGGTAAAAAGGAGGATGGTATGGAAATCCATGAAATATTATCGGGCGGCTACGCGAGCATATTGAGGGTGCTTGAATTTACCCTGGAGGGACTTAGCGTCAACGACCTGAACTGGCAGCCCAAGCCCGATTGCAACAGCATCGGCTGGCTGGTCTGGCACCTGACGCGCTGGCAGGACGTGCAAATCTCCGCATTCATGAAAGAAGACCAGCTCTGGATTAAAGAAGGCTGGCATAAGAAATTCAACCGCCCGACAGACCCGAAAGACACCGGCGGCCGCATGAAACCGGAAGACCTCCCCACCTTCAAGTCCCCGGATGTTAATACGTTGCTCGGGTATCATAAGGCGGTGCTGGCGAGGTCGCAGAAGTTCTTTCCCACCCTTAGTAAGCTCGACCTGGATAAGACCGTGGAAGGCACGCCTTTCAAGCCGCCGCCCAAGATGGGGATGATGCTTATTATGGTCATGAGCGATGGTCTCCAGCACGCCGGCCAGGCATCTTATGTCCGCGGCATACTCCAGGGTTTCGGGTGGCACTGAAATTGGTGAAAATTTTGCCGGGGTATTGACAAATCACACGTTTTCGTATTATCATGCGCAAATGACGACCAGGGGCAAAGCTATGGGGCCGAAGTACGCGATAGGCCAGAAAGTTATCATTCATCCCGTGAGTGAAAAGGGACTGACACAGCGGGACAGTGACCTTGGCACGTACGCCGGGCAGGTCGGCCAGGTCTCTAATTTCTATTCGATAAGCCCGAGCGCCGGCCAGATATTCCACATGTACAAAGTGCGCGTCGGCCCGGAAAAGAAGGAAATCGTCGTTTACGAAGACGAAATGGAAGCCAAACTGTCATAAAAAGCGTGCCGTGTAATTAATAAACGGGTTACGTTAAAAATTGCATAACCCGTTTTTTTTGCCTTATTGCTGTTCTGTTTCACCCTTTTTCTTGGCGTGAATATCCACCTGCGCGGCTATTTTAGACATGTCAGCGACTGCTTTCCTGGCCGCTAAAGCTGCGTCTTCGGCTTTTTTTACCGCTTCGTCGATAGAGCGTCTGGCTTTTTGAGCTCCTTCTTCGGCTTTCTCCGCGACTTTAGCGGCGTCCTTAGCTGCCTTGGCAGCTCTTTCAGGTGCTTCGCTGGCAGCCTTCATCGCGGCTTCAGCCGTTTCCGCAGCGCCGGTCGCTATGGTGATTGTTTCATCGATTTTCCTGAGCGCTTCCTCAACCTTGGCCAGCGCTTCGGCGACAACGCGGTTGGCTTTTTCCATGAACTTTTCGCCTTCTTCACTGGCCTGCGTCGCGATGCGGGCTGCTTCCGCCGACGCCTTGTTCGCGGCTTCCGCGGCCTCTCCCGCCAGTCTGGCTCCCTCCTCGGCTTCTTGAGGAGCTTTTTCGGCGGCGGCCAGAGCCCTGGCGCTGGCCTCCTCCGCCCTTCCAGCTGCCTCCTCGGCTGTTTGCTTCGCCGCGAGTTCAGCCTCTGCCGCTTTATGGATAGCCTTTTCGGCGGCGGCCAAAGCGTTGGCACTGGCTTCTTCAGCCTTTCCGGCTGCTTCCTGGGCTACCTGCTGCGCCGCCTGGTCTACTTCTTCGGCTTTTTTATTGGCTTTTTCCGCCGCGGCTAAAGCTCTGGCGCTGGCTTCTTCGGCCCGCTTGATGGCTTCGTCGGTGGCTTTTTTAGCTGCCAGCTCAACCGCTTCAGCTTTCTGGAAAGCTTTTTCAGCCGCGTCTAAAGCCCTGCCGCTGACCTCTTCCGCCCGCCTGATGGCTTCGTCGGTGGCTTTTTTGGCCGCCGTAGCAACCTCTTCAGCTTTTTTGATAGCTGCATCAGCCGCTTCGTTAGCCGTATCCTGGGCTTCCTTCATGGCCTTTTTCGATGCGTTTACCGCGGCGTCAGCCTCTTCCTTGGCCTGCTTTATCGCCTCCGCTGCCTTTTTCCCCGCTTCAGTTGCCGCCTCTCGCGATGCTTTTGCTGAAGATTCGGCGGACTCTTTGGCCTGCTTAACGGCTTCCGCAGTCTTTTTCGCCGCTTCGGTCGCCGCTTCCCGCGATGCTTTTGCTGAAGATTCGGCGGACTCTTTGGCCTGCTTCACCGCTTCGGCGCCTTTTTTTACCGCTTCGGCGGCTTCTTCCCGGGCCGATTTCGCGGCGGCATCAGCCCTGGCCATCGTTTCATTCGTGGCCCTGTTAGCGCCATCGACAGCTTTTTCCATGGCCTGGCGGGTTTCTTCGGCCTTAGCCGTCGCTTGCGCGGCCGCCCTGGTCGCCAGCTCCGCGGCTTCCTTAGCGGCCCGGCCTGCTTCCCCGGAGACTCTGGCAGCTTCGAAAGCGGCCCGGACCATGTCGTCCATTTCGTCAAACACCTGGGGAAGCGGCTTCATCAACAGCTTTGCCAGATGGTTTTTCCGTTCTTCTTCTGAAAGACCGCCGATTTTTCTATCCATTATTCACCGTCCTGAACCAGCAATACATCAATTAAGCAAAATCATCCCGGGTGTTACCTAATACAGTAATAGTTTCTGGGAAAACTGTCAATATCGATAAGGGAAACTTAGGAGTAAACAAGAAGTTTGGAGGCGACGACCGGATTCGAACCGGTGAATAGGGGTTTTGCAGTCCTTTGCAGGCCGTCCCGCCCCGTGTTTTCGGGTGTCGTGTAGCACCGTTTTGTAGCTAAAAACGAGCATAATCAAGGGGTTTCATATCGTCTGGTGACACTCCAAGCCACCAAGTTGGTTAGCAAATCCGTTAGCAAAACAGAACTAGCGGTTAGTCCCCCTATTATTGATTGGTTGTCGGCAAAGTTGGACAAACTAGTTGGAAATGCGGAAAACGGTATTATTGCTCGGTTCTCTCCCGAATATTACGGACTAGCATAGGGCTAATTCTCACTATTATTATCACCAATATTTTATGTCCTTAGTCGCATATTAATATTTTTATCATTTTTATAATGGTAACGCTAAAATAGGATTTTTCCATTATTGGAAGCTACTTAGAGGGGGGCCCCTCCCCCTGATCTTAGCCTCGATTCTAAGTACGATATATCCCCCAATAACCGGGGTAAACTATCCACCCAACGGTTCTGAGGGCCGGGAGGTGGTCATAGAGTATTGAGTCAGTGATTCAACAATAGTGAGGTATTATAATTGGATGAGAAATTGTATTCCTCCACGGAACAAGAGCTAGTTTCTGATTGGGCAGACAAATGGTTTGAACTCTCCAATTTAATAAATGGCTTAATCTGGACTGATGACCCACCCTGGACAACTCCTCCTCCAATCGAAGTCAATGAATTAGAGTATCAGAGACTTCGATTCTGGTTTATTGACCATCAAAAACATTTCATGCCTATATGGGCAGGCTATTACAACTGCAGGAGTAGAGTTTGCACTAAAGATTTTGTCATTGAAAACGTCGAGAAATTTCTGGATACTGATGAGTTTATTAAGAACCCTTTTCACTATTTTTATATTACTGAGAATCTGTACAGTTTGGCCCAACAATTTGAGCTGCAAAGCGGAGTAGATATCTGGGAGCCAAGTCACAACTACGCTTCTGTGACCATGTCTCTCATAATACTTTTGGGAAAGATAATGATCGAGCTTATCGATTGGATAGATGAGCGAATATGATTGTGATAAATAATGCGGAAACTGCTGGCTGGTACTAGTAACTTCTTCTAAGAATACAAAAAGATTTCCCTAACAGGGTGCTGAAAAAGTCTCTTCCGGGTAACTGACTTTATGGGCGGAATATGGTAGATTAGAGCCAACGTAGTAAACAGAGGCTTAGATGAGAGGGAATTCAGAAATACAAGTAACGATGCTG
>Ga0187886_1002096_pt1 | contig 16591 bp, 9 predicted proteins | sample June2016WEW_20_1_FD_133001 | JGI IMG/M metagenome (GOLD analysis project Ga0187886, IMG submission 133001) | Peatland microbial communities from SPRUCE experiment site at the Marcell Experimental Forest, Minnesota, USA - June2016WEW_20_150 | ecosystem: Environmental > Terrestrial > Soil >... | reverse complement strand
GACATGACTGATCCCGTCGCTCCTGTTCCGGCATTTCTCGCCTGATCGATCTGCATCAATCCCGCTTTCAAACCCGACATTCCTCCCACCGCCTCGACGGCAAACACGGCCAGCGCGATGACCATCCCCATCTTCAGAACGAATTGGAACAGGTCCGTCACCAGCACACCCCACAGGCCCGAAAGAGTTGAAATAGAAGCAGTCAACACCATGATGCCTATGAGTATGACGATTGCATAGATCTTTTCCACACCAAGGACGAGGGTAAGGATCTTGATCATTGCAAGATTGACCCATCCCATGATTATAAGATTGATCGGCAGGCCAAGATAAAGCGCCCGGAAACCACGGAGAAACGCTGCCGGCTTGCCGGAATACCTGATTTCAGCAAACTCGACGTCCGTCAGAACCCCAGCTCTTCTCCACAATTTCGCATAGAAAAAGACCGTGAGCATGCCACTGAAGACCAGGCTCCACCAGATCCAATTGCCCGCAATGCCATTCCGTGCGACGAGGCCCGTGACGGCAAGAGGAGTATCTGCAGCGAAGGTTGTCGCAACCATGGAAGTTCCGGCAAGCCACCAGGAGACATTCCTCCCCGATATGAAATAGTCGTTGACACTGCTTGTCGCTTTTTTCCGATAGTAGAGGCCAATTGCAAGGTTAAAGGCGAAGTAGGCGAAAATGATGATCCAGTCGACAAGGGTGAGTTGCATAACTGCCTCTGGTGGGTGATAGAAGTGGTTGGGAAGGATAGGCGTTCAGGTTATCGGGTCATCTGGTGATCGAATCATCGGGAGATCAGATCATCGGGAGATCAGATCATCGGGTCATCGGGAGATCGAACCATCGGGCCATCGTTGTTAGTTCTTCATTGGATAGATGGACAGATGGTTAGATGGCCCGATCACCAGATAATCCTTAGTGTTTCAGAAGCACTTCAATTTCATTTTCCAGATCATTGACAAGAGCTGTGCCGTCTTTGAACCCAATGTGTTTGAATTGGATCTTTCCATTCTTGTCGATGACGTACGTGATAGGAATCCCTTCTATACCGTACTTCTCGGCCATACCGGGGACTTCATCTAACCCGACAGGGATTGTGCACTTCATACCTGCCATTGATTTCTTCACGAGAGCATCACGGGCTGCACCGGCAGCATTCTCAGTCGTATTGATCGTTACGAAAGAGACCGTACGGTAGTATTGGTAGGCCTCATAGACTTTCTGGAGCTGCGCCAGCGCCTCTTTGCACCCACTGCCCCACGTGGCCCAGAAGTTCACAACCACGACTTTCCCGCGCATCTCGCTCAGATTCAGCGTCGCGCCGTCAAGGTCTTTCAATGAAAATTCAGGTGCTGGTTTATTCAATCCACTCTTCAGCATCTGTGTCTGTTCAGCGGTTTTGGCTTGCTGAACCGCCTTGTCATATCCGGCCAATGAGCCATGCACGTTCTTGAACGCAGCCTTGAATTTTTCAATGATCGCAAGGTTTGATCTTCCCTTGCGAATGCACTCAAGGCCGATATCAACGGCGTTCGGGTTCTTGTTGGTGGCGAGATACGCATCGACAAAATTGAGATTGATGGAGAGGTCAGCCCCTTTTGTAAGCGCGTACGCCTCAGCGAAATCCGCTTCTGCCTGGTCCTTCTTGCCGGATTTCGAGCTCACCTGACCGCGGACCTGGAGCAGGGAAGCAAGTGTGACCGCGTGCGACTGTTTCCAGTCATCCAGAGGTATAGAGGGCGGCTTCGATACTTCATCTTGCTTCCGAAGGATGTCGATCCCCTCAGTTATCCAGGTCAGAGCTTTGTCGAGGCCGTTCCCCTTCTCGATCATCGGCGCCACAACGTTCTTGTACAGCGCTGGATCGCTGTTCGGGGACGACTTCAGCACACCGTAACCCTTGTCAAAATCTCCTGTCTGAGCATACAGCAAAACAAGCTGCCGCTTATCCGCCAGAGTTTCTTCCTCTTTAAGATTGAATCCAGACACGTGCTGTTCCAGAAGTCTTATTTTCTTCGCGGGATCATGTTCGGTCGAGAGACCCATGATATGGGTCGCTGCCGCCACTTTGCCCCTGGGGTTCTCTGCGATGAAAACCTTACGAAGCGAGTCGGCTTTCTTTTGCTCACCGACCTGATCGAACCACACCAGAATCATCGGGAGCGCATCATCGTTTTTTCGGAACAGTCTCAACGCATTGCCAAGCTCTTTTTTCACTCGTGCAGTCCCTGCTTCAGTCGGAGTCGGATTCGTCTCGAGATACCAAGCGAGATTGACGGCAGAATAGTCTTCAGGGTACATCTTCCGCTCGAGTGCGAGCTCCGCCTTCGCAGCGGGCACGTCCTTTTGAAACTTATATCCCATGTAACCGCCAAACGCCAGAACCGCGGCGCGCCAGTAATGGGCTGCCCTGAGGGTCTTTCCATCCGCCCCCACGACCATTGTACTCCACCCCTTCTCGGCGTTATCGTCCTTCAAGTCCCCCGCGACAAACTGATGGAGAAGGAAACGGGCGTCCGCTTGCTGCAATTTGAAGCTGGCCTTCCACATTCTTCCCGATTTCGCCATCGGCGTCTCGACCAGAACGGGCGACGAGCCAACATCCCGAAGAACCAGAGTTCGAACCGTAAGTGAGGAAGGACGTTGGATCGCAGCATTGCGTGCTCCTGGATCATACGTCACTGTAATGTCGTCGTTGATCTTCGGGCTTTGAGGAGCCACGGTGACCAGTTGACCAAATACGACATTGGAGCTCATTACGAGAAACAGCACAACAGCCAGCAGCGAAACTGTCCGAACCACCCGCATACGATCGATCTCCTTCCAGATAAGAAATACACGATTGGATGACTAATGTAAGAACATAGGTGCGCTCATTCAAGCGCTATTTCGAGTGACACGCCGTATCATCAAATGAAATGGACATGATTCACCGTACCACGCACTCCAGCTCCCTTCAACCCACAATTTTTCACTTGAAGCATCCTTTTTTTCGCTATACCTTGACTCACCTCGATCTCGGGCCCTAGAATCTCCCGCACCGTAGCGTACAACCACCAACATCTTGGAGGTTTCATGAAAACACTCTTACGGATTGTTTTCCCGATTCTCTTGGGAATCCTTCTCGTCGTTCCGGTTTTCGCGCAGCCTTTTGGCATGCAGAACATGGGACCGACATTCCCCACGGACGATCAGATCGTGAAGAATCTGTACAAGGAAGCGATGGATTCCTCGCGGCTTCCTATGCTTGCCCATGAGCTCATGGATGTCATTGGACCCAGGCTCGTCGGTTCGCCGAGCTTGCTCAAGGCAAACAACTGGGTCATTGCCAGGTACCAGTCTTGGGGAATTGAAGCGAAGAACGAAGAGTACGGTAAATGGCGCGGCTGGGAGCGTGGCACAACGCATATCGATCTGCTTCAGCCCCGCGTTCGCACGCTCGAGGGGGCGATGCTTTCGTGGAGCCCTGCTACGAAAAAAGGAGGCGTGACGGCGGGATTGATCGTCATCGGCGACGTTCCTGACTCTGCGGCGTTTCTGAAGTGGCTTCCAAATGTCAAGGGGAAGTTCGTTCTCGTCTCGGGGCCCCAACCGACTGGCCGTCCGGACAAGGTGTGGGAGGAATTCGGTACGAAGGAGTCGTTCGACACGCTGAAAGCGCTCCGGACTAAAATGAACGATGACTGGACCAAACGGATCAGGAAGACAGGATTCCGGCCTGACACACTTGCATTCATTCTTGAACAAGCGGGCGCTGTCGGCGTCGTGTCATCGATGTGGTCCAGCGGCTGGGGCGTGTTTCGCGTATTCGGTACAACGAACGAAAAGATCCCTGTCGTTGCCCTCAGCCTCGAAGACTACAACCTCCTGTACCGGCTCGTCGAATATGGAGATAACCCGGTGATACGGGTCGAGACCGATTCAAAGCTCACCGGAGTCACCCCCACTTTCAACACCATTGGCATGATCCGCGGGAGCGAAAAACCAAACGAATATGTCGTCCTCTCAGCACATCTTGATTCGTGGGAAGCAGGTTCCGGTGCTACGGATAATGGTACCGGAACGATTATCATGATGGAAACCATGAGGCTTCTCAAGAAGTACTATCCCAATCCCAAACGGACAATTCTCGTCGGGCACTGGTGCAGCGAAGAGCAGGGACTGAACGGCTCGCGTGCGTTTGTGAAAGATCATGCGGATATGCTGGACAAGATACAGGCAGTCTTCAATCAGGACAACGGAACCGGCCGTATTACGAACATTGGGGCCTCCGGGTTCCTTAGTGGAAGCGAACATCTCGCACGATGGATGGCACGAACGCCCGACAACATCACTCGCGACATCACTGTGAGCTTCCCGGGCATGCCCGGCGGCGGTGGAACCGATCATGCCTCGTTCGTTGCAGTCGGCGTGCCATCTTTTGGCCTCGGCTCGAACAATTGGGACTACTTCGCTTACACGTGGCATACGAACAGGGATACTTACGATAAGCTCGTGTTCGATGATCTCCAGAACGATGTGGCGCTCACGGCGTGCCTGGCGTATCAGGCCAGCGAGGATCCAACGCTCGTCGCCCGTGATCGCAGAGTCATGCCGATCAATCGCCGGACGGGTCAGCTCATGCAATGGCCGCAACCGGTCGAACCGGAGCGTGCCGGTCAATTAAAGAAGTAAGCGACCTCTATCCAGCACATTCAAGCGCCCGACCTCGTGCCGGGCGCTTTAGTTTTTAGTGGCTACTCAGGTTGGCACATCGGAGACTCTTGGAATGCGAAACCGCCAAATCCATATGGCAGCTGAAAGCAACGGCATCGGAAAACTCACCTGGCCTGCCTTTCCCAATTGTCATTCAATTCTTCTTTCACTATTATATCCCCGACATCACGTCCACTTCCCCCCTCAACAAGTATCCTGACCAGCCGACCTATGCTGCGAGACTGTGCCAGGGTCACCTATGAAACGAGGTTCTCATATGAAAACGACAACCATCATGCTGGCGGTGCTCATGGGCACTATGGTACTTCAGACTAATTCTCAAGCACAGATAAAGGTGACGGGCCTTCGGTGTGAGTTCAGGACCGACCCGATCAGTGTCGACGTCGCAAAGCCGCGACTGAGTTGGATCATAGAATCCAAGGACCGTGGAATGAAGCAGACCGCATATGAGCTCCTCGTCGCCAGCAGCAAAGAACTTCTCGACAAGAACAAGGGAGATCTCTGGGAAACCGGGAAGGTCTCCGGCGATCGATCCATCCACATCTCGTATGACGGAAAAGCGCTTTCATCCCGGGACAACTGCTTCTGGAAGGTGCGCATCTGGGACAATCATGGGCACGAGTCGGCTTACTCAAAGCCAGCACTCTGGCAGATGGGTCTCCTTTCAAAATCGGACTGGAAAGCGCAATGGATTGGTCTTCAGGCGGACACCTCCCTCGACTTGCGACCGGCGCCGTACGTCCGGAAGGAATTCGTGGTGAACAAACCCGTTCGGCGAGCTCAATTGTATGTCACAGCGCGGGGAATGTTCGTTGCAAGCCTCAACGGCAGCCGAATTGGGAACGAAATGCTCTCACCCGAATGGAGCGACTACTACAAGCGCATTCAGTACATGACGTACGACGTGACGGATCAGGTCAAAGGGGGAACGAACTGTCTTGGCGTCATCATTGGCGATGGCTGGTTCAGGGGGTTTGTCGGCTTCCTCAAATTCCCAAATAATTACGGGAAGCAAACAAGCACTCTGCTCCAGCTTCATCTTGAATTCGCGGACGGGACTGAACAGGTGGTCTGCTCCGATGCAAGCTGGAAAGGAACATACGGTGCTCTCTCCTACTCCGACCTTCTTATGGGTGAGCGATACGATGCTCAAAAGGAACCGGAAGGATGGAATACGTCCGGCTACAATGACAGCCGGTGGCAGAATGTGATAGTGATGCCGGAGCCAACAGCTCAGCTGGTTGCGCTCCCGACAGAGCCGGTCCGCGTTATGCATATCCTGAAAGCCAAAAAGGTGACGGAGCCGAAGAAAGGAACATTCGTATTCGACCTGGGGCAAAACATCGCCGGGTATTGCCTCCTGAAAGTCAAAGGACCCGCCGGAACCGAAGTGACGCTGCGACACGCTGAAGTGTTGAATCCGGACGGGACAATCTACACCGAGAATCTCCGCAGAGCGAAGGCCACAGATGTGTACGTCCTCAAAGGAGGTCGGGATGAAGTGTTTGAGCCGCACTTTACATTTCATGGGTTCCGGTACGTAGAAGTGACCGGATATCCCGGCAAGCCGACCCTCAATGCAATTCGCGGCTGTGCGATCAATACAGACCTCCCTTCGGCCGGCAGCTTCACCTGCTCCGATCCCACAGTGAACCAGCTCCAAAGCAACATCCTCTGGAGCCAGCGCTGCAATTTCATCAGCATTCCGACAGATTGCCCGCAGCGCGATGAGCGTCTGGGCTGGATGGGAGACGCTCAGATCTTTGTGCGGACAGCTTCATTCAATATGGACGTCTCTTCGTTCATGACAAAATGGATGTGTGATGTTGAGGATGCCCAATCGCCGGAAGGAGCCTTCAAGGACACTTCACCGTACATTCAGGGGAACGGCACCGATGGTGCACCAGGATGGGGAGACGCCGGTGTCATCGTTCCGTGGTATATGTACCGATGCTACGGAGACACGCGTATCATCGAGCGCCACTACGACGCGATGAATCGCTGGATGAAGTATATGGCGGATTCAAATGCTGATCATGTCAGGAACAAGCTTCGTAACAACGATTACGGCGACTGGCTCTCGATCGATGCGGAAACCCCGAAGGACCTTCTTGCAACCGCATTCTGGGCTTACGATGCGAAGCTCATGGCGGATATGGCCCAGGCCATCGGACGCTCCGATGATCAGCGATCATACCTCGAGTTGATGAACGTCATCAAGGCGGCGTTTCAGAAAAAGTACATCTCATCTGATGGCCACGTCTTTGGCGAGACGCAAACCGGCTACGTGCTCTGCCTGGCGTTTGATTTGATGCCCGAGACCTTGCGTGAACGCGCCGCACAATATCTTGTTGATGATATAAAGAAACGGAATAACCATCTCTCCACGGGCTTCATCGGCGTGAAGTATTTGAATCCGGTACTCTCGGACAATGGCTATCTGGATGTAGCCTACAAGCTCCTCTTCAACAAGACATTTCCGTCGTGGGGCTATCCAATCCTGCAGGGAGCTACAACCATTTGGGAACGCTGGGATGGATGGACAAAGGAAAAAGGATTTCAGGATGCAGGCATGAACTCTTTCAACCACTACTCGATGGGGTCTGTCGGCGAGTGGCTCTACAGGTACGTCGGTGGAATTGATCTCGATGGTAACGCTGTGGCATACAAGAAAATCGCCATTCATCCTCGCCCGAATCGGGGACTGACGTTCGCCAAGGCCGAATATGTCTCAATCTATGGTCCGATAAGAAGCGAATGGAAACAGGAATCGGGTAAACTCAGCTTGAACGTCACGATCCCGCCAAACACGACGGCCACTGTGTTCGTGCCGACTTCAGATCCAAAATCGGTGAAGGAGAACGGGGGGACAAAAGCATCTGAGGGCGTTACGTTTCTGCGCAATGAAGCCGGATGTTCCGTTTTCGAGGTCGGCTCGGGCACATACAAATTCGAAAGTACGTGGAGGTAGCGGCGATCTTCAGATTGCATCACCGGATGTGTGCCTAGAACACCCACTCCAGTCGCGAGGTGTGAGTATGATCTTCTCGGTTGTACGGTACGAGACGTGGAGATCAATTCCCAATCCCCCCCTAACGAGATCGGGATCGTAGATCTGGAAATCTAGAGGATACTGCGAGAAGGCATACTGGACCGTAAAGTCAGATGCCATGCGAGTTCGTCTGCCGCTGCGATCAGCTCGTTCATACTGTCGCGTTCTCCAAGCATCCGATCACGCCTTACGATACTCCCTACAACTCTACCCTCAGCTCGCCTTCAGTGCCGATCGAACGGACAAGCAACCCGTGTTTTTCGTCTGCCTGCACCATTCCCCAATGAAGTGCAAACTGCTGCAGCTGATATTCCGGGGGATACTTATCCGAAGTCCCTATGACAACCTCCTCTGCTCCCAATTGGGCCGCCGTATGAGCGACAGCATACGCGACATTGTTCGTGGGAACGACAATGGGGATGACCGACTTTCCCTCCTTTTCCGCCATCTTGATAACTTCTGAAAACAGTTCTTCTTCGTCAGAGTCGACGGACTCATCAACCATTGTGTTTCCAATCCCTGTCAGCACCTTGGCACGCATCACGATGATATCGGTCGTTTCAGCGTCAGTCTCATCTAGGCATTTCTTGAGATGGTGCAACCGTTTCGGCAGCCTGACAGCCACCAGTTTGCGTCTCGCGTGCTCGCAACCGATCGACTCAGCCGTCAGCTTATCTTGAGCAAGGACGTTGAACCTTTCCAAATCGTGAGTTTTCTTTGCTGCCCTCCGTTTGTTCATGTGTTTTGAAATCGCAAATACGATATAGAGAAATGCTGTGAACGTGATTCCGCCCTTGGTGGCAACTGGTTTTGTCAACAGGTTCACAATCCCGAGGGCCAGGAGCACGAGAAACACGAACCCGAGTCCCAGGGGAATTTCATACCCAAACAAGGTGATGTTCGGCGGAACTTTCCATTCTCGGACGGATCGGTCTTTGTACCTGAGGACAATCATCGAGAAGGCCATCATGATGAAACTCCAGACAACTCCGAACGCATAGGCCTCACCCAACAGGAAGACATCACCGCGGCTTGCGATAATAATGATTGTCTGAAGAATGGCGAGCGTGTGGACAATCCGGTAAGAGGTCCCAAACCGTTGATGCGGCTTCCTGAACCACTCGTGAAGAACCCCATCTTCTGCGACCCGATTGAGCACGCTGTTGGCGCCGATAAGCGAAGTATTCACAGCACCCGAGAGTATCAAGAATCCTGTGAATACAACAAAGGCTTGAAGCATCAGAAGCACCGAATGTGGTCCGACAAAATGCATCGCCAGACCGCTCAAGGCATTTTCATTGTACGTGCCGATCAACTCCTGCTGGGGCACAATCATCGAGGCAAAGAGGGCGTTCAGGCCGGTAAAAACGAACGCGAACAGGAAAATCACCAAGCCTGTGCGCTTCAAGTTTTTCAACTTCGGCGCTTCAATCTCCCGATATACTTGCGCGAGTGTCTCTTCACCACTCACGGCGAGAATTGCGTGCCCCATTCCCACAAGCACCCCGACAGCCCCGATCGTCCTGAGCCAGTCCACGTCTTTGAGCCAACCCAGCGAGTCGTCTGACAACTGAATTGAGAATGGTGGAAGGTGCACACCGCGGATGCTGACGGTGATAATCGACCATACAAAAAGCACAACAGCGAGGATGGAAGTGACTTGAAAAATACGGAGAGCTTTTTCGCTCGATTCTTCGATGCCGATAATGTTTTTGCGCCAGAAGTATGCCTGAATCAGGAGAGCAGTAATAACCGAGACAACATTCTCGGGAAGTATAATATGAGAGCCAATGGTGGACAACAGCGAATTGAGAAGTCCTGAGATATATTGGCCGGCAGAGACAGCGCTGATCGGAGCCGTAATCAAATAGTCAAAAATCAGCGCAGAGACGGAAAAAGTTGCCATCTTCTCGCCGATCGCCTCGTGAACAACCTTATAGACACCACCGCGCACAAACATACTGGATGATTCGATGTAGACTGCGCGTATTCCATATGCAAAGAGCATCACGAAGAGAATAAACCAGGGAGCAGACGGCCCGACAGCTTTCTCAGCTATCCCAACTGCGTAGTACGCACTCGAAGCGAGATCCGAGAGCACAATCGCCGATGCCCTCCAGAAAGAGATGAAGGTGAGCATTACTGTCGTGATGATGACGACCTTTATCTTCTTCGCACCAGAGGACTCGCCAGGGCTGGGCACATCGATGTATTGTTGCTTCATAATCGATTGAAGATGACAGGGATTCTAGAAGGAAGGACAAATCGTAGCAAGAGCAGAGCCCAAATGCTCTCTCCTACTGCACTCATTTTGAAGAAGACGGCCATGCACGTGAGGACTGATTTTCATCGCTTGATTCAATGTCATTACTGCTAATCTAATCCAAGATCCCTGAAAATGAAACAAGACATATTACTTGGGCGAAAACCAACCAGAATTTTGCGAAAAGGCCCCTGCCAGACCATAATCAGATTTATTTCTTGCAGGAGAAGAAAGCTTTGAGTATTTTTTCGACTATTCAACGCGATTAGTCGAAAGGTCAAGTACGTGGACGTTTCCAGCATAGCGCACGACAAAGAGCACCGCATCCTCGATGCAGCACAGAGCAGATTTGCCCGATTTGGCTTCTCGAAAGTCACGATGGATGAAATCGCTGAAGATGTTGGATTGGCGAAGGCCTCGTTGTATTACTACTACCCGGCAAAGGAGCACGTCTTCCGTGCGGTGATACGGCGGGAGCAAGAGGAATTCCTGAAACAAACAGGGGAGATACTTGACCAGCCGATCTCTGCAACCGAGAAACTCACGAGATACGTCACGCAGAGAGTCGCGCTCGCGGGCCAGCTTCTCAACCTGAGCGCACTCAACGCGAAGTTCTGGCAGAACATGAAACCGGTCTTCAAGGATCTCTTCGCGGCATTTGCGCAGGAGGAGCTCCAACTTCTGACGAGGATCCTCTGCGACGGAATCAAGAACAATGAGTTTAGCCTCGTCTCGCCCGAGAAGACGGCCGAATTGCTGCTCCACATTCTCCAGGGACTTCGCCTGCGCGCAACGCAGGCAGCGCAATTCCGTGGAGACGATGAAGTGCGACTCGACGAGTATAGAGAAGAAATCAACCTATTGATGGATATCATCCTGCATGGTATTGTCAAGAGAACCGATCACTAGAAAGGATTCAGTACTATGGAACAAACTTCACGGCCGGATCAACAACGGCCGCAGACACACGAAGGACGCATGGACAGTCAACCTCCTGCCAGCAACGAAGAAAACGGCGATCAGCCGGTTGACTCCGTCCCTCTCTATAAGAACTTTAAGGTCGTCATTCCATTGTTCGTCATCATCCTGGGGTTCGCAATCGCCGCCTACTACTGGTACATGGGAACGCGCGAGTATGTCACGACTGATGACGCCTATATCGATGCCAATCGCGTCGCGGTGAGCACCAAAATACTCGGTCGCATCGACACGCTCACGGTCAGTGAGGGAGATACTGTAAGCGGAGGACAGGTTCTTGTGCGATTGGACGATACAGATCTGCGTGCTCAGTTGATCCAGGCCCGCACTGCCCTCGCCCTTGCCCAGGAGAATATCACCCTTGCCGACGTGAGCCTCCAAAAAGCTCAACTGGATTTCAAACGAGCAGCAGCCCAGATCAACGACAACATCATCACGAAGGAACAATACGACCACGCACTGAGTGAACTCGAATCGGCGAAAGCGCGCTACAACATCTCCGTGGCGCAATCAAATTCTGCAAAGGCTCAGATAGGCATCATTGAGACACAATTGCGCAATACAGTCATTCTCTCACCGATGGATGGAGTTGTCTCAAAGCGCTGGGTCCTTCCCGGCGACGTCGTTTCCCCCGGCCAGCCGGTGTTCACCGTGTATGACCTTCAGAACATTTGGGTGACTGCGAACCTCGAGGAAACAAGCATCGGAATACTCCGCTCAACAGATAAGGTGGAGGTAACCGTCGATGCGTATCCTGAAGTGAAATTCTCTGGTCAGGTGTTCCAGATCGGCACAAATACGGCTTCGCAGTTCTCCCTGATCCCTCCGAACAACGCATCAGGGAACTTCACGAAGGTGACGCAGCGTGTGCCGGTCAAGATCTCCATCAAACCGGCCGATGGGCAGAAGGGAGCATCGCACGTGGAGCTGCTCCCCGGAATGTCGGTTGAAGTGAAAGTAAAGGTCAAATAGGGATGGCCTTTTTTTCGACACACAGGATCAAGAGAGGTTTCGTCCGACGGGTTCCATCTTTGCACCACGAGCACACTTCCTACAAGTGGTGGGTGCTCCTGAATGTCATGATCGGGACCTTTATGGCGGTTCTTGATGCGACAGTTGTCAACGTCGCGCTTCCGAAGATCATGGCATCGTTTGGCATCGATGTCGATAAGGCGGAATGGATTCTCACGGCCTACCTTCTTGTTTTTGCTGTGATGCTGCCGACGTCCGGATGGGTTGCAGATCACTTTGGCTACAAACGCACATACTTCATGGCCCTGCTTCTGTTTACGCTCGGCTCGTTCCTCTGTGGGCTGGCGTGGGACGAAAACGCGCTGATCATTTTCCGCATTGTTCAGGCAGCGGGGGCAGGCTTCATGATGCCGGTCGGCATGGCAATCATCACAAGGGAATTTCCCCTTGAACAGCGGGGCATTGCACTTGGATTCTGGTCCATCGCAGCCGCTGCATCCGTCTCTCTCGGTCCTCTCGTCGGGGGTTACCTGGTGGACAACATCGGCTGGAATGCCATCTTCGACGTCAACGTACCGGTTGGAATGGTTGGGCTCTTTGCGACGCTGGTCATCCAACGGGAATTTCGGACGGAAAGCACACGTTCGTTCGACGTCGTCGGATTTATTTCGTCAGCGGTCTTTCTCATTGCGCTTCTTCTGGCGCTGTCAGATGGCAACGCCTCTTGGAATACCGGCGGATGGACTTCTCCATTTATCATTTCATGTTTTTTCATCTCCGGCATCGCCCTTATCGTTTTTCTGGCGACGGAACTGACCGTTGAACATCCGCTGATCGAGTTGCGGCTGATGAAGAATTTCAATTTTGGTGTCACGAATGGAATTCTCTTCATCTTCGGACTCGGGATGTTTGGCAGCACGTTTCTGCTCCCTCTCTACCTGCAGAACTCGCTCGGCTACACCGCCCTTCAGGCAGGGGCCGTTTTCCTTCCCGTGGGGCTCTTGCAGGCAGTGACCGCCCCAATTGCGGGACTGCTGTCGGACAAGATCAATCCCAAGATACCGGCGGCATCGGGGCTCTTCCTCCTCGCCCTGAGCCTGTTCATGAACGCGGGATTGTCCCTCTATTCGGAACACTATCAGATCATGCTGCCGCTGTACGTCCGCGGGTTTGCAATGGGAATGGTCTTCACTCCGCTCTCGACGCTCGCATTGTCCGAAATACCGCGGCATAAGATTGCTCAGGCATCCGGACTCTTCAACGTCCTGCGTCAACTCGGCGGGAGTTTCGGCGTAGCTCTGATGGGCGCGCTGCTTACACGGCGGATGATCTACCACACGTCCACCTACGGCCAAATGGTTGACCAATACTCTCCGGCATTTCAACAGGTGGCAAGCCAGCTGGCTCACTTCAGCCAGAATGTCGTTGGCGGAACACCTGCAGTCGCAGCGATGAGGGCGCGAACATTGATAGCAACGCACATCGCCCAGCAGTCGTTTGTCCGTGCAATCAATGACGATTTTCTGGTTGCCGCTGGAATTACCTTACTCAGCGTCGTTCCCATTTTCCTCCTCAGGGTCCATAAGAAGAAGGGTTCGGGTGTAAAAGCAGCTTCCATGGAATAGAATAGAATTCTCAACTATCAACCTGTCATTTCTCTTCATCAAGGAACTGATTTCATCATGATGAGACCATTGTATGCATGTTTCATTGTAGCGATCGCCCTGAGCGCGGCACTTGCCCAGGACACGCTCACCGTTGACCAGGTGCTCCGGCGCGTGCTGGAGACCCATCCCGCAATAGCCCAGGCGGAGCAGAACACTCATGCAGCGGAGGCGCGTGTCTTGCAGAGCGCCAGCGCACTCTCCCCCGAAGTGTCGACGGAAGCGTCGTATGTATTTCTGGCACCCATCGCCCAACTTGCATTCCCGGGTCTCGGAGAATTTAAGCTCTACCCGGCAAGTAATTATGATGCTCATATCGGTGGGCGTTATACGGTGTACGATTTCGGAAAGGGAGACGCGGTCGTCGATCTCAGCAGATCACGCGTCCAAACAAGCCGTGACGCGGTTGAGCTGACGAAAAGCACCCTCACCTATCAGGCCATACGCGTCTTCTATGCGATACTCCTTCTGGAAAAGAGCATCGGCGTTCAGAATGAACAAATCGATGCGTTGCGTCAACATATCGACATCACGCAGCGCCGTGTCTCGTCCGGAACGGCCACGAGTTTCGATGTGCTGACAACTCAAGTGCGCCTCGCAGCCTCCCAGAATCAGAAGATCGATCTCGAGACTGCTGCGGCCAAGCAACGGGCAATGTTGTCGCAGCTCCTGGGCTTGCCTGCCGGATCTGCCGTTCACATCCGTGGGGATTTCGAACAGACGAGCATACCATTGAACAGCGACTCTCTTCTGCAGGCGGCGATTCGCCAGAGGGCGGAGCTCAAGCTGGCGCAGGATGCCGGCCTCTCCGCGGGGCTTCAAGAAAAGGTCGCTTCGCTGGGGAATAGGCCATCCCTCAAGCTGAATCTGATGTACGGCCTGAAGAATGGCTACATCCCTGACCTTGATGTTCTGCGGGGCAACTGGGTTGCCGGTGTCAAGGCCGAGGTACCGATTTTTGACGGTGGGCGTACGGATCACCAGCAAGAGGAGGCGCGGGCTTTGATGATGGCGGAGGAGGCTCGCCAGCGGGACATCCAACGACAGATCCGCTCCGACGTCGAACAGGCCGTGACCGAAGTGCAGTCCGCTGCTTCAAAGATTCCGATTTCAGAACTTCAGGTCCAGCAGGCGAAAGAAGCAGTTTCCATTGCCAAGGCGCGGTATGAGATCGGGACGGTGACAAACCTTGATCTTCTCGATGCGCAGACTGCCGAATCAGCGGCACGACTGGGAAACCTCCAGGCGCTCTACAAGCTTATTCTGAGCAAGTACGAACTTCAACGCGCCATCGGGGCAAACCCGCTCGAATAATATCCATTGACGAATGGGTTTGTTCTGGAACGCCGAACCGACGCAGGCGCTAACTGTTGTCGCTGGCTGTACTTGACGAACGGCCCAAATCCCGACCGAACAGCGAGAAATAGATCGTGCCTGCAACCCCGAAGCCGAAGGCCGCGAACAGGTTGAGTGCGGGAGAAGCAATTGATTGAAAGAAAGGAATGAGAGAGCGGCCGACACCGAAGGTATCGACGAATAACTGTATCGTAGAAGTATCCCAGAGCAACGCCCCTCCGAAGGCGGCAAGCGACACGATAGTGTCACGGACAAGATAGTAAAAACCAAACGTCGCCGCCTTCTTCCCATCCGGAGCGAGATCCATAATCAATGCCTTCCGGGTTGGTTCGCCGAATTCCTTCAGCCCCCTGATGACAAACGCCAGAACCATCACCCAGAACGACCTCGCGATAAGAAGTATGAGGGGAAAAATCGTGAAGAACATGAACGTGACGACCACGAACGGTTTCTTCGTCGATTTATCGGCCAGGTAGGCAACGGGAACATATACCATCATCGCTGTCGCCATCTCAATCGCCGTCAGCAATCCAAACTGCAGCGGCGTGATCTTGTTAACGCTGACACACCAGATGACGACAAATGCGTACGGAATCTGCTCACAGAATCTTACCAGAATATCTGAGACAAGAAGCTTGCGCAGGTCCGGGCTGAGCAATTTCAGGCCGTTTGACGATGCAGAGGTCTTCTCCCTCGCTCCTTTGTTCTCCTCCCCAATCATAACCTGCTGAAGCACCAGCGAGACACCGGCAAGAACAAACGCGATGATCAGCGCCATGCGCACTCCGCGCGTTTCGCCGAACGCCCCGATCAGCGCGCCTCCGAGGACCGGCCCGAGGCCCATCGGAATCCGGCGTACCATCGAATGCAGCGAGACCCCCATTGTCCGTTTGTTCTTGGGCAGGACGGTGGCCACCAGGTCCATCGTCGCCGGCAATGAGATCGCAGTCCACGACACAAACAGGATTGCGCCGATAATGACTGCCTGCCACGAAGGGAAGATAATGACGATGGCATACCCGGCCATTGCAATAAGATTGAAGACCAACAGAGCTCGTTTGTAGCCTAACCGATCGCTGGCATACCCGCCGGGAAAGGAATACAGTGCGCCGAGCAAATTGTCCATGCCATTCAACAATCCGACTGAGAATGCTCCGCCCCCAAGTGCGACAAGATAAAGCGGCAGAAATCGCTCGGCCATGTTCTCCCCGAGTCCCACCAGCACCACCATGCCGAGCAGCCCGATGAGGTCCTTTTTCAGCCCAAGAAATTCGCCTATGCTTTTTCGATCATTCGTCATTGGAACATGGCTCTGTTGTTCCGGCCCCGACTTGTGATTCCTCGTCCATTGTACAACAAATATGGGAGGATTTCCTCCTCCGTCTTACACGCGGATAAGACACAAGCGATTTTGGTGCCTCTTGGAATCAGGGGGATGCTTGAAGAGCCTGGAAGAAAGGTCTTAGGCAACCGCGGGTGTTTTGCCGAAGGCGAGGATTTTTTGATGGACGAATTCGGAGACAGACGGATCGATATCCTTGCTCTCCTCCAGGAAACGTCGGATGATGGATTGGACGTCAACCG
>Ga0187886_1002095_pt1 | contig 16594 bp, 11 predicted proteins | sample June2016WEW_20_1_FD_133001 | JGI IMG/M metagenome (GOLD analysis project Ga0187886, IMG submission 133001) | Peatland microbial communities from SPRUCE experiment site at the Marcell Experimental Forest, Minnesota, USA - June2016WEW_20_150 | ecosystem: Environmental > Terrestrial > Soil >... | reverse complement strand
TACGGCTCGCTGACCACTTTCAACATTCTCTTCAAGAACAAACAGGACCAGTTCAAAGGCAGCGAGTGAGTTCGCGGCGGCGGGCTTCTTTCCGGTCTGCTCCGTTACGATGTTCTGTGGCCGAACTGGATCGCACCTTCTGGAAGTGCATCGCTTATACGCGCTCTTTCCAGCGCCGGTCATGCCGTGCGGCGTGAATGACCGCATAGACGACTAACCACTTGCTCATGTTGTTTTTGCAGGTCACTCACACGTTGTCTGAGAATTGATGCTACTAGCAGCCATTTTTTACCGGGCGTCATCCATTCATTGTTGAACTTCACCTCTCCCCGTTCAATGTGACCCAATTCATTTGTCAGCACAGTGACAATCCCTTGTGCATCGTTCGCAAATCTCGATTTGGGGTGCGTCGCCACGTATTCGTTGAAAGCTTTTATTGCCTGTTCATACTTGGCTTTAGTGAACTCGTTATTTGGATCAAGCTTCCAAGAATCAACCAAGGTCTCATAGGCGTGCCGTTCCTGTTTCTGTTGGTCAGATTCCCGATCAACGGCCTTGATGTCGGATTTGAGGATGACCTGTTTGGAGGCAATTGTGCGGTTATAGTTGCTTACCTTGATGACAACTTGGGACTCTGTTTCGGAAATGATTTCCCCTTGGACCGTTTCCCCGTTCTTTAGCGCAATTGAATCTGCGAAGGAGGGAAGAGCTACCGACAAAAGGAGCGAGACAAGCAGTCCTGCACCGCGACGCAATCGGTAACTCCGGGGAGCGTGGGGAGCCCGAGAGAGAGGCTTACCTAGTGGTTCCTTCATGTTGGCTTGCTCCGTTCCCGAGAATACCAAAGGCATGCGGTGCTGGCAATCCTCCAAAATCACCTACTGGTGCGTTTTGCTCCAAAGGGCGTACTGCTGGAGCGCCCGCGTGCCTGAATCTCCGTACCAGGAATACCCGTTGCGACGCTCCAGCGAAATCTCGTTCACGTTGTCGTGAATGCTCTTGTCCCGATCCCCAAAGATCGGACGGTCGGTGCCGATTTCATAATAGCGGGACCAGAGCGGTCCGTTGCCTGGCGCCGGAACGAGACGGCGACCATCGTCACCGTCGCGCCTGAAGGCCACGTCGGAGATTTTGGTTTTCTCGAACCATGCGGCGGCGGCCTGCAGGGCGGTGACGATCTGCGGGCCGGGCTTGGGCAATTGCATCAGGAACATCATGATCCTCGCGCTCTCGCCCGCGGCCTGCGACGGCATCTCGTAATTGCGGGCGGACACGGGTTGCAGCGTGAGCGGGTCGTGTTGCTGGCACCACACGGTGCGGCGGCCGTTTACGATGATCTGACTCGTCAGGATGCAATCGATCCCGCGCTTGAGACTGGCGGCCGCAAGCGCGCGGGTGTAAGCGGACACGAAGGCGAATTCGTTGGTCCCCTCCGAAACGTCGCGCAACAAGCTGAGGACGTTAATCATTGCGTTGTCGTTGTAGGTGATCGCGTCGTGGTAGCCGCCCTGGAGCGGCCACACCTGGGGCCAGCCGCCGTTTGGGTATTGCGCGGCAAAGATGTAATCGAGACCGCGCAAGAACGCCGCGCGATAAGCCGCCCCACGGAAAGTTCCGATGGTGGCAATCACCTTCGCGAGATAGCGCAGTTGGGTGGTCGTGGCGTCATTGTCGAACGTGCCAACGTAATTCCAGTTCGTGTCGTGGGGTGTGTCAAAGTCAACCTGGCCAAGGTAACGCGAGCTGTTGTTGGCCGCGAAACTCTCGCCCGGCGCGCGTGGGTGACGCGTCATGTCCAGATTCTTGCTCCATCCTCCGGCCGGGGTCTGAAACGAGACCACGATATCGGCGATATGCCGTCCTTCGGCCCCGCCGCACCAAGCGGCAGGTCTGTTCAGAGGAACCGATCTCGCCGCGCTGCCCGACGGCGGAACAACGGATTCCTTCATGCCGTGCCCGCGCATTTCCTTCTGGAGAAAATTCCGGTCCGCCCGCAACTGCCGGCCCGAACGCTCCAGATATTTTTTCCATGCAGGCTGCTGTGCCGCGGGCAGTGCGGCAATGCGCTCGGCCGTGAGCGACTGCGCCGGCGGATTGGTGCCGATGATCGCGGCTGGCAGGAGCGGGGCGACACAGAGAGCCAGCGCAAACAAGAGGCTGAATCGTGAGGTCATGCGGGTTTTGGACGTAACGGTTGAAGTCATAAGAGCGGCACATTATAGGTCGCCTTTGAATGCCTTGTCGAGGCGCGAGGTTCACCACGTAATACGCGGTTCACCCCGTTTCACATGAGCGGGCGGCAGCGGAAGGGAAGCTGTCTCTGGGAGACCGGCATTGATAAACTCCCTCCGCCCGCGGCCGACCACAGTGTTCCATCGTGAACTCATCCCAGCCAGAGGAGCAGAGGTTCCAACCAAAGTCTCTTTCTCTAAACTCGAAATTCGAAGGACGAAGCCGAGTCCGCGAGACATGCGGAGCAAACTCGGATTTCGGATTTACTTTGTGGCTCTTCGGTGACCAAAGCCGAACGTGGTCGTTTGGATGACGGCTGTGTAACGAGGACCGCGTTGAGCCCAAAGACAGGGCGCATCTGGACACTACCACCATAGCCAGCGTCGGGCGTTTTGCAGGGCTGTAGGTAGGGGCAGACCGCCGGGCTGCCCGTCCCCGACAAACGCGGCGCGCCCAGCGGTCGCGCCCCACCTCGCACAACACCAGTACGTTCGGTGTTCGGTGGGTTACGGTGGTGGTGCTCAGATACGCCCCCAAAGACAGATAGGGCTGTCAATTCTGTTCACAAACCTGTATGGATTCGGGCTGCCATGCCGCGCGTATTCATCAAGTGTCTCAAGCCCTGTATCGGCAGTCTCACGTTGCTGATTGCACTGGCCGGGTCGGTCGTTGCTGCCGATGCAACCGTTGAGCAATGGGGTGTTCTTGAAGTCTCGCTCGCCGGCCCCACCAACGGCAATCCGTTTCTGGATGTCCAGTTTTCCGCCCGTTTTTCGCTCGATGCCTCAGTGGTCGAGGCGGCCGGATTTTATGACGGCGACGGGATTTACCGTGTGCGCTTCATGCCGGACAAGCCGGGGCGCTGGCGTTACACGACGCGCAGCAACCACCCCGAGCTGGACGGCAAAACGGGCGGGTTCACCGTCACCGCGCCCGCCACTGGTAACCACGGACCGGTGCATGTGACCAACACGTATCACTTTGCCTACGCTGACGGCACTCCCTACCGGCCGATTGGCACGACTAGTTACAATTGGCATCACATGGCCGACGAACTGGAAGAGGAAACGCTCGCCAGCCTCGCGGCTTCGCCCTTCAACAAAGTCCGGATGTGCGTCTTCCCAAAGCATCAGCCGGACAAAACCAACGAGCTGGCGCTTTATCCGTTTGAAGGAACGCCGCCGAAGACGTGGGACTTTTCCCGTTTCGATCCGAAATGTTTCCGGCATCTGGAAAAACGCATCGGCGATCTGCGCGACCGAGGCATCGAGGCGGACCTGATTCTGTTCGATCCTTACGACAAAGGCCGTTGGGGCTTCGACCGTATGCCGGCGGAAGTGGACGACCGGTACGTGCGCTACATCGTCAGCCGCCTGGCCGCCTATCGCAACGTCTGGTGGTCGCTGTCCAATGAATACGATTTCAACAAACAAAAGACCGAGGCGGACTGGGACCGCCTGTTCCAAGTCGTGCAAGCGGCCGATCCTTATGGGCATCTGCGGTCCATTCACAACGGTTTTTACATTTACAACCACACGAAGCCTTGGGTCACACACGCCAGCATCCAGAACGGCTCGGCGGTGGAAGACGCCGGGCGGGCCGAGTTGTATCGCGATGTGTATCGGAAGCCGATCGTTTACGATGAGGTGAAATACGAGGGCAACATTTCGAGACGCTGGGGACAACTGCCGGCGGAAGAAATGGTGTTACGGTTCTGGCAAGGCACCGTCGCCGGCACGTACGTGACCCACGGCGAAACGTTCTCGAACCCAGAACACATCTCATGGACATCGGAAGGTGGCCGGCTTCGCGGCCAAAGTCCGCCTCGGCTCGCGTTCTTGGCCAAGGTGCTGGCCGACAGTCCGCCTGAAGGCATCGACCCGATTGACAAATGGCAGGACACAAACATGGGCGGACAACTCGGCGAATACTATCTGCTCTACTTTGGCAAGGAAGCGCCGACAGCGTGGCCTTTTCAACTCTATAAGGACCGTATCACCAACGGCTTGAAGTTCAAGGTCGAGGTGATCGACACTTGGGCAATGACGATCACACCGGTCGAGGGCGAGTTCGTGACGAAGAAAAAGGACAATTACCATTTCATGGACGAGAAAGGGCGAGCCGTCGCGCTGCCGGGAAAACCCTACATGGCGTTGCGCATCCGACGAGTGCCGGAGCCAGTGAACTCAAGTTTGAAAAGCATCCCGCCGCCGTCTGCCGACCTGCCACCCGATCCTTGAGCGAATCACGGCCACGGCAGCAGTCGTGGAAGAGGTGAAGCGGTAATTGTCGTACGACCAGAGGCTGTTGCTCAAATCGGGTCTGGCGCGTTTCGATGTAGCAGCGTTTCTGTGAAACGCCGAATTCCTTCAACAAATGAACGACCCGCGCTTCACAGTCGCCGACGCGCCATAGCGCTTTGGCGACGGCGCGAAGCGCGGCTACAACAGCAAACAGCGTTCGGGCAAAAGCCTCACCAAGCCCGACCCTGTTAAATTCACTCTTGGACGACAAATGTGGATCTGACCGGTGGCAGGACCAGGTGCACGGTCGTCACCGGCTGGCCGCCCGTTTCCGATTTCGCGACCTCGGCTTTCTCCTTCTCGCCCGTATGCGGATTCCAGATCGCCAGGTTCTTGTCGCCGCGCAAAACCACCTGCGTGTCGACGGGCTTCCCCAAGGAGTTGGCGAAAAAGTAAATGTCCCGTCCCCCCTTCACCTTGTGGAGGTACGTCAGCGCCCCGTCGTAAGCCGGCCCCATCTTCACCGGCCACATCGGCGCCTCCTGGATATCGACGTCCCGGACCGGATCCGCTTCCTTCAGAATCGCGTTCAGGATATTGATGTCCGGCTGCGGGAGAAAGCAGCCGCGCCCGCCGGCGCTGTTGCGGTTCATGAAGTAGCTCTTGAAATCGTCGACGACAATCGTGATTTCGGCCGTCATCGGATTGTCGTTCGAGATGCCGAACACCTCGGTGGCCATCTCCTGCACTTCCTTGTCCCGCTTGAACTCCGCCGACCTGGAGGGCAGTTTGCGGGTCGCGATGATCGTCCCGCCGCCGCGATAAAACTCCAGGACCTTTTTGGCGGCGTCGGCCGAAAGCGTGTCGCCGCCGGGGAGGATCAACACGCGGAATTCCTCCCGGTTCTCCTTGTTGTTCAGCACGACCTTCTGCTGCTCGACGCTGCAGCGGCTCACCAGAACCTCCGGGTGCAGGTAGGTGTAATCCACGCGCAGCGCGCGATACAGCATCTCGCCCAGATCCATGTAGTCGATCTCCGGCGGCACGATGCCCCCCTCCAGCGCGTAGTAAAGGTCGGGCGAACTCCCCCGCCTGCTGCTGGTCGGCGGCTTGGCAAACGCGTAAGCGGCCTGCAGCGCGGCGATCGGGTAGAGCACGGCGACGTCCGCCACATGCCGGCCGCCCCGCAGCAGATAACTCATGCGGCCGACGAAGCGATCCATTTCCGGCCCGATCTCAGGCGGCCGGGTGCCAAGCTGGATATTGATCCCCATCGCGAACTGGTCCATCGCCGTCCGCAATGCGATCGTCGGATTCATCGCGCGGTAGGCCGCATACGTCTCGGCGAAGCACTCCGGCCGGTCGTAGTTGTACGCCGCCGACGTCACGATCTTGTAGGAGACAAGTGACCGTCCGGGGTAGTAGATGTCGTCGATCCCGGGAACTTGCTGGTGTTCGAACACCTTCATCAGGTCGCCGTTGATCGCGACCGGATTGCGGGCTTCCTCCTGGTCCATGTGTCCCCCGAGCTTGATGCCATGCGCCTCGCACCACTGGGCGAGTTGGCCGATGTAATTCTCCGCGAACAGCTTGGCGTGGAACCCGAACAGCGCATTGCGCGCAGCAGCCGTTTCCGGGCCGATGTCATACCACAGCGCCGGATAATTCGTCATCGGCGAGTAGCCGTACTTCTTCTCGAACTCCTTGTTGAAGTTGGGGGTCCACATGCGCCCGTCCATCAGGTGCATGGCCGGCTCGTCATACATCGTCCGCTTGATCACGGTCCCGAAGAATTCCTTGAGGTGCGCGTAGTACGGGTCGAAATTGAGCGCGATGTACTTCGCCACCGCCTCGTGATCGAGATAATCGACGAACCCGCCTTTTTGGGACGCCGGCCGGAAAGCGTCGCTCAGGTAAAACGCCATGATTTCCCAGTTGCCTTCCGGAACGTGGCACGCCAGCACGTTCTTGTCCGTCTTCCGGTCGGTGACGTCGATGCGCTCGTGCGTGTCCAGGTTCATCATCACGGCCCCGACATAGGCCCCTGTGGGGATGGCCAGCTCCGCCTGGCACGGTCCTGTCACGTTCTTTTCAGCCAGCTCCAGGCTCTTGGCGGCGTACTCGGGGTACTTCGTGTAGAACAGCCCGCCCGCGATCCCGCTGGGATAGTTCCATTCGTCGTAGAGCGTGCTGAGCGGAAAATTGTTCGTCAGCCCTTCCTCGATGGCCAGCCTGTAAAACTTGAAGTATTCCTCGCTGAGATACGGGACGCCCTGATCGCTCGGCCTGCGCATGGACCCGCGCAGATAAGCTTCCGACAACCCCGTCGTCGGCCCGCCCCCCGGCCCGAGCATGAACGACCCCCACAACCCGCTCTTGGCGCTGGACTGGACGCGGGCGGTGACGCCGTCTTCCGTCAGATTGGAAAGGTTGAAACCCATCCAACAGATCCCCCGGTACTCGGCGGGTGGATCCCTGAACAAGGCGTAGTCGACGGCGTAATCGCAGGCGTGCGATATTCCCGGCTGGCTGAGCCATGCCGTAAGGAAAAGCACGATCAGCCGTGAAGTCTTTTGAAGTCCATTTTCTGTTTTCATATTGGAGTGACAACTTTCTCTTTTGGCCGTCCAAAAGTCTACGGCAGCGTGCTGGGCACGTAAAGGGTCATTTCATGAAGGAACGATTCATTTGGCCTTATCACGGTCGCATGCACGACGATTGTGTAAAGTAAATGGCGTGTTGCCCAAATGTCGTTTGTCGTTGTAGCCGCGCTTCGCGCCGTCGCCAAAGCGCTATGGCGCGTCGGCGACTGCGAAGCGCGGGACCTTGATTTTCCGGACGAATTCGGCGCTTCACAGAAGCGCCACTACACCGGAACGAACGAGAATCGATTTGGGCAACACGCCCTAACCCGGATTATTCACGAGATGCTCAAATCCGCGACAGTATGTGAGCGGGCGAACCCTCACCCTGACCCTCTCCCTTCAGAAGGGCGAGGGGAAATCTCCTCTCCCCGCTTGCGGGGAGAGGATCAAGGTGAGGGGCTGTTCGAACGGGCAAAAGTTCGTGAATAAGTCGGGCTAAAGAGTTGACCACCAAGACGCTGGGCTTTGCGATGGTCTGAACTTGCCGGTTGAATTGAGTTGCGTCCTGCGGCTGGTTATCGCAATGTCGCAGTATTCATAGTTGCGCAGTGTCGCTTGCGGGGAAAAAACCTATGCGTCGATATCTGACCCTCTTCGGCCTCGGCCTGATGCTTATAGGTATCGCGGCATCTGCGACGCGTGCCGCCGAACCGGCAACCCGCCCGGCGGCGTCTGACCGCAGGTTTACCTACGTCATCGTCCACGGTGCCTGGGCCGGCGGATGGGCGTTCAAGAAGGTCGATAACCTGCTCACCGCCGATGGGCACAAGGTCTACCGGCCCACGCTCACCGGGCAGGGCGAACGCGTTCATTTGGCCACGACCAATATTGATCTCAGCACGCACATTCAGGACATCGTTAACGTGATCCTTTACGAAGATCTCCACGACATCGTGCTCGTCGGGCACAGCTACGGCGGCATGGTGATCACCGGCGTCGCCGATCGCGTGCCCGATCGGATCAAGCATCTGGTCTATGTCGATGCGTTCCTGCCGGAGGATGGCGAGAGCCTGAATACGAGCCGCGGTCGAGGTGGGCGCGGCGGGCCGGGACTGATCACCACCAACAGTTTTGCCATCCTGCGGGGCTATAATCCGAATAAACCTCCTCCCAGCGAAGTTCCCCAGCCGGCCAAGACACTCAGCGAACCGATCTCCCTCAAGAACCCGGCTGCGAAGAAGATCCCGACCACCTACATCTTGGCGGTTCCTACGGGCCGCCAACCGGAGGATGCCGTGTTCTCCTTTTTCTATGAGCGTGCCAAGGCGCGCGGCTGGACAGTGCTCACGATGGAAGGCGATCACAACGTCCAGTGGTCCCATCCCAAAGAACTGGTCCAACTGCTTGAAAAAGTCCCGTAAACTGCAGGAGAACGAAGCATTGATGCGAAGCCGTGAACGTTAATGGCAGTCGATCGACAGGAAAACCTCAACAGAGAGTTCACACATGAAAGAACATGCATCGCAAACGGGATCAAGTAACGAACGAAAACGATTGGCTCTACTGGTGCTGTTTGTCGCACTGCTCCTTGGGTGGGCTTCTGTGGGAGTCGCTCAAACCTCGCCGCCCGGCGGCACCACCGTGGATTTTGCCCTGTTTAAGGATCCCCCACCCGAGTTCCGCGGGCATGCATGGTTCACTTTCAATCTGGGTAGCCTCACCGACGCCAGCGTCACGTCGATGGTCGAGCGAGCCGTCCAGACCGACTCCTATGGCGGATTCATGATCACGCCCTCCGCCGGCATGGGGCGGGACGGTACGACGACCAACACCGGTGTCTCCTACCTCAACGAGGAGTTCTTCAGGCTGTACAGACTGGCGATCGAAGACGGGCTGAAACACAAATTCCCCATGGACGTGCTCTACGACGAATTGCAGTTCCCCACTGGCATGGCGGGCGGGCTGTTCTATGCCAAGTATCCCAACGACGCTGCCAAGAGCCTGGAAAAAGTCGAACAGGACGCAACCGGTCCGTCGAAGGCGGAGCTGACGATGCCCATCACGAACGGAATTTACATCGGCACCGTCATGATGAACCTCGACTCGCTCGAGTGCATCGAGGTTGGCGACCGCACGACCCGGGAGAACACCAGCTTCCAGTGCCAGATCCCCGAAGGCAACTGGAAGGTCATGGTGTTCTATCTGGATCCGGCTCGGAGACGAGGCTTCTGCGATTATCTCGACGCCAAAGCCGTCGATGAGCTTGTTGAGGTGATGTACCAGAAATACTACGACCATCTCAAAGAATACTTCGGAAGCATGATCAAAATGACGTTCTACGATGAGCCGTCGATGCACAACAGCGTGAACGGCCGCTTGTGGACGCCAGGCTTCAACCAGGCGTTTGAGAAGAAGTTCGGTTTTTCTCCGATGAAGTACTATCCGGCGCTGTGGTACGACATTGGCACGGACACGGCCGCCGCCCGCAATGCGCTGTTCGGTTTCCGCACTGAACTTTATTCAGAGAACTTCATCGGCCGGATTGCCGCGTGGTGCGCGGCGCACGGCGTCAACATGTCGGGCCACGTGGATCAGGAAGAGGCTCGCAACCCGGTCCCGACCCAGGGCGATCTGATGAAGGTCTTCAAGCACCAGCAGATCCCAGGCATTGACGACATCTGGTTCACGGGGCGAGCCAATGTTTCGTACAAGATCGTGTCCTCGGCGGCATTCAATTATGACAGGCCCGTTGTCATGACCGAGACGTATGCGGCGTACCGGCAGGGTTACACGAATGCCAAGTGGGTGTACAGGACGGCCATGGATCAGCATGCCATGGGCACCAGTCTCCAGATCGGCAATCGGCCGGGGGGAACCGCCACGCCGGAGATGGGCCGCTACGTTGGCCGGATGGAGTATCTGCTGCGGCACGGCCGGCACGTGGCGGACATTGCTGTGCTCTATCCCATCGCTGCGCTTCAAGCCGACTACAACTTCGCCCAGCCTGTAAAGGTCGAGCCGGCAACTCCCGGCGGACGCGGCGGCGGTCAGCCCGGTTTCTACTATGCGCTGGAAGGCGGCATCCTGGCGCCCGAGAACGACTACATGGACCTGGGTGAGATGCTGTTCCGTGGAATGCGCGTCGATTACACGTACCTGCACCCCGAAATCCTCGAGAGCAAGTGCATCATCGACGGCAGCAAGCTGATTATCGACAACAAAGAAAACCGCGAGGAATTCCGCGCGTTGATTATGCCCGGCAGCGACACCATTTCCGTCGCTACCGCCAAGAAGATACTGGAGTTCTACCGCGCCGGCGGGACGGTCATCGCGACCCGCAAGCTGCCGACCAAGTCGGCTGAGTTCAAGCAGGACAAGCAAGTGCAGCAAATAATCGGCGAGATTTTCGGCATCCCCGCGTACGGCCCGATGACGGCTGCGATCAGAGCCTTCACGGACGATTTCAAGACGTTCTTCGCCCACCCCAATCAGGCCGGCGGAAAAGCGTACTTCCTGCCCCAGCCGGAGCCCAAGATGGTGGACGCGGTGTTGAAGGAAGCCGTCCCCGTGCGCGACGTCGACATCCAAATGGCGCCGATGTGGCCGGTAGAAATGAACACGGCCTACGACGGGGCGTTGACCTATATCCACAAGGTCAAGGACGGCCGCGACATTTATTTCTTCGCCAACTCAACGGACGCGCCCGTGGACACGAAAGTCGTTCTGCGGGGCAACAAGAACCTGGCGATTTGGAACCCCCATACGGGAGAACGGGAGAAGGCCGAGATCGCTGTGTCGGAATCGGCTGGCCAGCCTGTGACAACGGTGCGTCTGATCCTCCAGCCGGTTACGTCCGTGTTCTACGTCCAAGAATGAGGTTTAGGCCAGCGTTTTCGAGGCTGTTGTCCGAATGCTGTTGGCCGTTGTAGCCGCGCTTCTGGAATGGGTGCGTCAGTGCGCGCACGAAACCATCTGTGTCCACTGTGCCTGCCTTCGCTGCGTCAATCCACGAGGGACTCGAAACCGGGTCTTTGCCCTTCTGACGATACATGCCCGGCTTGGTCTGAAACCGGTACTCGCGCGTGACCGTGTAGCGGTCGGGTAGTTGCTGTCCATTTACCTTTTGGCGCAAGACCCACGAACGCAATCGCGCCAGCCGCATTTTCTTCGAGTGCCGCGTGCGCCGACCGCGCCGCAACCTCCGCCGCGGCGGAGACAGGAGGCTCAACTTTGGACGAAGTGACGCGGGAGGGCTTGACTGCGGCAGCGTGCAAGCGGCGGTCCGGCGTCCCGCGGTTGCGGGATTGGAGCCGGACAATCAGTTGGCAGCAGTCGTGGAGAAAGCGAGGTGGCAATTGTTTTATGACGAGACCTGATCCTGTTGAACTCTTCGCCTGACCCAGTTGAACTACTTCGGCTCGATGGCAATCACCCACAGGTCAGTCTTGCCAAGGTTATGGCCGACGTGGGTCGCACCGCGCCGCCAAGCGATTTCACCGGTTTTCAAGCTGGAGGTTTCTCTTCGGCCATCCGGTAGAAGGTGCTCCAGTTCCGCTCCAGAGAGGCAGATCACGACGCGGTCATGATGGGTGTGCTGCGGTTCGCTCGTTCCCGCTGCGATTCTAATCTCGTAAACCCGCCCGTACTGGTTCTCGAAGAGCAACTTGTAACTCGGAGCAAGCCCCGCAGTACCCCAGGTCTCCGAACTGCCCTTTCCGAGGTACTCGGTCCGAACGATCGGCAAGGCCGAAGAGCCGGCGTTCTTCACGGTTCCAGCATGTGCCGGCTGAAACACGGCATCACCGCGCTTGAGGGCCTCCGTCCGAGGCTTTCCCTGGGCTGGGGTTACTTCAATCGATCCGGCGTCGAGGTAGACCGCAACGCTGGCCCGGTCACCCGGCAAAGACGCGGTCTCGCCCGGCGCCAAGGTCTGTTCCACGACCAGCACTTTCTCATTACGAACCTTCTCGGTCTGGGTGGCTGCAAACACACCCAGCACGGGAAGCAGAATCAAGGCAAGTCCGCAAAACCAGTTTCGAAAATTCATGGGAGTTGGGCGCATCTGAGCACAAACATCGACGTTGTCCATAGCCGATGCGTTGGTTGTAGGCGCGAGCCTGCTCGCAGCCTTTGCGCTGTGGGTACGACTTGCCGCGAGCAGGCTCGCGGCTACAATTCGGTGCCGGTGTCCCGATGCGCCCATATGAATTCCTCCTGAAACCTTCAGTTGTTGCCAGAATCGCCGCGACTACTGGGGCAATGTGTAACGTTTCAGATCCTCCGCCGTCCCCTGACGCTCCCAATTCGGCCAATCCCTGCCGTAGAAGAAAAGCATGCGTTCGCGCATCGTGGAATCGGTGATGCGAACTTTTGCGGGGATGCCATACGCGATCGAGCGCGCCGGCAACTGCCGGTCCGCGTAGGTCACGGCGCCGTTCAGCAGCAGCGCTTCACGGCCGATTCTGGTTCCAAACGAGGTGCCGGTTCCGATATTGGAAAGCGAGAAATCTTCCATCCAGGCCCCCTGGAGCGAGGCCATATGATTGATCCACGAAAAGACGCCGATGCGGGACGCGTCGGCGGCCGCGGAGCCGGCGCCAGTGGCGCGGCCGTCCACGATCATTGCCTGATCGTAAATGTGTGTGTGGTCGCCGATGTTGAGGTTCGTGGAAACGATCATCACGCCGACCAACACCTTCACCTGCTTGCCGATATGGACGTCGCCTTCCACGTAGCAGCCCGCATAAAGCCGCGCTCCTTCATCCAGGCTGACGTTGCCGACGACAACCGCGCCCGGGTCGATCTGCGCCTTTGCGTTTACAGCTCCCTTGTTGGTGTGTTCCCAATTCGCAAGCGGCGACTCGTAGGTTTCGGGTTTCTCCAGGGCTGGTCCATTCACCTCGGCCAGCCAACGCCTCGGTAGGAAACCGAGAAGCTGCATGCGGAGTTGGTCGGAGACGCCGGGGTCCTTGTCCATCATACCGGGACTGCCTCGGAAGACGGTCTCTTCGCGGATATTGGAGTCGTGGAGCGCCGACGCGCCACTCATGAGCACGACATTGCGACGCACATGACAACCATAGTCGGTCAGGGCATTCGAGCCGTAATAGACGCCGTCATCGATCTTGGTGGCGTGCACGACCGATCCCGGGCTGATGTAGGTGTAGTCCTGGATCCAGAGCGGATTGTCGAAACCGCCGTCACGCGCGGATCCGACGTGCACCCGTTCGCCGATCAGGCAGTAGTTCCCGATGACGGTATCCGCGCGGATATTCGTGCTGGCGCGAATATCGCAGTGATGGCCGATTACGGCGCGCATGATGACGACGTTCGGGCCGACCCGCGTATGCGCGCCAATGGTCGCGTCGATCAGGATTGCGGTGGGATGAACCTGTGCCGTGGGATCCACCTTCGCTCCCTTCCAGTAATGCCTGCCATCAATGCCGGGATAGCTGCTCCTGCCTTTCGGCGGATTGCGGTCGATCTCGCGAGCGATCTGGTCGTTCTCGGAGTGAATCCACGTTGAGGGAATGACGCCAAAGATAGTCCTGCGGTTTATGTCGGTGATCGCTTTCCGCGTGACCGTAGCCGGACAGCCCTCCGCCAGGCTGTCGGCCGGAATCACCATGTCGTGCATGGAGACGGCTCCGGGCGCCAGCGCCGCTCCGCGCTCCAGGTGAGTGTTGAACTCGGCCACCGCCCTCATGCCGACGACCGATCCTTCCTCCATGCGGGCACCGCGCAGTGTGGCGTTCATCCCCACCCAACAGTTGTCCTTGATATAAGCCTGATCCGCGACCGTGTTCGCCGTGATGCCCGGCGCCGCTGGCCGGCCGGCGACGATGCGCGAGCCGTAATCAATCCTCACGTAGTTGCCAATGGTCAGCTTGTCTACGTTGATGACCGCTTGGCCAAGAATATTCACGTGGTCGCCGATGGTGACGTCGCCCTGGATGACCACCTTGGGACCAATCTTGGTATGAGGTCCAACCGTGACATTTCCAATCAGAACCGCAGTCGGATGGATCTCCGCTTTGGGATCGATGTCGTGGGCAAAGGCTGCGTGGCCTGTCAGCAAAGCGAAGGCAGGCAGACATAGGGGAATCCGATGTTTGAGTCGCATGTTTACCTCCGTTCCAATGGAATCGCTGGATCCGGTCCGCTCCCTTTCGGCGTCTCAACGGCGCGGTCGATCTTTGCGATCACTGCGATGTAGGGCTGGTCACCAGCCCGCGCTGCGGATGAGAACAGGGAGAAAACAAACACAATCGACAGGTAGACTTTTGCTCCCATCGTTAAGGCTGTCATCTCAGCATTCTATAAGACATTCTATATTGGGCCACAAGTTGAAAACGTCACGGAGTGTGGTCGAAGCGAGATGCTTCGACAAGCTCAGCATGACAATGCAGCGAATTAGGATCACGTCTCAAGGGCGTGTTGCCCAAATGGTATTTGCTGTTGTAGCCGCGCTTCGCGCCGTCGCCAAAGCGCTATGGCGCGTCGGCGACTGTGAAGCGCGGGATGTTCATTTTCCCAAGAATTTCGGCGCTTCGCAGAAGCACCGCTACACCGCCAAGCACGAAGCTTGATTTGGGCAACACGCCCTCAACATAAGACACATTGATTGACTGCGGGTGCGAGGCGGTGGGGGCATGGCGCGGCTTGTGAGAATCGAGTTGGGCGAAGTGGCGCGGGAAGGGTTCCACGACGGCAGCGTGCAAGTGGCGGTCCGGCATCCCGCGACTGCGGGATTGGAGCCGGACAATCAGTTGGCAGCAGTCGAATCGTTTTGTGAGGAGACCTGACCCTATTGAGTTTCCTACGGGTGTGCAGGCGAGGTTCAAAACCCAAGAACAGGGTCTGCCGCGTCACATGGCTGCCACAGGTGGGGTGGTCATTTTTTCGACCAGCCAGGTGTACTTCTGGAAGGAGGAGCCCACTTCAGGGCGTCAGTCTTTTTCTTCTCTTCCTCAAGGAGAATCGTAGGTTTGGTGGTGGGGCTTGGTTTCGGGGCCACGGCCTTGGGAACGCTGACATCCCGTCCACACTTGGGACATTGAATGACAAGACCAGCCCCCCGTTCATCTATGACCATCCGCTGACCACACGAGCCGCAGTGAAACGAGATGTCCATGTGCTTACCTGTTGTGGGTGCATTTTACCGCCCTCGCCTCCATGCGAACAAGGAATCTTTTCTACAATCTTGCCCCGATCTTGGCCGTGGCGGCGACAAACGAATCGGCTTTACAGCTCGACTTTGGAGCCGAGCAGCTTGGGTAGCTGCCAGACGAGCATTTGGCCATTGAGGTCAGCCCAGTTTGAACTCCATCTTGAGTGAAGCCGCGCGTGCCGCCGCCTTGCCGGCGTACACCGTGCCGGGGAAGCGCTGGGCAACCTGCTCGTAGCCGCCAACCACTTGGCGGGCGGTTGCCGCCGTCCGCATCTGGTGGCGGTCGTCTGCGGCTGCGGCATTCAGGAATGCTTGGCGCGCGGCGAGTTCCCCCTGCAGTTCAGCGCTCCGCGCCAGTTCGGTCGCCTCGGCTCGCAAGGTCGGTAACCGTCCCTTCAACCCAGTGTCATTCAAGCGGGCGGCCACCACCAGAACCGATTCGATCAGTTCATAGCGTTCGATCGGGCGCGTGGCTGATTCCAGGAGCCGCAACTGCTTGTGGCAGTACCATGCGCATGCATCTCCGGAGGGAGTCGTCCTGTTTTCGAGGAAGATTTTGCGCTCCATCCAATCCACGCCGCGCTCCAGCGACTCGGCGGGTGCCCATTGGTGTTTCCCCGACCAGACTTCCATCTGACTGACCGTATACGGCGGTAACGCCTCTTGCACGCGGGCGACTTCTTTAAAGTTCAACTGGTCCCTGCTCCCAAAGATACCGTACACCAGCAGGTCACGGTTCTTCTTCACACTGTCGTAACGGTATCCCGACTTGTCGTAGCCGAACCCCGCCGCCTGGAGGATCAACCCCCGAAAGCCCGGGCGGAACACCGCGTAGGTGCTGGCGTTCCGGGAGCCCCCGGACATGCCGGTGGCGAACTTCAGGTCGCCAATCACCCGTGCACGCGCGATGACGTCGTCGTGAGCACCGAGGAAATTGCCCAACCATAATGGCGAACTGTTCTTGGACTCGATCAGCGCCACGACCAACCAGCGGTCCCGTCTGGCCCGCTCCTGGAAATTCCCGATCGACGCGTTCCCGTTGGGCGAGGCGATGAACAGGACCGGATATTTCGCGGCAGGATTGGCGTTGTAGCCGGGCGGCAGGTAAAGGCGGTAATGATACGTGCCTTCCTCAGGCGCGTTCTTGAGGTCCTCGTCGGCTGAGGCCGCCGGCCCCAGCATCGAGGTCTCGCCCTGTCTGAACCGGTACGTGCACTCGATTTTGAGCACCGTGTCCTCGCCCTCGACCGGTGGGACGGCCGGCGCCGGGCGTGTCACGCTCTCCACCTTTGCTGGCGCTGGGGAGATTGTTGGTGGGGGAAACGCGGCGGGGGCGGGTGACGAGGCATGCGGAAGGCTTGGCG